>Ga0129324_10000702_pt1 | contig 23429 bp, 20 predicted proteins | sample CPBDNA_7_FD_96879 | JGI IMG/M metagenome (GOLD analysis project Ga0129324, IMG submission 96879) | Freshwater to marine salinity gradient microbial communities from Chesapeake Bay, USA - CPBay_Spr_15_0.2_DNA | ecosystem: Environmental > Aquatic > Marine > Coastal | place: USA: Chesapeake Bay... | reverse complement strand
TCATCCAAGTATAGATGAGAAAGCTGAGTATACAGTTATTGCAAAAGGATTGCCAGCTTCTCCTGGCGCTGCAACAGGAAAAGTGGTTTTTTCTTCTGAGAAAGCAGAAGAGGCAATGGGGAAATATAAGGTTATTCTAGTTAGAGTTGAGACTAGTCCGGAAGATATTCACGGCATGCATGCAGCTGAGGCAATTGTTACTAGCAGAGGTGGGATGACTTCTCACGCAGCCGTGGTTGCTAGGGGAATGGGTAAACCATGTGTGTGCGGTAGTAAGGATATTTTAATTAACTATGATAAAGGAAGTTTTACTGCAAATGGAGTTAAAATTTATGAAGGAGATGTTATTACAGTTAATGGAGCTTCTGGTGAAATTATAAAGGGTGAAGTTTTAATGACTAAGCCTGAGTTATTTGAAGAATTTGGTTTAATAATAGATTGGTCAAATCAGTTCCGTCGTTTAAATATTAGAACTAATGCAGAAACTAAAGTAGATAGTGAAGTGGCACGTAATTTTGGCGCAGAAGGAATTGGTTTATGTAGAACAGAACATATGTTCTTTGAAGTTGACCGTATCAATGCTATGCGTGAAATGATTCTTTCACAAAATATAGATCAACGTCGTTATGCTTTAGATAAAATATTACCAATGCAAATAAAAGATTTTGTTGAAATATTTGAAGTAATGAATGGATTGCCAGTAAATATTCGTTTTCTTGATCCTCCTTTACATGAATTTTTGCCACAAAAAGAACAAGATATGAAGGATTTAGCAAAGATTATGGGAGTTACGTTAGATCAGTTAAAGAATAGAGCTTTACAGCTAAATGAACATAACCCTATGCTTGGTCATAGAGGCTGTAGGCTTGGCATTACTTTCCCAGAAATATATGAGATGCAGGCAAGAGCTGTTTTTGAAGCTATGTCAATTATTGAAAAAAACAATTCTGGTTCTACTATAGCTGAAATTATGATTCCTCTTATTTTTGACGTCAAAGAATTTGATATGATGAAGGATATTGTAGAATTAGTTGCTAAAGAGGTTTCTTCAAGAAATAATGTATCTTTGAATTACACAGTTGGAACAATGATTGAGTTACCTAGGGCTGCTTTGATGGCCGGTAGCATTGCTGAGTCTGCAGAGTTTTTCAGTTTTGGAACTAATGACCTTACTCAGACTGCTTTAGGGGTTTCTAGAGATGATGCAGCCGTTTTCTTAAATGAATATAGAGAAAAAGGAATTATTAAGGCGGATCCTTTTGCGACTATTGATCAAGAAGGGGTTGGGCAATTGCTTGAGATGGCTGTTGAGCGTGGAAGAAAATCTAGACCAGGAATTAAGATTGGTATTTGTGGGGAACATGGTGGCGATCCTGAGTCAATTCATTTCTTTCATAGAGCAGGGTTTGATTATGTCTCGTGCTCTCCATATAGAGTTCCAGTTGCTATAATTGCTGCAGCCCAAGCTGCTATTAAGGAGATTCAAGATGTTAGAAGTTAGAGATATTGGTAAAAAATATGGACAAAGACTTGTACTACGTAAAGCATCACTGACTTTAAAAAGAGGTGAGATTGTTGGTTTGCTTGGTCCTAATGGGGCAGGTAAGACGACTTGTTTTTATATAATTAGTGGTTTAATTAAGCCAAATTATGGTTCAGTTTTTTTAGATGGTGCAGATATTACTAGCTTACCAATTTATCGTCGTGCTCAGTTAGGTATTGGTTATTTACCACAAGAATCTTCAGTCTTTAGAGGGCTAACTGTTGCTGAAAATATTATGGCAATTTTAGAAGTTGTTGAAGAAGAAAAAGATGAAAGAGAAAAAAGATTAGAAGAATTACTCGCTGAGTTCTCAATTACTCATTTATATAATGTTATGGCTATGAATTTATCAGGTGGTGAGAGAAGAAGGGTTGAAATTGCTAGAGCTATTGCGGCAAAACCTGAATATATCTTATTAGATGAACCGCTAGCTGGAATTGATCCTATAGCAATTGCTGATATTAGAGAATTAATCTATCATTTAAAAGACAGGAATATAGGTGTTCTTATAACAGATCATAATGTTCGTGAGACATTAGGAATAGTTGATAGAACTTATATTATATATGATGGAGAAGTTCTTATTGAAGGATCAAAAGAAGAAGTAATTAATCATGAGGTGGTTCGTAAGGTCTATCTTGGTGAAGAGTTTAAGCTGACAAACTAATCTTTTAGTTTAATTACATTATCTTATTCTAATTTACAAGTATATTTTGTTATCATTTAATTGATATTTTATACCAAAGGTCACTCTTAAATGCTTGTGCTGCCTTCTTCTTTTTCTTACAAAATTATAGGCTATAATCACCAATCATACTATTATTCAATTGCTTCCTAATCATTTTTGTTTAATTGATGCATGCATCTTGCTCTTTGTTAAGTATGTTAAAAAAAGCCTTAATTAACTAATGATTAACTCTTATGTTGTATAAATATACTTAGGCTATATTACCTATCATCTTGTTTCTTTTTAAGAGCTGCAGGAGCTAGAAAGTTTTTTGTAATTAACCTACGAATACATATAGCAATTGTTAAACTATTTGAGTAAATCATATTATGAATAAGCAAGTTTTTTTAAAGAAAATAAATGATTTTTATTATGCTGATGATGAAGTAAGCATTCAAAATTTATTACGACATTATAAGCTAACAGAAGTTCAAGAGCATAAAATTAGTAGAACAGCTGAAAAGTTAGTGAATGGAATAAGAAAGGCTCCTAATAAAATATTAGGTTTAGATAGTTTACTTGCAAAATATAATCTTTCAACAAAAGAAGGTGTAGCTTTAATTTGTTTGTCAGAGTCATTACTAAGAATTCCAGATAATAAAACTATTAATGAATTAATTCATGACAAGATAGAAGATGTTGAGTGGGTTAAATCTTTAGCAGAGGGTGAGAAAAGCTCAATAAAAGATGATGTATTGAGGTTTGGGTTATCTGCTGCTGCAAAAATTCTTAAAACAAGCAAGAAAATTAGTTTGCTTAAAGTAGGAGTGCCTGTAATTCGTAAAGCGATAGAATTCGCTATGAGTGAAATGGCAGAGCAGTTTATAATGGCTCCAACAATAGAAGAAGCTTTAAAAAAGGAAAAAAAATTAAGAAAGAAGAATAGTAAATATTTATATTCTTACGATATGCTTGGAGAGGGAGCAAGAACCTATAATGATGCAGAAATTTACTTCTCAAGCTATAAAAACTCTATCGAGAAAATAGCAAAAGATAAGGAAGAAAATAAGGTTTCTGAAGAAGATAACCCAGGGATTTCAATTAAGTTATCAGCCCTTCATCCCAGGTATGATTATACCAAAAGAGAATTATTAACTAAGGAATTATTACCAAAAGTAATTGAGTTAGCTAGGCTTTGCAAAAGAGCTAACATATCTATGACCATAGATGCAGAAGAATCAAATAGATTAGAGATTTCTTTGGATATAATTTATGGATTAATTGAATGTGAAGAGTTAAACGGGTGGAATAATTTAGGTTTTGCTCTTCAAGCTTATCAAAAAAGATCTGTTCACTTAATTAAAGCTCTTGTGGAAGTTTTAAAAAAGCAGAAAAGAAAAATAAATATAAGGCTGGTTAAAGGTGCTTATTGGGACTCTGAAATTAAAAAGGCTCAAGAGTTAGGCGAAAGGAATTATCCTGTATTTCGTAAAAAATATTACACTGATCTTTCATATTTTATTTGTGCAGATATTATGTTAAAGAATACAGATTATATATATCCTCAATTTGCCACTCATAACGCACATACGGTTGCTTATATATTATCTATAGTAGATATACATAATATACCTCATAAGGATTTTGAATTTCAGCGCCTATATAGTATGGGACAAGATCTGTATGATATAGTTATGGAAGATAATAATGAGATAAAATGTAGAGTATATGCTCCAATAGGTGAGCATGACATATTATTATCATATTTAGTGAGAAGAATTCTTGAAAATGGAGCAAGCAGTTCATTTTTACATAAAGTAAAGGATCTAAATATTCAAGTTAGCTTGGTTGTTGCTAATCCTGTGACTAGATGTAGGCAGGGAATCAAAGAGAAGAACGTGGCTCAGGATATTCCTCTTCCTATAGATCTTTTTGGAAAAGAACGTAAAAACTCTATAGGATTAGATATATCTGATCCAATGCATCAATCATATTTATTATCAATTGTAAAAAATAAATATAAGTTAAAATCAACTCCAATAGTTAAATCATTATTGAAGGGAGATAGGTTTTCAGTTATTAACCCAGCTAATAAAGATGAGATAGTTGGATATTCAGAAAAAGCAAATAAAGGCCAAGCAAAACTAGCTCTTGAATATTTAAAAAAACAAAAATTAGATTGGGACACTCCAAAGAATAGGGCTAATTTAATTAGAAAAGTGGGTGACTCATTAGAATCAAATAAAGAAGAATTGATCTATTTGCTGGTAAAAGAGGCAGGAAAGGTATTTGAAGACGCTATCGGAGAGATTAGAGAGGCAATAGATTTTTGTTATTATTACGCAAATCTAGCAGATAAAGACTTCGTAGAAGATAAAATATTAAAAGGAGTAACTGGTGAGGAGAATAGATATTTCTATCGCGCCAAGGGTATTTTTGTTTGCATTAGCCCATGGAACTTTCCTTTAGCAATCTTTCTGGGCCAAATAGTAGGGGCATTAGCGGCAGGAAATTTAGTTATTGCTAAGCCATCTATGCAGACAACTTTGGTTGCATTTAAGGCAATAAATTTAATGCATGAAGCAGGAATCCCTAAGGAGGCTTTATGTTATATTCCTTGTTCCGGAAAAATTACAAGTGAAGAAATATTGACTAGTAAAGATATAGCTGGGGTTATATTTACAGGGTCTACGGCTACTGCATCTATTATTAATAAGACTCTAGCATCTAGAGAGGATGCATCTATTCCTACTATAATTGCAGAAACAGGCGGATTAAATGCCATGGTTGTGGATTCTTCTAGTTTGATTGAGCAAGATGTGGATAATATTATTAAATCTGCATTTCATAGCGCGGGGCAAAGATGTTCAACTTTAAGGCTTGTTTTTGTTCAAGAAGAAGTGGCGGATTCATTAATAACAATGCTAAAAGGGGCAGTGTCTACTTTAGAAATAGGTGATCCAAAAGATCTTACTACAGATATTGGGCCGATAATAGATGAGCCTAGTTTAAAAGACATTTCTGATTATTGTAATAAGGCTGCTAAGAAATTTAAAGTTATTCATTATGAAAAAGAAGCCTCTAAAATAGGTAACTTTCTTAATCCATGCATATTTGAGTTGTCTAGCCCTGATGAGTTAAAAGAAGAGATTTTTGGGCCAGTGCTCCATGTTGTTAGATATAAAGCCAAAGAATTAGATAAAGTTATAGATTATCTAAATAATATAGGTTATGGATTGACTTTTGGTATTCATAGTAGAATAAATAGTCGAATTCAATATATTATAGCAAGACTTAAGGTTGGTAATATATATGTTAATAGAGATATAATCGGAGCTACTGTTGGCGTGCAGCCTTTTGGAGGTGAGGGGTTGTCTGGTACTGGGCCAAAAGCAGGGGGAGAAAATTATCTTAAAAGACTTTCAGTGGAAAGTTTACTATGTACCAATACCACAGCATTAGGTGGAAATTTAGAGCTATATGCCTTAATTGAATAAAATTTAGAGCAGTGAATTAACTACGGTCCTGGAACAAATTTTTAGCACTGCCTAAACTCTCAATGACTTGATATGAAGCTTTGAAATGCATCTATTATTTTATTTCAACAGTTATAACGAGCCCACGCTCCATCAAGATGGTTCATGATACCCCGGAGCATTGTTTAAGAGGTCTACATGCTTATTGTGAAGTGACGCTAGATACCTTTCGAAATGCTTGAGTATATCTTTGATGATTTCATCTTGACTCAGGTATTGTATATCATAACCTTTTCTCCCATCTTCAAAAAATGTTACTGCTTCATAATTATAAATACGTTTTGTTTCAGGCATTATGTCATCTCTTAAAGATAGTATTCTAGTTAAGAGTTTAACACATTTTACTCCATAGATAAAATCTCTTAAATTATCTTGCTTGGCTATTAAGTAGATAGAACCATCATCATTAGTTATTATCTCTACATTTATTTCTTGTTGTTTTAGTTCAGTAGATATTTTTTGAAGGGCAGATAATGCGATATTATCTATAAAGTTATTTATATTAACTTTAGTAGGGCGATGCAATATTTGAGCAAGACGTTTTTTCCAATTTTCTCCATTCCAAAATAAAGTAGTGATTGTAGAATCTTTAGAAAAATACAATCCATCAGCTAGCAATCCTTTCCATAAACTCAAACAAAATAATAACATGATGATAGTAAATGGTAATGAGAAAAGTAAAACTATAGATTGAATGGCTTTGAGGCCACCGGTGATTAGTAATATAGAAACGGTGACTCCAATTATAGCAAGCCAAAATATCAATCTCCATTTAGGTGCCTCTAACGCGCCTCCTGCTGCAATACTATCAACTACTAATACACCAGAGTCAGCTGAGGTTACAAAAAATATAGCTATAAGAACTATAGTTATACAAGAGGTTAATGTGCTTAAGGGTAAATATTCAAAGAAATCAAAAAGCAATATATTTAGATTATTAACATTCTGACTCAACGCTCCTTGTGCATCATGAAGATCAAGCCATATTGCAGTATTGCCAAATACAGTCATCCAAATAAAATTAAATACTGCAGGTATAATTAATGCACCAAAAACGAATTCACGAATTGTTCTTCCTTTTGAGATTCTAGCTATAAACATCCCAACAAATGGAGCCCATGCTATCCACCAGGTCCAATATAGAAGTGTCCAATCTCTAAACCAATTGGCATCCTTTATAGGAGTATATACATGCGTATCAAAAGTAAGTTTAGTTAAGCTTGATAGATAGTGACCAATATTTTCACTAAATGCTCCTAACAAATGTTGAGTGGGACCAGTTACTATAACAAATAACATTAATAGTATTGCCAATATTAAATTTGCTTCGCTTAATCTGCGCACACCATTTCCTACGCCAGATATAGCTGATAATCCAGATAGGCCAATAACAGTTATAATGATAGCAATATAGATCATAGGCTGCATAGTATCAAAACTTGTAACTTTCATTAAACCTGCACTTATTTGCAGCACACCATGTCCTAGGGTAGCTACAAGACCAAAAACTGTGCAACATAGAGCAAATATATCTATAGAGTGCCCCAACCAACCATCCATACGTTCTTTCAATATTGGATATAAGGCAGATCGCATAGTTAATGGTAAATTATAACGAAATCCAAAATAAGCCAATGTTAACCCTACAAGACAGTAAATTGACCAAGCATGGAATCCCCAGTGGAAGAAGGATACGGCCATAGCTTCTTTTGCTGCAATAAGAGTTCTGGCTTCTTCATGTGGTGGTAAAGAGAAATGCTGCATAGGTTCACCAACTCCATAATATATGAGTCCAATTCCCATTCCTGCAGCAAATAACATTGCCATCCAAGAAGTGAAACTATATTCTGGCTTTGAATCATTTGCTCCGAGTCTTATGTTTCCATAACCACTAGTAGCTATGGTAATTAATACAATTAAAAATATTGCCACAGATATTAAATAGAACCATCCAAAGGCATTGCTAAATTCTTCTTGAGCAAAAAAGAAAATTTTATTAGCTATCTCAGGGATTAGTATACAAATTATAAGTAAACCAAGAATTAAAACAACACTAGGAATGAATACTTGAAGTCTTAATTTAGAAGGCTCAGGTGGATTGTTAGTTTGGTCCATTTTATTTATACCTATAATTAATTATTACTTTGATTATTCTATTCGTTTAATAAGTAATTATTTTTTTCTAATGTTTTTAATTATAATTAAATATTGATGGGTTCTAAATAATATATTGTCTTTTATAAAATATAAATATCTAAAGGAATATTTGCAATAATTTGATTAAAAATAATTAATGTCTATTTTGATACTAGATTTATACCTCAAAAACATCTTAAAAGATAGAATTATCTATAGATCTGTTGCGCCTAAGAAATTAATGATTTGTAATAGTGCCACTGATTGCCCATCAGATATAGAGCAATTATTTAATAAGAAGTATTTATTTAGTGATGTTGACTTGCCAATTATATTTGATTTCACCAGTGAAGAGCAATTATTTATTAAGTTATCGTTGGTTGTCTTATGAGTTGATTGTGAGGCATCATTATATCTATTAGAATAACTTTACTCTAAAGCAGCTGCTAGAGTTGCTATACGAGAAATGAACTCACAGCATTGATGATATTCATTATAGTCTAGCTTATGGTTGGAGATTTTCATGCCAACAGAATTTAAATTGCTATATTCATCTTTAGCATCATGGCTACGAAAAAGGAATGAAACTAGCTGGTGATTCATTAAATAAAGCATAGGCTCTGCGCTAGAGTTGTTGACTATGTCTATTGTTTTGATTCCTTCTTGTAGAATAACTTCATTATTCACTATATTATGTTTAGTGATATGCATTTGTTGGCGGAATTTTTTATTTAGCTTTAAAACCTCATCAGCTGATTTTATACTCATAACTCCCATACCGTAAGTCCCATAGTTAGACTTGATTACAATATATGGCTCGTTATTGATATTATGTTTTATATATTTTTCTTTTATTTTTTTAAGTAGTATCTCCGCTTCAACTGCTAACTTTTCTATGCCCTGCCTTGATTTAAAATCTAAGTCGCTGCAAATTGAAAATTCAGCTGTAAATATATGGCTTGGGAGAGAGAATTTTTCTTCAAGCTCATCCATTAGTTTATTATATATTTCAAAATGCTTTGATTTTCTTCTTTTAAACCATCCATTATATGGGCTAGGGATAATATTTTGTTTGATGTTTTTAAGTTTTTCGTGCTCACCAAGCATCAGATCATTATTAAGGATAATTAGATCTGGCTGGAATCCATCAGTTGTTTTTAATAAGTTATCTTCTTTTATTAGAGGGATGATATTAATGTCTTTATACGATATTCCATTTAGATTCATTTCTTCGGTAGAGTTTAGTGAGCCTATCTTGCAAGTATATCCAGCTTGTGTAATAATATTTTCTATAGTTTTTAGGTTATCAAGATAATGAAGATTCCTAGTATGATCTTCGCCTATAATTAAAATATTCTTGCAGTTAGGGCTGATGTTTGTGATATATTCTTTTGTAAGCTTTGATGCCTGTTCTATGTTATCTTCATTTAGATTATTAAATCCAGCTGGAAATAAGTTGGTATCAATTGGCACAAGTTTATTGCCGCAGTAGCGTATATCTACTGAAGTGTAAAAACATTTATTTCCAAGAGATAATTTCTCTTTATACCATTTATTTAGTTCAGACTCTTTTTTATTTAAGAGTCGAGAAATTTCTTTTAGCACTTTTTACTATTCCTTAGAATGTGACAAGATGGTTGTATAAGCCGGATTCTGTAAGAAATTTCTTTCTTTAGTAATCATTTATCTGGGACTAGCGTTACCGCTAGCCTCAAGCGACCTACCCAGATAGACCCCTAAAATATAGGTAAAGCGGAAAACTTTAAAGTACTATCTCTATTTGGTCTTGCTCCTAGTGGGGTTTGCCATGCCATTTTAGTCACCTAAAATGCGGTGTGCTCTTACCACGCCATTTCACCCTCACTCAAAATATAAAATTTTGAGCAGTATCTTTCTGTTGCACTTTCCCTAGGGCTTAACGCCCCGCTAGACGTTATCTAGCACTATTTTTCCGTGGAGTCCGGACTTTCCTCCCCTTATGTTCTAAAAGAGCATAAAAAGCGATTACCTCAACCATCTTGAGCTGAAGTTTATAATTTATCTGTAAAATATGCAAGAATTTAATTGACAAAGAGCAAATACAAGCTATATTTTGTATTCTAATAAAAATAACCTAACTATTATAGGAAAATTGATGTTTGCAGTATTTAAAAATGGTGGAAAGCAATATAGAGTTGTTGAGAACCAGGTGTTAAAATTAGAAAAGTTTGATGCAGTTTTAGGCGAAGAAATTGAAATAAATGAAGTGATGATGGTAGGCGGCGAGGGAACTCACACTACTGTTGGTGCTCCACATGTTACAGGTGCTTCGATTAAAATACAATTAGTTGGTTACGACCAAGAGAAAAAAATAATCATCTTCAAGAAAAGAAGAAGACAAAATTCTCGTCGTAAGAATGGGCATAGACAAATTGTATCGCTTGTTAAGGTGATGTCAATTACCCAAGGTAAATAATAAGGAGATAGATAATGGCAACCAAAAAAGCTGGTGGTAGTTCTAAAAATGGTAGAGATTCAGCAGGTAGAAGGTTAGGTCCTAAAGCTGGTGATGGAGAAAAAGTATTTCCAGGAAATATTTTGATGCGCCAAAGAGGAACAAAGTTTCACCCAGGTAAAAATGTAATTATGGGAAAAGATCATACATTACATGCATTGATAGTAGGTGCAGTTTCTTTTGATAAAAGATCTCACCGTACATATATTCATGTAGTATAGTTTACTGAGATTAAAGTTTGAATATTTAAAGCGCTTGCATAAAATTGTAGGCGCTTTTTTTTTATAAATGAAAGAGGTTATTTATGTTGGTGGATTCACATTGTCATCTAGATTATGATTCATTTATTGAGGATTTTGATGAAATGCTCAATAGAGCAGAAGCAAATAATGTTAAACTGATGCAAACAATCTCAACAAAAGTTACAGAATTTCATAAGCTAAAGGCTTTAATTGATAAATATCCTCAAATATATGCTTCTATTGGCATTCATCCTCATGAAGTTGATGAACATCCAGAGATCACTGTGGAAGAGTTGTTTGAATATACTAAGCATCCTAAGGTTATTGGTGTTGGAGAGACAGGTCTTGATCTATATTATAAGCATAGCGATATTGAAAAACAGAAAGAATATTTCTTAAAACATATTGAAGTGTCTCACTTAAGTGGTTTGCCTTTAATTATTCATACCAGAGATGCTGATCCATTAACTATAGAAATTTTAACAGAAGCAAAGAAGAGATTTAATTATACAGGTCTTATTCATTGCTTTAGCTCTGAAAGCATGGAGTTCGCGCAAAGTTGTTTGGACCTAGGTCTTTATATTTCTATTTCTGGAATAGTTACTTTCAAAAAAGCATTGGCTCTACAAGAAGTAGTAAAGTCAGTTTCTTTAAGTCGGCTGTTGGTGGAAACTGATGCTCCATATTTGGCTCCAGTGCCATATCGAGGGAAGCGTAATGAGCCTGCATATGTTAGGCAAGTAGCTGAGATGGTAGCTAGTTTAAAGAATATTTCTTACAGAAAAGTTGAAGAAGCTACTACAAATAATTTCTTAGAGCTGTTTTCCAAGGTCAAGTTGTGAAGATAATTGCAGGTAAACATAGAGGAAGAAATATTGTTTCTCCTACTGGCCCTGGAATTAGGCCTACTTCTAGTAAAATGCGAGCAGCAATGTTTGATGTACTGATAAGCAATGGATATCTTGTTGAAGATGAAACGAAAGTTATTGATTTATGTTGCGGCACAGGTGCTATTGGACTTGAAGCTTTATCTAGAGGTGCTAAGTGTGTGGTATTTATTGATGCTAGTAAAGAGCATTTAAATTTAGCGCGTCAGAATATTATTGGCTTAGGTGAAGAAGAAAACTCTACAGTACTTAGATCTGACGCGCAGAAACTTAGAAATGCAAAAGAGCAGTTTGATTTAATATTTATTGATCCTCCATATAATAAAGCTGTGGCAAATAAGGCTTTGGTTTCTTTAGCTAATAGAGAATGGCTGAGTGATAATGCTATTATAGTAATTGAAATGGATGCCAGAGAAGAGTTGCAATTTGATAATAATAAGTTCGAGGAAGTTACCACAAGAACTTATGGAAATTCAAAGTTTATAATACTTAGAAAGTTAAGTACTGGTTCTTTTGGAATAGATGAATCAAATTGAGTTTTTATTGCAATATTAGTAATAATATATTAAATATGGTATTTATATAAATACATTCAAGTACTAAGTAGTATGTTAAATACAAGAATAAACTTAACTGATCGTCCTACTCAAGAGATAATTAAGAGTGCAGGAGATGCAATAACATATATAGGTGAGGCCTGGGAAGTAAACTTATTGTAGTTGCGTTATTCCTCTTATTATAAGGGCTTGTACCATTGTTTTTTAGCAAGGACTGTATCGAAAATATTTCATTATTTAGTACTTATTGTACAGAATTTTGCTATAAAGACAGTCCCTACTATCAAAAAAATGAATATCAATTAGATATCTGTGATGCGGCTAGTGCATTATTATATGTTAGTGAAAAGATTGAGGATATAAATAATTCTACAAATAACTTATTTGATGATAGTGAGTGGTGGCTATGAGTCAATAGTTAGGTTGATCTTGCCATCTTTGAACTCTACAGTCAGTTTTTCACCTGGCTTAGTTTGAGAACTCCAAGTTAGTGCAGTATTTTGTCACTCAGTTAGAAGAGCAAGACTTCTGCTTAAAGTTTTGTATAGTTATTATTCTTGAGCAGGGAAGTGAATATCATTATTTTTATAGTTTCTATAAAGGTTTTGCATAGTTTTGTTTCTGGATTCTCGACTTCGCTTTCAGCTTGTCAAGAATGCCGAGTAGGAGTTTTTTAGTTATTAGTATTAGTGTTTTAATAGATAAAAAATTATCAAATATTGCTGCTATAAAATTATTGACAACTAATTTAGTATTGATAGGATGTAAACTCAATAAATAAAATAAATTTCTATTAATCTTTTTGAAGGAAGTAATATGTTAAATGTTGGAGTAAACTTAATTAACCGACCTATCCAAGAGCAAGCTAGGCATATGGCAGATATAGTGAGGGGAGTTGGTATTGGGGTGGAAAAAATTATTGTGGGGTTAGTTATAATGGCTACACCTTTTGTATTAGGTGGTGTATTGATTAGTTATGGAGCAAAAAATTTGTTTAAAGCTACTTCTGAACTGAGGGAGTATTATGATGAGTGTTGTTATGAAGATAGTCCTTACTATGAAGATACATACGCTGAAGAGATGAAGTGTGTTACTACAAATGTAATGTTGCAGGGTATTGCACCGTTTGAGGCTGTTTATAATTTTACAAATAGTTTATTTGATTATAGTGAGTAATAGGTGTTAGAGCTATTAGTTAATAGTTAAGTTTATCTTGCCATCATTTAATTCTGCTGTTAATTTTTCGCCAGTTTTAGCTTGTGATGCTGAGGTTAAAGCATTGCTTTTACTATCAGTTAGAATAGCAAATCCTCGGCTTAAAGTTTTTTTGTAGCTATAACTATTTAGCAGTGAACTAGCGAGTTTAAATCTTTGCTCTTGTGCGTTATAATAGTTTTCAGCAGATCTATGTAGTCTGTTAGAGGATTGTAAAAATCTTTGTTCTGCCATTTTAATAATATCGTTCGGGTGCTTTAAGCGGAGTCTTAAGGTGTTAACTCTGTTAAGCCTTAGTTCAAAATATCTATTTTTAGAATTAACAAAGCGCATAGATTGATCATCAAGTCTTTGGATAAAATTTAGTAAGATAGTTTGATAATTAGGAAGTGACTTTTCAAGCATGCGTAACTTGTTTTTACGTTCTTCAAAATATTTTGATAAAGAGAATTCAATTCTTTTAAATACATTTTCTACGCTAGCTAAAACATTAGTGAGCACTGGCACCGCTTTTTCAGCAGCAGCAGTTGGGGTTGGGGCTCTAAGATCTGCTACTAAGTCTAGTAAAGTATAATCAGTTTCATGGCCAATAGCTGAAATAAGCGGAATTTTAGAGTTAAACGCACTTCTAACGACTATTTCTTCGTTAAATGGCCATAAATCTTCCACTGATCCACCACCTCTTGCAACAATAATTAAATCTGGCTTGTCTTGAAGTTTATTGAACCCATCAATAGCAGCGCTTACTTGAGCTGCTGACTTCTCTCCTTGAACTAGTACAGGCCAAATGATTAGATGTGATGGGAATCTATCTTCGATTCTATGAATAATATCTTTTATTACAGCTCCTGTAGGGGAGGTGATAATGCCAATTTTTTTAGGTAAAAAAGGAAGAGGTTTTTTATGAGCTGCCGCAAACAGACCTTCTTTTGCAAGAGCTGCTTTGCGCTTTTCAAGCATTGCCATCAGAGTGCCAATACCGGCATGTTCAAGCTGTTCTATAATAAGCTGATATTTAGATTGCCCTGGATAGGTGGTTATGGTGCCTATACAAACCAATTCCATTCCTTCTTCAGGCTTTATTTTTAGTTTGCTTAAAGTTCCACGCCAACATATTGCAGCAAGAACTGCATTATTATCTTTAAGGGATAAATATGCATGTCCAGAAGGAGCTAACTTATATCCTGAAACTTCACCTCGAATCTTAACATAAGAAAATTCTCCTTCTACTAAAGCCTTTAACTTATTTGATATTTGGGATACTGTAAATTCAGTTGCCTGATTCATATAAGCTTTTGCCTTCTTGAATTATAGCTTTAGCTGCGATTTCATCTTCCCAGCCCCCAACTTTTACCCATTTTCCTTTTTCAAGTGCTTTATAGTTTTCAAAGAAATGCTTGATTCTATCAATCAAAACTTCAGGTAAGTCTTTATAAGATTTGATGTTTGTGAAATATGGGTCAAGTTTTGTTGTGGGCACAGCTAATATTTTTTCATCTTGCCCTGATTCATCTTCCATCATCAATACTCCAATAGGTCTTGCTTTAATTACCGCACCTGGAATAATGGGGTTGTTAGCTATAACTAATACGTCTACTGGATCTCCATCTTTAGATAGAGTAGTTGGAATAAATCCATAATTGCACGGATAGAACATTGCTGTTTGAACGAAACGATCAACCATAATAGCGCCAGCATCTTTATCAAATTCATATTTTACTGGATCACTTCCCATGGGAACTTCTATAATTACGTTAATTTCTTCTGGTGCATTTTTTCCTGCGCCTATTTTTTCGATATTCATTATTAATCTCCATGTAAATTTTATAATTCAAGTATCTTCTGTATTGACTAAAAGTCAAGATTTTTACTTCAAGAATTGTAACTTTTAATATTGCTTTCTTTAATTAAAATATAAAAAGGTGAGTATGTTATACAGCTACGAAGCTATCAGTGATATAATTTTTGTGGTTCCATCGCATCCATTAAATATAATTAAAACCTTATTTGAAATGCGAGGGTTATAGCCATTAAGCTACTAACGAAGCAAATTGCTTGAAAGTGGTTTATTGCTTTGATTATCAGCGTTTAGCATATCAACCTGAGAAGTAATAGAAATATTATTTTATTTCAATAGATTGAGGAAATCAAAATTACTAGTGATCTTGAGCTATAGTATTATTAGAAGGTGACAGGTGGATCTCGCCACCAATAAGAGGTCCATTATAATCTTCGGGCAAAATAACTCCAGCGCTGCTTCCGCCACCACCTCCCCCATCATTATCATCAGGATCTCCTGAGTGTCTATGAGACAAAGCTAATCTTCCCATTTGATGGGTCTCTCCATAATCCAGCATATCATTAAGTAAAATGTTAGTTATATTAATATTATTGTCGACCATATAATTGATGCTATATTCAAGTAATTCCCACACCATATTTACAGAAGAATATATATATTCTATAGATATTCCAGGGAAAGATAAGCTCTTTGAAATTTCATTACAGAACCCAATTATCTGGTCATCAAATTCATTGTCTGTAATAGATAATTTAGTCTTTTTATCTTCATGATTGTCTTCTAAAGAATGTTCCCTTGGTCTTTTATTACTAACGACTTCTTTTTCTTCTTTAGTTTCTTCGTAGCCACCTTCTTCTTCTATTTCCATTATATCATCATCATGATAATCAGTAAGAAGGATAAACCCGGTTCCATCAGACTCTACATATATCTTTAAAACATTATTTGTGGATACTTGGTCATTATGAGGGGTATAAGTTATTACTCCATCTTTTTCTGAGTAATAATTAATTTCAATATTAAATAGCTCTGCAGCTTTTTTCATCTTATAAAAAAATAAAAATTTATACATATCTTTTTTAAATAAATCTTTTGCATCTCTATTAGTTCTAAGATAGTTAGGTATTGAAAGCATTACATATGAATTAATATCCGCAGCATTTTTTTCTAATTTCATTTTCTTGGATATAACATCAATTATTTGAGGCGTAAGGTTATCAATTCTATCCCATGATTTAACCCTTACTAATCGATCTATTGTAGGTTTAAGTAATATATGAGGTTTTCTTTCACCTATCTCAAGGTATTGATGACCTAAATAACCACTTATCACGCCTAATATATCAGGGATTGCAAAAACACTTATCTCTGCCAAATCAAACAGTTTAGAATCTCTATCAAAAAACTTAACAATTGGGTTTTGAATTACACCATCTATCCTTAAAATTTCTGACAATTTATCAGTATAAAATATCATAAATAAAGGATAGTTTTTGAGCATATTATGAAATACTTCATATTTATAAAAATATGATAGAGATTGTTCATCTGAGTTTTCTTTTACTTCCTCGAATATCTTATAAAGTAAATCAGAGGTAAATGCCATAGGAATCCAATCAATGACCGTTTCTCCCTGATTATTTTTAATTCCAGGGTCAACTCCTAAGCTAATTAATTTATAGATAAGGTTATAATTATATATATGATTGCATTTAGGGCCGTATTCTTTATCTCTTTTCTCTCTACCAATTGTAGAATGTAGTAAAGTTTCACCGTTTTTATTAATTGTGTTGGTGTTTATTCCTCTTTCTTCTAAATAAGTTAAGATTCTTACCGCATCATACATATACATATTAATCGAAGAATGAAGTGAGGCATGAGATTCATCAGTGAATTCTGCTCCATTATCCATCAATAGACTTATCAATGAAAAGAAACCATTTATTATAGCATTATTAAGAGCAGAATTTAAATTAAATACAGATTCTAAAGTTTCACCTTCGAGCAAATTTATATATTGTGGAGCTTTTGCAAGGATTTTTTGAATAAGAGTGGATAATTCTTCTTCATCGCTTTCACTTTCTACTTGGTTACCATAATTACTAACTATAAAGAGTAAATTATTTCCTTTATCAGAGCAAGCTGTTATATCTAAACCATTATCCACTAAGAGACTTAATACTTCGAGGTAAACTCCAGCCTCATTGTGGTGAATTACTTGATCTAGAGAATATATAACTATATGATCATTGTCTTCATCAAGGGCATTGAGATTAATGTTTCTAGAAATTAATGAATTCATAAATCCTAGCGTATATTCAACATTTGCAGTAAGCGATAATATTACGAAATCTAAGAGCAAGCTTCCTCCTGTTCTTAGATTATTTACATCTGGTAATTTACTAAGAAGCATTCCAAAAATCTCTACATCATTTGAATGTATAGCATATCTTAAAAAGGTTTCATTATTTATAAGAATCTGATCTAACTCATTGGGACTTGCATTATCAATTAAATAGGAGCTAATCTTGTCATTTCCAACTAAGATAGAAATAGCTAAAATTTCTATCTCTCCAGAAGCCTCTGCAAGTATATCTAGAATATCGCCATATATGAAGAATTCAATTTGTTCTTGGTTTAAAGTATATATGCTAAACATATCCGCGCCCATTGCTATAGCATGCTGAACTTTTTCTATATTATTTTCAAAAATTCCATAAACTAAAACCTCATTATAGTCTAAGTTTAGGCCAAAAGTTATGTCCATAAGCTCTTTCATATATTGAATTTCCTATTGATTTTTATAACTTAATTTTGGAATGACAAGTGCTATTCAATGTACAGGAGGAGAATAGAGGAGTCAATCTTTTTTGTTAATTAATATTAATCTTTGGTGGGTTATATGGCGGTCTCAAGTGATATCAAAAAAGAATATCAGTATAGGATAAGTTGAGTTTTTTGTAGCTATGAATATAGTTAGAAATTTAATTTAAAACATAATATTAGGTCTGTTATTTAGATCAGCATTAAAGACATAAATACTCTTTAAATATATATTATAAAATAAGGCTAGCTAAGATTCTTAAGTACGATTTCAAACCAATAAGTCGTATTAGCTTCTTTATTTTCATTTGTAGTCAAATCTCTTGTTAGGGAAAGGGAATATTCAATGCAGTCATTCGTATATTTTGCTTTTCCTCCGAAATTAACGAAGCCGTTTGGCAAGTTCGGGTTATCTTTTCTGCTACTAAGATTTTGTCTGGCATTTACAGAGAATCCTATGTTGTTATAGTCTCTTATTCCTGTTTCAACATATAGTTCTCTTCTATTTTTTACATCATTTACTATTTGTCCATTTCTATAATATAATAAGTCTGATGAGATATATGCCTTTTTGTAATTATAGGTAGTGGTGAGCTCATTGGTTTTGTTTTTAAGGTCTTTATTTCCAATGGTGAATTGGTAAGATAATATAAACTTTCTATTGAAATCTAATTTTACTCTTCCGATATAATCAGAGAAATGGGTGTCATTATCGGAAGAAAAATATACTTGTGGTTTTGCTTGGTATAGTTGTCCGAATAATGAGCTAGCATTGAATTTATCTCTATAATAGATAGAGTTTTTGATTCCATATCCAACTCGTGGGGTATTCTCAACTAGATCAATCCCTCTGAATTGTGATTCCGAAAATAAATTAGTATTATTAATTTCATTTGATTCTCCACTATCTTCATTATAAATATCTTTGTTATAATTGGTGTAGGGAGTTGCAATGGCTGTTATGATAGGAGTAATTGATACATAGGAGTCGCTAACTTTCTTTCCTAAGGGAAGTGACCAATGAACGCCAGTTTCTGGGATGGTTCTGCTAGTGGTTCCAGTGTAAATTTTACTATTATTATTAATAGGAGCATCATCATAGTAGTAAATATCTTGTCTAACTGAACTAAAAAAAGTAAACGCATTTCCATTATTTAGTAATAAAGATTTCTGCCATTTATTCTTGATTGATAGTCTATTAGTATCTGGTCCGTTATATCTCTGGATTTTAAGAATATTAGTAGAAAGATACCATTTAGAGCTGTCTTTGAATTTATATATTTCATGTTTTGATTCAGCAAAAGGTAAGGCCATAGGAGTTTGATGTATTTGGTTTTCATTATCAGGGGTTCTTGGTCTTAAGTTTTGAAAAGACATTGCCTGTATATCAAAATATCCAGTTTTATAATTGCTATTGTTAAAAATCCTGCTAGTTAAGAAATCTTCTCCTCCGTACCCATAGTCACGTCTGTAGATTTTATCGGAGGTTGTATTGATTTTCCAACCAAAGTTTCTCTTTTCTTGTTCATAAAAATCAGCATTTGATTCAAAGTTATATCTTATGTTGTTTTTTAATCCTGTTTGATCGCTTGGTATGTCATAATGATCGCTTGAAGTAATGCTTCCTTTTGTTTCAACTTGTCCTATTTCAAAAAAATGGCGATATTCTCCTTCTAATACGTTTCCTCGTAAACTGGTGAACACAGGAGTGATTGTTGCATCGTAATTTGGAGCTAGGTTAAGGTAATATGGGGTCTTTATAGCTTTTCCAAGATAGGTGCTTCCGCCATAGATGGGGCGCAAGAACCCAGATTTACGCTTTGCTTGGCTGGTATAGTGAGAAAAATAAGGAGTGTAGAATATAGGTGTTCCGTAGAATCTAAAAACTGCATTTTTATAGGTCATTCTATGCTGCTCTTCATCATGTGAGGCTGTGCTAGCATTGATATTCCAGGTGGGAGGTTTATTATCACAAAGCTTGCAGGCTGTATAGAATGCTTGGTCGATTTTTAACCATCTATTGTTATCTTTGTCAGCTGAGTTGCCTTTAACTGTGGAGTTGTCTGGGAGTGTCATGGTAAAGTGTTCAATTGATCCATATTTCATTTCATTATATAAGATCATTTTGTTTGCATCTACTTTATAGTTGCTTGTTTCAATAAGAGTGACTTTTCCCTTTGCAGTTAAGCTATCCTTTTCATAATTATATTCAAGTATGTCTGCAAAAAGCTTTTGATTATCTTGTGATACCTCAACTGCTCCTTTGTAATTTATTATTTCATTATTATTAGAGCCTGAGTAATTAAAAGAATCAGCATTGATGATAATGGGAGACTCAGAAAGGCTTTGATCTTTAGCCAGAGTAATGTTGCAGGCTAAAAAGCAAATATAAAAAATTAGAATCTTTGAATTTTTCATGGCGTGTTTATTAGAACCCACTTCTAGGTCTTTGTTGCTCTTCTTGTTTGTTGTCTCTAAATCTTCCAGCATTATAGAAGAATTTTTGCACAGTGTTAGATTCTGTGCCTTTGCTAACTGTATATTCTTCAACTAAACTTAGAGGGTTGGCATTTTTCTCGGTGTATCTTGCAACTCTATTAATAGAATTATTAGGGTTAAAAGATATTTCGATAATATTTTGTTCAATGATTTTAGGTTCAAGAAATGCTGTTTTTTCTTTTCTTGTGGTGATGTAATACCAGGTTTCCTGTCCAAACATAGAGGTGGAGGTTGGAGTCCCTAATATAGTTTCAAGATCATTTTTGTTTTTTGCCTTGTGCAGGGCAGCTAATTCATCTTCTTCAAATATATATCCTGAAGTGTGAAAAGTTTTTATGCAGCCATTGCAACTAAGAAGTATAAGTATTAAAAGAAAGAATTTTGCCATAATTATAATTTTATATATTTAACTAGATTTGTTTCAAAAAGTATATTATACTCACCCGCTTTAGAGTAAGCGTTTTAGAGGGTTTTTTTTTAAACCTTATGCACTTATCTCTAGGAATATACATAATATTGATGAACAATACAAATATTTTATTAAATAGGTTTTAAAATGGCAGTCCCAAAGAAGAAAATATCTAAATCTAAAAGAAATCAACGTCGTTCACATCATGCATTGAAGTCAGTTAACGTTGTTGTTGACCCTACAACTGGTGAGCTTAAGAGGTCACATCATATTTCTTTGAAAGATGGTTATTATAATGGCCGTCAAGTTATTGTACCTAAAGAGAAGCAAGTTTCTTCTGAAAACTAAAATAAGCAGTGGTTATGAACAATAAAAGAATTGTTGTAGCTTTGGATGCTATGGGTGGAGATTATGCTCCCTCAGTTGTAATTGATGGAGCATACATTGCTCTACTAAATTATAAGAAGAAAGATCCTAATTTTTTGCTTGAGTATCTTATCTTTGGTGATAGTGATTTATTGACAGCCTTAGTGGATAAAATACCTTTGCTGAAATCATCCTCAACAATAGTTCATTCTGAGCACAAGGTTGCTGCGGATGATCGTCCTTCATATGCTCTTAGGAATAGTAAAAAAACCAGTATGGGTATGGCGATTGAATCTGTGAAGCAACAGCAAGCTCATGCAGTGGTTTCTTCAGGGAATACTGGGGCTTTGATGGCTATTTCAAAGGTTTCTCTTAGAACTTTGTCTGGTATCTCTAGGCCGGCAATTGTTGGCTTGTTGCCGACAATAAATCATAAGGTGGTTGCTCTAGATTTGGGAGCTAATGCTGAATGTGAATCCTCTAATTTGGTTCAGTTTGCAATAATGGGTGATGCGTTTGCAAAGGTGATGCTTGGTAAAGATAAGCCTATTATTGGAATGTTAAATATTGGCTCAGAAGATATCAAAGGTAATGATGTTATTAAGTCTGCCGCTCAGGTTTTATTAAATCAAGAATGCTTAAATTTTTATGGTTTTATTGAGGCCGATGATATTACTAAAGGTGTTGTCGATGTTGTAGTTGCTGATGGCTTTTCAGGCAATGTTGCTATTAAAATGGCAGAGGGGACAGCTCATTTATGTAGAAAAATATTGGAAAGGGCGTTCAAGAGTAGTGTTTTTGCTAAGATTGGTTATTTGTTAGCAAAGAGTTCTCTTAAGTCTGCATTTAAAAGTATTGATGGAAGATACTATAATGGCGCAATGTTAATTGGTCTTAACGGTGTGGTTGTGAAGAGTCATGGCGGGGCCGATAAGGTGGCTTTTGCAAATGCTGTTGAAACTGCAGTGGAATTAAGTAAGCATAATATAAATCATAAAATTATCCAAGAAATTTCTTTGCTTCAGCAGCATATGTCGTTGTAGTTTTAAGCTGTTGTTTTCTTTGTTACCTTGCGTTAATTTCTTAACTAAGGTTAAGTATTATTAAAAAATAGCTTCCCAAGTGCGTCCCTTTGTGTTACAATATTTCTCTATTAATAATTCTTTTGTTTGGCTCTTCCTGTTATTTAGGTTTATGAGTTTTGACTTAAATATAGAATTTGGAGTGTTAAAAAATGTCATTGAGTAATGAAGCTGATATTCAGTTAGATGAAGCCTCTTCTGAGAATGTTATTTCAAAAAAAACTATTGAAATTGAAGGTTTAGAGAAGCTTATTGATGATTCACTGGAGGAGATAAAGCTTCTTCAGGGTGAATTAATAGGTTTAGAAGCAGATTTGAATCTTTTCTTAGATCATTATTATGGCTCTGGTGCAACTTTCTTTCAAAATAACTCGGTTTCAGAGGCTGCTAATTCTCCTATTATAGCGGATCTTGATAAGGCCAAGAAGGATATTTACGATAAAATTGCTAGGGTCTGCTCAAAAGATGTTTTTCATTTTGAATATGATCATATTAGTGATGTGCGTAGTAATCTTCTTAAGATAGAAGGATATTTGACTGATGGTAGTGAAAGCTCGGAATCTCCTCAAGATATACTTTCCGCCTTAGCTACAGAATATTTATCTTTAATAAAGCAAATTTCTGCTTTAAAAGAGCAAAAGCAAGATATGTTAGATAGTCCAGCATTTGAGCTAAGGCAAGAAGTTACTTGGGCAAATATAAAAAAGGCTGAGGTTATTTCTAGGATTAAAAATGATCTTACTCATCGAGTAAATCGCCCAAGCTAGTGATGTAAGTTTCATGTTATTTGAAAAAGGCTTTTAACCTTTGAGTTAAGAGTCTTTTTTATTATTATTATTATGTTGATTCAAATTATTATTGTTGTTTGAGATCTATTGTGATTCATTTTGCTTTATTTGTTTTTCTGCTCTATATATAATATTATTTGGTTTGGATTCGTCTTTTATTATTATTTTTTTAAATTCTTGGTGTAGCTGTGTTAATGGTTTTGCAAGTTGTCTAGGCTGTGTTTTTATTTGCTAATATTTTGTTTACTAAGTAGTTGCCCTCTTTGGTGAGTAGGGATTGTTTGGAGTTATGTGTGGCAGTTCTTGCGATTAGGATTAATCTTGTGTTTATGGGTGAGTTTGGCTTTATGTAGGTTCTTGTTAGCTCTCTAAGGCGACGCTTAG
>Ga0129324_10000701_pt1 | contig 23449 bp, 28 predicted proteins | sample CPBDNA_7_FD_96879 | JGI IMG/M metagenome (GOLD analysis project Ga0129324, IMG submission 96879) | Freshwater to marine salinity gradient microbial communities from Chesapeake Bay, USA - CPBay_Spr_15_0.2_DNA | ecosystem: Environmental > Aquatic > Marine > Coastal | place: USA: Chesapeake Bay... | reverse complement strand
TTTGATAAGTATCGTATATATCAAGTTGATAATCGCGTTTAAGTGTATTTGTATTTCCAAATTCAGTATAATCAATAAATTGTAAATTACTTTGATATAATATTTCTTTTTTATTATTTTCATCATCTAAATTAGAATAAGAATCTAAATGTATATAATCAATATAATTAGGAATTAAATTACTATATAGTAAATCTTTATTTAATATAGTAGTATCAGTAATATTGGAATATATTTCAAGTCTAATATGCCAATCAACAAAACTAGTATATTTAATACGATCATATTGATCTTTAACTGCTACACCTAATTCTAAATCTTCAATTTTAGTTTTAATACCTTCAATAGTAGTAGTATTACCTTTAATTAAATTACTATTAGTTTCAATAGATTTAGACATTTTATATTATTTTAAATAAATAATATAAAATATGTTTTCAGAAATACTTTATGATATTTTAAGTAATTTAGATATTATAGGTTTTTTTTCAAGTTTTTTAATATTAATATTATTAATACATATTTTTAACGATTTTTATATAAATTATGGTGATGCATTTGCTAATATATTATTACCAATTAATACATTTATAAATGCAATTTTAGCACCAATATATTATATATCTGATTTTACAAAACATTTTGTAAATAGTTAAGTATATAAAAAATATATCTTTAATATTAATAAGAATGTATTACTATAATGATATGTTAGATGAAGACTCACCTATAATAGAACAAAATGAAAAAATACGTTTGCCTTTAAAAAAACATCAATTAGCAGGAATATGTAAGGCTTATAAAATGGAACAAGAAGTAAAAATATATCATAATGATGAAATAAATGAAAATAGTTATTATGAAATAACAACAAATATAGGTATTATTGGTGAAAAAGTAGGTTATGGAAAAACTATAACTGCCTTAGCAATTATAGCACATTCCCCAATTAATAGTTTAAAAATAAATAATTCTTCATTGAAGAGTTATAATACTCAGGTAAAAATAAAACAAACGGATGTAATAAAAAATGCAGCAATTATATCAAATATTCAAAAATATGATACGGAATTAATAAGGAGTAAATATATTAATACAACATTGGTAATAGTTCCAAGGGGACCTGTATATACACAATGGGTGAAAAGTATTCAAAATGATACTAAATTAAGTGTATTATTGTTAGATGATATTCGAATAATAAAGAAGATAGAGAGACCGAATGATAATAATATTGAAAGGATTAAGAAGTATTTTGAAAGATTTGATTTGGTGTTGATAAAAAATACAACTTTACGTAAATTTATGAATTATATGGAACATAATAGTTTTTTTATAAAATACTGGGCTAGAGTAATTGTAGATGAAGCTCACGATATATTAATGTCAATTGGTAATATTTCTTTTTTATATAAGTGGTTAATAAGTGCAACTTATATGAATTTATTAAATATAAGGTATTGTGTTAATGCGAATATATATTTAATTCGTGAATTAATAAAAAACGAATTAAATCATATATTAATAAAATCAAAAGATTCATTTATAAAAAAGAGTTTTGATCTACCTCCGATAATTGAAAAAACATATAAATGCAAAATGTTAAATCGGTTAAGTGCAATTCGTCCATATTTATCTAGATCACAAATTGAACGATTAAATGCGTCTGATTTATTAGGTATTATGCGTGAAATTGGTGGTAATGTAGCTACTGAAAATGGTATAATAGAATGTTTTACAAATAAATTAAATAAAGATTTACATAATAAGAAATGTGAGAAGAATATGATAGAATATATGGCTTTATCAGATGAAGAAAAAGAACAAAGATATGAAAGTATAAATAAAGTAATAACATCATTAGAATCTAAAATAGAAGATTTAACATTAAGGATAAGTAATATAAGTGATAAAAATTGTGCTATATGTTTAGATAATTTAACAAATCCTTTAATATTGAATTGTACTCATTCTTATTGTGCATCTTGTATTATGATGTGGATAAGAACAAATAAAAAGTGTCCAGAATGTAGAAAAGAAATAGATATATCTGATACTACTTTTATAACGAATAATACTATTACATCACCAATTGATAAATCTAAAATAAAAAGTAAAGAAAATACATTAATTGATATTATAAATAATAAACAAGACGGTAAGTTTTTAATTTTCAGTAAAATTGAAAATGGTTTTGCAAATATTATAAATAATCTTAATAATCATGATATTTCTTATACCGAAATTAAAGGAACTACAAGTTGTATGAATAATATTTTAGAAAGATTTCGTAAAGGTGAAGTTAAAGTTATATTACTTAATACAAATTATGCTGGTTCAGGTATAGATATTAGTTTTGCAACTGATGTTATTATTTATCATTCTATGAATAATGAAAGAACACAAGCAATTGGAAGAGCACATCGTGTTGGAAGAACAACTCCATTATATGTTCATACTTTATTATATGAAGAAGAAACTCAAGATGAATATTATTAGTTTTTAGCAATACGAACAATTGCTTCACACATTAAACTAATTAGAATTGCTAATAAAATTAGTATAAATAATTCATATATACGATCAAATAATTTGTCAGTTTTATCAGTTTTATCAATTTTAATAGGTTTAGTAGTTTTAATAGGTTTATTAGTTTTAATAGGTTTAGTAGGTTTTTTGGTATATGGGTCGTCAGTAGTAGTATTATTAAATTCAGTATATTCTTCATCATCTAAATAAGCATCTAATTCATCATAAATATTAGATTCTATTTTGGTATCAATACTATTCATATCATTTAAAGCTTGTTCATATTGTTTTTTTGCTTTTTCTTCAATAGGAAAAATATAAGGTGGTGCTTGTAAAGGTTCGCAATGATTATGAGTAGTAGTTCTTGAAAGGTCATTTGATACCATAGTAGAATCAAATTTATCATATGGATGAATATTGTTATTATGTTCCATAGGTTCCATAGGTTCTATAGGTTCTATAGGTTCTACATCTTTACTAAGTTTTTTCTTCTTAGTTTTTTTGAAACTTGAAATATTATATGCTTCTTCCAAAGTTGCATATAGCATATTATCTTTTGTAATATAGTAATATAAAATGGATACAGTATGGAAAACAACAATTTTAGTGATATTAATACTATATGTAATAATAATAGCATTAAACCCATCTATGAAAAACCCATATTTTATGATTGTAGTATATGAAAATCCTTTATTATTGTTATTTATAGTATTATTTGCTTATTATATTTCACAATGGGATTTAAAGATAGGTTTATTAATATTAATATGTGCTATAGCGATATATCTTGATATAATATTAATAAAAAAAGGAATAACAAGTAAAGAACAACCTAAAGATGATCGAGCCTTTATCGCTTATGTCAATAGCATTAATTCATATTGGAAGTAAATATTTATCATTGGAATTGACAGAACAACAAAAAGAAATGTTAAAACATCCTTTATCTCAAATAATAATATTAACAGCAATAATATATGCTTCAACGAAGGATATTTATAAAACAATATTATTAGTAGTAACAATATATATATTTATTTATGTAATTTTTAATGAAAATCATGAAATGTCAATAATATTACCAAATAATGAAATGAAGAAACATTATATTAATTCTTTTTACTCAGAAAAAAATAGTTTATTAGACATCCTAAGGTAAAACTAACAACACTTAAAATAATGGAATAAATAGTTTGTTCAACATCAATTTCAAGAAAATTGCAATTTTCAACAAAATTAATACATAATTCAACAATAATAGTTTTAAATAACATTAAAAAATAATCAGTAAATCCAAATATTATACCTAATGCTCCATATGTTATAATATGAAATGCAAAATATTGTAAATAATTTTTATCAGATTTATATAAAAAATTGTCAAAGAAATTTAAATATAATCTACATTTGATATAAACAAATAGTAATGAAAATACAATCGCAAATATAATATATAAATAATAAATTTTATTTAAACTATCTTTATCGAAGTATTTATCAAAAATAATCATAGTTTATTAATGATTACAATTTTTTTTATTATACTTAAAAATGATATTAATATATTATAAATATAAATAGCTATGCCATTATATTCATCTTTAGGTTATAATATAGATCAAGATATTGATATTGAGACTATTAAAGGTATTCAATTTTCATTATTAAGTCCCGATGAAATTATTAAAAGATCTGTATGTGAAGTGACTAAAACTGATACATATGCAGGTAATGAACCAGTAGTAAATGGATTATTTGATATTCGTATGGGTGCTTTAGAACTGAATCGTCTTTGTGGAACGTGTGGATTGAAAGCGAGTCTTTGTCCAAATCATATGGGTCATATTGTTTTAGAAACGCCTTTATATCATATTATGTTTTACGATATAACACGTAAATTATTAAAATGTATGTGTTTTCATTGTAGTAAATTGCTAGTATCGGAAGATACTACTGATAAAAACTTTAAAGAAGAAATTATTCGTATTAAAAATATTAAAAATAATCAAAAAAGGTTTGATGCTTATTTGAAGTTTATAACAAGTATTCAAAGTAAATATAAAAATAATGGAGTATGTGGTTTTGATGGATGTACAGGATGTAATAATAGTTTGCATTATAATGTAAAGAAAACTCCATTTAAATTACATTTAGAATATATGGAAGATAAAAATAAAACAGAAATTGAAATAACAGCAGAACAAGTATTAAAAGTATTTAAAAGGCTTAGTGATAAAGATATTGAATTATTAGGGTTTCATCCTATTTGGTCAAGACCCGAATGGTTGCTTTGTACTGTGCTTCCTGTGCCTCCTCCAGCAGTGAGACCGAGTATTATTGAAGAGAATGGACAAAGACGTGAAGATGATTTAACACATAAGTTATGTGATATAGTGAAGTTTAATCAATTTTATAGAGAGAAGAAAGAGAAGGATAAAAATATGGATATTTTAAAGAATTCTGCACTTATATTACAATATCACGTATTTACTTTGCTTAATAATTCAATTCCAGGTATTACGGCATCTTTACAAAGGAATGGTCGTAAAATGAAGAGTGTATCAGATCGTATGAAAAAGAAGGATGGTCGTATTCGTGGTAATTTGAATGCAAAACGTGTAGATCAATCAGCACGTTCTGTGATTACCCCAGATCCTTATATTTCTATAGATCAACTTGGAATACCAATTAAAGTAGCAATGAATTTAACATTTCCGGAGATAGTAAATTCGTATAATATTGAGAGGGTTAAAGAGTTGATATTGAATGGTCCTGATAAATGGCCTGGAGCAAAATATATTCATAAAACCAATAAAAACAATATTACAATTAATATTAAATATTGTAATTTAGGTGAAATTGCAGATAAATTAGAATATGGAGATGTGGTTCATCGTCATATTCAAGATGATGATTATGTCTTATTTAATAGGCAACCTTCATTACATAAAATGTCAATGATGTGTCATCGTGCAAAGGTAATGCCTTTTAAAACATTTCGTTTAAATGTTTTAGATACACCACCATATAATGCAGATTTTGATGGTGATGAGATGAATATGCATTTACCGCAAACGGTGCAAACAATGAATGAATTAAAAGATTTAGCATATATTCCATATATGATAATAAGTCAAAAGGATGGTATTCCTATAATAGGTATGGTTCAAGATGTTTTATTGGGATCATATCGTATTAGTGATGATAAAGTTCGTATAGATGCTAAAGCAGTAGCAAATTTACAAATGGTAAATTCAATGTTTAGTGGTAATTTACCATCAAATACGAAAATATATACAGGTAAGGAGGTTTATTCAATGATATTACCCCCAAATATGAATACAAAAGTAAAGAAGTTTGAAGTTATTAATAGTGTGATAAAAGCGGGTAAATTGGATAAACATTCATTTAAATCATTATCAAGTGGTTTAATTCCGTTGATCTATCATGATTATGGTCCAACAGCTTGTCGTAATTTCTTAGATAATACCCAACGTTTAATTTGTCGTTGGTTAATGTTGGATGGTTTTAGTGTAGGATTAAGTGATTTAATGATGGAAGAAGAACATAAAATAAATGTTAAAGAGGTAATAAAAAAGAATAAAGATGAAGCGATTAAATTGTTAGATGATTTTCGTAGTGGTCAATTAAGAAATGATACAATTTATGATAATGAAATGTTTATTGAAAATAAACTTATTAATGTTGTTAATAAGTTGAATAAAGATGTTGAAAACATTTGTATGAAAACTTTAAATGATGATACAAATCGTATGATTAATATGGTTAATTCTGGTAGTAAGGGTAAAAATAGTAATGTGACGCAAATAATGGGTTGTGTTGCACAAATTAAAGTAGAAGGAAAACGTATTCCATATGGATTTACGGGTAGAACTTTACCTCATTATACTAAATATGATGATGGTCCAGAAGCACGTGGATTTGTAGAAAATGGATTTATTGAAGGTCTTACACCACAAGAAGTATTTTTTCATGCAATGGGTGGTCGTGAAGGTTTAATTGATACAGCAGTTAAAAGTGTAACAGGAGATACACCTATTATAATAATAGAAAATGGTGAAACAAAATATATTAATATTGGTGAATGGATTGATAGTAAAATTGATAATCCAGATAATAAGAGTAATATAGAATATTATGGTGCTGATCAAGCTAATATGGAATTATTAAAATTAAATGAACAAGTATTTATTCCTACTTGTGATGAAGATGGTAAATCAACTTGGTCAATTTTAACAACTGTTACAAGACACGATCCAGGTGAGATTTTACATAAAATTAGTACAAGAAGTGGTAGAGAAGTAATTGTAACATCAAGTAAATCAATGTTAGTTTTACGTAATGATAAATATGTTGAAGTAAGTCCTAAAGATATGAAAGTGGGTGATATAGTTCCAACAATTCTTGATATGCCTAAACCACCTATTGAAATTAGTTATATTGAAATGAATAAATATTTTCCTAAAACTGAATATATTTATGGAACAGATTTTCATAAAGCAAAACAATTAATGGATAATGCAATGGAAGGACGTTCTAAGATTCCACCTAAATGGTGGGAAAACAACAATGGTAAAGAATTTACTTTACCTTATCCATCAAAAGCACGATTTCAACGTGTTAATAGTGGTCGTTCTAATGTAGAAAATATTAAAGTAGGTTATTTCTATCCGTATGGAGCATCGCGAGAACACGGTCATATGCCTGAATATTTTAAATTAAATTATGAAAATGGGATATTTATTGGTTTATATTTAGCAGATGGATGCACACATTGGGATTCAGGAACTATTAGTATTACAAAAGAAGAACAAGGTGTCAAAGATTTTGTTAAAAAATGGTTTTCTAATCAAGGATTTAAATATCAAGAACGGGTAAGAGAAACACAACTTGGTAAAATAACTCAATTGAATGGATATACACGTTATTATTGTGAATTTTTTGATAAAATAATGGGTCATGGAGCGCCATATAAACATATTCCAAATTTTGCCTATACTGCACCTAATGAATTTGTTATTGGATTATTAAATGGATATTTTTCAGGTGATGGAAGTATTGGTAAAAATAATACTATATCTGCATCTTCTGCATCTAAAGAATTAATAACAGGTATAATGCATCTTTGTTCAAGATTTGGAATATTTGGAAAAATATCCAAATCTCAAATGATTAAAAATAACTTAGGAACTGAAAATATTAAACCTAGTTATAGAATTAATATTAGTGCTCAATGGTTTGTTAAGTTCCGTGATACTGTATCACCTTTGATTAATAACTTAAAACAAATAAAACTGAATAATGCAGTTATTAATAATGATCATCGTTACTATAAACCTTTAAATAATACCATTATGGATAAAATTATTTCAATTGAACCTATTAATCCAGAAGAAAAATATAAAAAGGTTTATGATGTAACTGTTCCAGATACTTTAAATTTCAATATTGCTAATAACTTAATAGTCCGTGATACATCTGATACGGGTTATATCGAAAGGAGGTTGGTAAAATCGATGGAAGATACAAAGGTTTATTATGATTTTACGGTAAGAAATGCTACAGGAGTGATTGTTCAATTTTTATATGGTGAAGATGGTTTTGATGGTTCTAAAGTTGAGAGACAAGAAATACCTGTAATTAAGATGAATACATTGGAAATGGTGGATAATTATTTATTACGTAAAGAGGATGAATTGAGTGTATATATGTTAAAATCCACAGTAGATAAAATAAAGAAATCAACATATGATAAATTAAATAAATTATTTGAAGAAATAGTTAATGATAAGACTGAAATTATTAATAAAGTTTTTGATGGATGTATGAAAACTGATATATTATATTGTATTCCTTTTGAAAGAATATTAATTGATGCTAAAACTAAACTTGAAAATGCTAATGTTAAAAGACGTAAAACTGATTTAGATCCTGAATATGTTTTAAATAAAATTGATTGGATTAAGAATAATTTAATTTTAGATGAAAAAGCTTCATTATTCTTTAGACTTTTGGTAAATACATATTTAAATCCGAAACAAATGATTGTTCATTATGGATTTATGAAAACTATATTTGATTATATTATTGAAAAAATAACCAAATCATTTAAACAATCCATCGCACATCCTGGTGAAATGGTTGGTATTGTTGCTGCACAAACAATTGGAGAAATAGGAACTCAAATGACATTAGATTCTTTTCACGTATCAGGAACTGATGCGGCAGTAAATGCAACATCTGGTGTTCCAAGGTTAAAAGAATTATTAAGTGTTAGTAAGAATATTAAGACACCTACAATGTTTATTCATCTTAAAGATGATATATCTAAAATTGATATTCCTGATATTGATAAAAAAGATGAACAATTAATTGAAGAATATAAAAGAAACTCTATTAATGTTAAAAATAATATTGAAGTTATTCGTCTTTGCGATGTTGTTTATAAAAGTGAAATATATTGGGATGATAATACATTAACCAATATTGAAGATGATAAAGAATTCGTTGCTATGTATAATTTATTTAGTAATGAAGAAGAAAATAAAAGTAATCTTGTATTACGACTTCTAATTGATAAAGAAAAAATGCTAATGTATGATCTTAAAATGATCGATTTATATACACAAATTTCTATTAATTATTCTAAATATATTAATTGTGTATATAGTGATGATAATGCTGAACAATTAATAATGCGTATTAAACTTGATATTAATAGTCCTAATATTAATACCTTATGTCAAACTGAAGATCATATTACTATATTAAAAGCAATTGAATATAATTTAATTTATAATATGTTGGTTAAAGGTATTAAAGGTATTAAAAAAGTATCTTTAAAATCAATAACAAAACAAGAATATGATAATGATGAAAATAATTTTAAAAATGTTTTACGTTGGTCTCTTAATACAGATGGAACTAATATGAAAATGTTATTTAAAAATATTAATATAGTTTATCAAAAATCTTATTCAAATGATATACGTGAAATATACACTACACTTGGTATTGAAGCCGCACGTAAAGCATTAATAATAGAATTAGATAATGTTATTGGTGAAGGTGCTATTAATTATAGACACATATCCTTATTAGTTGATACTATGACAAATCGAGGACAATTAATGTCTATTGATAGACACGGTATTAATAGAAGTGATGTTGGTCCATTAGCGAAATGTAGTTTTGAAGAAACTACAGATATGTTAATAAATGCTAGTATATTTAGTGAATATGATCAATTGAATGGTGTTAGTGCGAATGTTATGTTAGGTCATAAGACACCTTGTGGAACTGGTGATTTTGATATAATTATAGATGAAGATAAATATATCAATATAATGAAAGATATCATTATTCATAAAAATAATATTACACCTATTATTGAAAATGAAGAAGATCAAGATATATTCATTAATGTTAATATACCTGATATTTCTAATACTGATTCATCTAAACAATGCTTTATTAACCGTTTTTCATAAAATTAGTAAAATTATATGCGGATCTTTGTTGTTCAAATGGAGTAAAACCATTATTATATCTTAATATAGTTGGAAATGCAATTACACGTTTTTGTAATAAAGGATAGTTATTTAAATATCTTCCATCTATTTCATATATTTTAATATTGGAATTTATTGAAGTATCTCTTGTTAATTGTTGTTTAGCTTTCTCCCATTCTGGCATCATTTGATTACAAAAATAACAACTATCTAATTTAGCAAAGTATATTGCTTTATTTTCAAGTTTAAAATCTGATTTATTATCTGTTAATTTTATTACTTTTGGTATTGAAGAATCTAATTTTCTTTCTATTACAACTGGTTTAGGTTTTACAACTGGTTTAGGTTTTACAACTGGTTTAGGTTTTACAACTGGTTTAGGTTTTACAACTGGTTTAGGTTTTACCCCGGGTGGCTTTTTAACAGCTACTTTTTTTTTAGGTTCCATTTAATTTATATATAATGAAATAAATGGAACCTACACATTATAAAACTGCTTCTGATATTTCTTGTAATAATATGGTAAAACTTGCTAAAAAACAAGCCGATCAAAATCATAATATATTTTTAAATCGTATGATTTCTAAAAATTGTGGTAAAGGTGATAAAGATGGATATTTTATTATTGGAGAAATGATTAATCCTAAACATTGTGATAATAAAAGATCTAATTACAATTTTGATTGGTGGGATACTAAATATAAACAACCGTGTGTTGGTGAAGAATTTAATATCAATACAAAAAATAAAAAAATATCAGATAAAAATAATTTTAATAATTGCAATCCTACTGATTTCTCTCAAGCAAATCAAGTTTCACAATATAATAGTAAATATAATAATAATTTTAAATATAATACACCTAAAGTATGTGGTATGATCTAATCTTTAGGTTCACATAATTGAGTCTTTGGATTTCTTCTTGTTCCATTTGGACAACGTGGTAATTTAACTTTGTTTTTTAAATCTTTTTTAGGAATACATTCTTTTGTAATTTTATCTCTATGTGTTCCATTTGGACAACGTTTTAATTTAGGTTTAGCAATATCTTGTTTTGGTATTTCTTTTGTATTATTATGAATAATTTTATAAATATTTTCTTTTTTAATAGAATTAATTATATTAGATTCTATTTTTTTAATATCAAATTTGCTATATACACTATTTAAATATTCATCTGACATAAAACGTCCATCATTTTTTTGTCGTTCTTTTGCTCTACTTAAAGCTATATTATCCGGAACATCTACACAAATGATAGATGGTTTAAAACCATTTATTAATGCTGATTTTATTAAATTCGCACAATGTTTATCATCTGAACAAGCTGAATCATATATTATATTTTTATTTGTTTTTAAAAAATATGGAAGTATGGATAATTGCATGGAATCTTGTATATGATGTAAAGTATTAATTGTTGCATAAATATTTGCTTCTATATTTCCATCATTATTTGCATAACATTTCAATGTCTTACCATTTACTATATAATCTTCACCTATTTTTCCTTTACCTGATATTTCTTTTATAAAATCTTTATTATAATATCGTAAATCATCTGGATTTAAATTAATAAAATGATCTACAGATATACCAAACTCTTTTTCTAAATTGTTTTTAATAAAATAAGATTTACCAGCACCTGGTTTTCCTATTAATAATATAAAATGTTTATCATTAGATATATTTATTTTATAATTATTTTCTTGTTCTTTAATATATCCCTTTATATTAGTAGTATTCGTTTTATATACTTTTTTACCAAAATCCATAAAAACAAATTTGGGTTCTTTTGTAAATTTCATTGAAGAACTAAATATATTACATAAATCAAATGATATACAACCTGTTTTTATTTTAAATTGATTTTCATTATATCTTTTTGCAATTAAAGTATATTCATTATCATCTTTAGATACTAATTCCAATATTATATTACGTGGTAATAATATTTCTCTTTCAACTTTATATAAAGTATTTGAAACCATATTTATATATGGCAATCCTTCATCTAAATAAATCTTATAAATATAACCATTTTTTCCTGCAAATTGTTTTGCTATTGCTTTCGATGATGAAATAGATGTAAAATTTTGAACAAATACTTTTTCACCTATATTATATAATTCATTTCCAATTGTATTAATATATTTAGTTTTCATTCCACGATAGAAAACTTTATTTTTATTTATTTTCTCATATCTAGGTGAGGCTTCTATAAATGCTTTATCTATTTCTTTAATTTCTTTATTTATTAATTCTCTAACTTCAATATTTGTATTTAAATGAACTTTATAATATTTATAAATAACTAAATCAACTTTTGAAGTTAGTTTATCTTTATTATTTAAATAATCTTGATCTAATAAAACTGAATTTATATATTTATATAAATCACTACTATATAACCTCAATATTTTAGATATTAATTCATTAAAATATACATCGTCAAAATATGGTAAATTTTTTATATTATTTTTAGTTGGTGTATCATTAATATAAATTCCTTTATGTAAATCTATTGTTGATAATTCCAAAAAATCTTTATTAATATATACACTATTAGTACTATTATCTGATAACTCTAATATTTTTGTTTTATTTAATAATTTATTTAAAATTTTCAAATCTATCACTATCTTCTTATTAATAAAAAATCCTATATTAAAATACGTTGATTTTTCTTTATGTGTTTGTTTTTTAAGTAATTGATTATTAACAATAATACATTTTTTCATTTCATTTGAAGAGGTTATCATTGATTTATTAATACCATATGCTTTACTTTTGTATATTATAACAATATTATCATTATCATTATTTATAAAATCATTAATAGGTATATATTCTAAATTAATAGGATCATATATAGACATTTAATTTAATATTATATTAAATATTATATATTAAATATTAAATGAAACAAAGTGATATTAAAAAATATTTAATTTACATTGAAAATAATAAATATTTTTATTATTTATTACCATTTGATATAATATCATATTATGTTAAAAATTGGTCAAAAAATAGAATTCAAGATGAACAAAAAGTAAATGAAATGTATGAAACATATATTGAAAAAAAACATTTGCATTTTTTTTTACATTTAGCTTTTGATAAAGAAGAGAAAATGGTATGTTATGATGGTAATCATCGATTACGTGTTTTAGAAAGACTCTTAACAATAGATAAAATTAATTTAAATATCTTTATTTCTGTTATGTGGGATTCAAATTATAAAGATATTTTTGAAGATTTTGAAAATCTTAATAAACAAAATACTATATCGGAAATTTATATAACTCAAGCTAAATATTCAGATTCTTTTATTAAAAATATTGAACAATTCGTTCATCATTATACAAATAAATATAAACAATTTGTTAAAACATCAAATTATCCTAAAGCACCTCATTTTAGTATAGATTTATTTAAAACTGAAATATTAAATATATATGAAAAATTACCTAAAGATAAAAAAGATTTAAATTTATTACAAGATATTTTTAATAAATATGAAAATCATATTAAAAATAATGTAGCTATAGCAAATAATAAAATATATGAAAAATGTAATAAATATAACTTTTGGTTATTTTATAAAAAACCCTTAGATATTGATATTATTCTTTCATACTGTTAATATTATTTTTACAGTATGTTGGATGCCAATAATAGTAAATCCAATAAAATGGTCCTAATAAATATGCAATTACTAATCCTATTATTTTATCAATAGGAGTTCCACCATAACCAAAACATATTAATGAATATATTAAAGCACCAATTGTTGCAAATAAAATAAAGAGTATTAGCATAAAGATTATAATAGCACCTATCATTTTATTTATATAATTCTAAATTATTTTATTTATGAATTAATGTAAAATTACTTTCATTTTAATACAAAAAATGATTCATTGTATGATTTCATAGTCATACAAAATGAGCACATTTCTTATTGTAAATTCGATTCAAGAGTTTCCTGAAGATATTCAAGATATTATATATTCTAAAATTCTATATCCTCAACCAAAAGAATTATTAAAAGAAATTAATAAAAGAGGCATAATAGTTAATATATTAAAATCTTTAGGACAAGATAAGATTTTAATAAAACCTACTTTAAATAATATTGCAGTTGCTATATCCAAACTTCCTACAAATAAAATAAAAAATATCATTAAAAAAATCAATTCTTTGATTAAAAACTAAACTTTAAACAAAAAATCCTTTAGATGTCTTTTATCACTTTAATTTGCTATGTAATTCTAAATAAATGTAAAATTGCTTCATTTTTCTTAAAAAAATGAAAGAAGATTAGGATAGATATTTATCATATACAATGACCACCAATACGCAGATGCTCGACAACCTTATCACCATCCTTAACAAGATGGAGATTACGGATGAAGATGACTTTAAGAAAACAATGAATAATGCTATTAAAAATGCTATGAACAATAAGACGAAGACTACAAAGATAAAAGCCAATAAGGAACCTAAAGAACCTACAGCTTATCAGCTCTTTGTGAAAGAAAAGATGCCGGAGGTTAAAGATAAGTTTCCACCTAAAGAAAGGATGAAGAAAATTGCAGAAATGTGGGGAGAAGAGAAGAAAAAAGAGTGAATAAGAATGAAAAAAAGTGATAAGAGACATATCAAATGTCTTTTATCATTTTAAGTTGTTTTTAGGTATTCTATATGTAAAATTAGTATATCTAAATAAATGTAAATTTCCTATAAAAAATAAGAAAAAAATGAAAGAAGATTAGGATAGATATTTATCATATACAATGACCACCAATACGCAGATGCTCGAAAACCTTATCACCATCCTTAACAAGATGGAGATTACGGATGAAGATGACTTTAAGAAAACAATGAATAATGCTATTAAAAATGCTATGAACAATAAGACGAAGACTACAAAGATAAAAGCTAATAAAGAACCTAAAGAACCTACAGCTTATCAGCTCTTTGTGAAAGAAAAGATGCCGGAGGTTAAAGATATGAAGAAAATTGCAGAAATGTGGGGAGAAGAGAAGAAAAAGTCTAAGTAAAAAAGAAAAAAAAGTGATAAGAGACAAGTTGTCTTTTATCATTTTAAGTTGTTTTTAGGTATTCTATATGTAAAATTATTACAAATCTAAACAAAAAATTGACGAAATTTTAAAAGTATAATAAAAATGAATATAATTTTTAATGCGGAGATACTATGCAATCTTAATACTATAGTTCGTAAAATGAACATTTATAAAGACAATGATATTAAATAAAAAAAATTGAAGCAATTATAAATAATACTGTAAGTGATAAAGATATTATAAATAATAAAATTAATATTAAGATAAGAAAACAAACGAAATATCAGAGTTTTGTAAAAAAAAATATACCTGATATTAAAGAACAATATCCTACTAAAGAACGAAGAAAAGTTATATTTTTTTGTGGAAAAAATGGAAAGAGAACAGAGTGGAAATAGATGAGTAAAAATCGAAAGGATAACTATTTTATTATTCACTTAAAACTTTATTGTTATAAAGTAATATGATTATTAAAATAGATACAAGGGAGAAGAAATTAATTGAAACTTTTAAAGAATATTATAGAGATATAAATATATCTGTAGAACAATTGGATATCGGTGATATAATAATAACAAATAATTATTGTAATATTTTAATTGAACGAAAAACAATATGTGATGTTTTGGCATCAATAAAAGATGGTAGATGGAAAAATCAAAAACAACGCATTTTAGATAATTATGAAAAGTCATTGTATATCATTGAAAATGATGATATATTTAATAATGAACGAAAAATATCTTCCGCATATATAAATACATTATTTCGTGATCGTATTCCTATTCTTTTTACAAATTCAATATCAAATACGGCAAAATTAATAAAACTTATTTATGATAAATTAATTGAAAATCCTTCTAGATTTGTGAAAGAAGAAACTTGTTATATAAATACTGTAAAAACAAAAACAACAAAAATTGAAAATATTGATAAAAAGAATTGTTTTATTTTACAATTATGTCAAATACCAATGATAAATCAAAAAATAGCTTTAAAAATAGCAGAAACACATAATAGTATGAAAGATTTTATAGCAACTTTAGAAGGATGGGAAGATCCTATAGAATATTTACAAGCAATAGATAGTATTGGTATAAAGAAGGCTGAAAAAATAATTGAATATTTATTGTAAATATAAATATATAAAAGTGGCATTACATAAATGCCATATTAAAGCATTAGAAGGTCTCCAACTCATATGATAAGGTTCAACAGTATATGGTATAGTATTATCATAATGAGAAATAAAAGCAATAATACAAATTAATAAAATTAAGATATTATTTTCTTTATTAAATAATTTGTATAAGATTTTAGATAATCCTAATAAATAAAAAAATACTGAAAATCTATTTATTTTTTTATATAAAATCATTATTATTATACAAATAAATAATGATAAATAAATATTTTTAGTAACTATATATAATCCAATGATCAATATAGAAAACATATCATAATAATAGATATTATATATTTCACGTTGTGGTAATATTTCATGATCATACATATGAAACATTGTTGAAGATACACATAATTGTAAAAATAGAATTTTATAAATAAAGTTATCTAATACTAATGCAAGTATTAAAAAAACTATACTTGAATAAGGGCAACTATTCATATTATTTATATAAGAACAAATATTTATTAATAATAAATATGGAAAAACAATATCTTAACGATATTTGGGTTTTATATTTTCACGATAATTCTTCAAACTGGGATAATTCTAGTTTTAAGCAAATAACAATAATAAATTCCGTTGAAGATTTTTGTAAAATCTATAAACTTTTAAATAATGAAAATTATTGGTTAAAAGGAATGTTTTTTATTTTTCGTGAAAATATAATGCCAAGATGGGAAGATGAAAATAATATAAATGGTGGTTGTTTTTCTTATAAAATATCAACATCGGAAGCAAATGATAAATGGTTCGATTTATGTGGAAAAGTTTTAGGTGAATCATTAAGTTCAAAAGAATGTTATAATTCAAATATAAATGGAATATCTATAACACCTAAAAAGAATGCAAATATAATTCGTATTTGGTTAAAGGATAATGAATTGGTTAATCCAGAATGTTATAACATAAATGTAACTAAGTTTTCTACATTATTATATAAAAAACATATAAATGATTAATATATGATTGTTTTACGTATAATAATTACAATTATTTTATTAATTATATATTTACTATGTTTAATTATTACACCAAAAAACTATGCTAATATTTTATCAAATTTTTTTATTAAATTAATATTATATGTGTGTAATTTAACAAAAATAAATATAATTAATAAAGATATCTTTGATAAATATTATAATAGTAATAAACCATTTATAGTTGTATCAAATCATACATCTTTATGTGATGGTTTAATGTTAAACAATGCATTTTGTAGATTACGATATTTAGCTGCAAAAAATGCAGATAGAATGATTTTTGGAGCTAAATATATTTTTTATAAGTTAGATTGTATTATAGTAAAAGAAAGTGGAACTGTAAGAACAATACAAGAAAATGTAAAATATAGAAAAGCAAATGATAATATTTTAGTTATATTTCCAGATGCTATGGAACAAATACCTAATGGTAAAAATATAGCACCATTTAAGACAGGTGCATTTGCAACTGGTATTGATGTTTTACCGATATTAATTAAATATAAGGATTATACAATTGATCCTACATTTTATTGGTATAAAAAAGAAAATCCATTTCATGCATGGATAAAGATTTTATTGAATTCAAAATTTTCTACAACGATCAAAGTTTTACCTTTAATAAAATCAATGGATAATGCAGAAGATTTTAAAAATAAAGTTTATAAAATTATGTCGGATAATTTAGCAAAATTATAAAATGATAATATACAATACTTGTGTGTGCTAATATATGAAATAAAGATTTCATATAATAATCTTTATTTATTTTTGCAATTATATAAAATACTACAGATATAATAATATAACTATAATATTTATGATCATAATATTTATATAATATATATAAATGTATAAATAATGATAAAAATATAACTATTCTATCACAATATCTTGAAAAACTACAACTTGAATAGTGATTATATAATGCAAATATTATTCCTATAATAGCTATAAATAAAATTATAAAATATAACATTTCATATCTATAATAATAATACAATAATGGTAATAAAGAAATTAACATTATAAATGAAGAATAAAATAATACTGTATTCATTTTATTTTTATGTTGTAGTATTTATTTCAGGACTTAATGCTAATTGAATAGTTCCTAAATTTGCAATTTTATAACAAAGAATTAATGGATATTCTTGTTTTAAATATATTTCAACTTTTTCACAAAGATTTGTGCATTTAGTAAAAATTGCTATATATTTTAAATTAAATATACCTTGAATAATATTTGTATCTTTATCATCAGCTTGTGTAATATTTATACTATAATTATTATCAATACCAATAACAGTTTCTTGAGTGCAAAATTCACCTTTACAATTTAAATATAAATTTTTATCAACACTTCTAATTTCTATTGTTTCTGCAATATTATACATATCTCTAATTATTTTTTGAAAATATACTGTTGGCATAGTGATCGTAGTATTAAAATCAACCGGAGGTATTTTTATATTTAAAACATCAATATCTAACATATATAATTTATAAGTTGTTTTATAATTTTTATCTGGATTTTCAATTTTTATACCTAATTGATTTGGATTATTTTCTTCAATAAACAATGTTAACATATCATTACTCGTAATTGTTTTTATTATTGTATGTAATTTAAACATATTTAAACCTACAAATATTTTACCACTTTCTGCTGTACATTTATAAGATTCAAATTCATCCGCTTCCATTTTTGCGAATATTAATACTACGTGGCTTGTATCCATTGCCATGATCTTTAATCCAGTTTCATCAAATTCAAAATTAACATCAACCAATATTTCTTTTAAAGCATCTATCACTTGTTTAAATGTTGTTGCTTGAACAGTTTTTAATTCTAAAATATTATTATCACTCATTTTACAATATTTTTTACATATATGTTTATATCTATTTACTGTAATATTGTAATATTTATTTACCATAATATTTATATTGCTTTTCGTTAAATGTAATTGGATATTCTTTTTCTAATGCTTTTGTTCTTAATTCATCCTCTTCTCTTTGTTTATCAGTTTTCTTACCTAATATATTAGTCATACCCGTAAATAAATCGTTATTTGTTACCATACTAGTAGGATCTATTTTAAAAAAATCATAATATAAACTAGTCATTGTAAGATTACTATTTTTTGATTTATTATTTTTATATTGTTTATTAATAATATCTTTAACATTAGAATAATTAATTGTCATTTCTATATTTATTTTCAATAACATAAGAAATCATTTCATATGGATGTTCATATTCCGTTTTCGTTGTAATATCATTAATACTTTTTGGATGTCCTGAATTATAAATTGACATCATTAATTTCTTATTTTCATCAATATATATCCAATTATTAAGATCAGGATTTGCTCTAATTAATCTAAAATACATACGAGGATATTTTCGTTCTATATTAAGATTTGATAATAAATTATCAATTTTAATATTATTATAACGTTGATAAATATGTATTTTTTCGTGTATTAATAAAGCAACAAAATCATAATATTTTTTTGAATTATTTATAGATTTTAAAATATCAATGTGAATAAATATAATATCTTCGCGTGTATGTGGATATTTATCTTCATAAGATTCTGATTTTATAAAAGCTAATTTCCATAATATTTTATGAATGTAATTATCATTTGGTAAAAGTTTATGATTCAAATTACTAAAAAAAAGATCAGCACGAATACAAGCTAATAATAATATTATATAATCTTTTATATTTAATTCTTTATTTGATTCATTATGTTCTTTAACTACTTTTTTTATATATTCTTTATAATCTGAACAATGTCTTGCTCTTATATCTTGAATTGACATATTCTTACAATAATCATCATTATCATTAATTAAAAATTGAATAATTTCAGCATCTATCAATACTCTTGTTATATATATAAATATTAAAAATGATATTAGAAATATAACAGTCAGTAATATCATAAGATTTATTTAATTAAGTTATATTAAAAATGGTTAATGTAGTTTTAGCTTGTTGTAAAGACGGAGGTATAGGAATGAATAATAAAATACCATGGCAATTACAAGATGAATTAAAAATATTTAAAATGATCACTAATAATTCTACAGTCATTATGGGCTATAATACTTGGACTTCATTACCTAGAAAACCTTTAATTAATAGAACAAATGTCGTTTTAACTAACTCTAAAACTAAAAAATTAGAATTATTAGAAAATTATAATGTAATAGTATTATCATCAATAGAAGAAGCTATTGAAAAATATAAAAATAATCAATGTTATTATATTGGTGGCGCTAGTGTATATAATTATTTGATCAATTTTAATTTAATAACAAATTTATATATTAGTATAATTCATAAACATTATGAAACTGATATTAAAATCAATATTGATAAATTATATGAAAATAAACATAATATTGAAAGTCGTCAAGTTTTTAATGATTTTACACATTTTCATATTAAGTTTCAAACAAATGCTCTACTGCAGAATAATCCAAATTAGGATCAGATACACTTACATAAATATTTTTTCCAAAATCTTTACGCACAATTGTATAATATAATTTACGTTGTTTAAGTTCTTCTATAGCTATCTTACGATAATCCATATTATTTTTTAATTCATTTACTTTTATAAATGGTGGCATATTATTTGCTAAATCATTTGTTCTTAACCCTATCAATGATGTAAATTCATATTTATACAATAATTTTTTTGCTAAAAGAACATTATCTAAACTAGATTTAAGATTCTCACGAATTATATTAATATCATCAAATTCAACATATTTTACTAAAGAACTCATATTATTTTTATTATAATAAAATGTTTTAATATCATTTTTATATTTAATGCCATATTTCTCCTGTCACTGTTGATATCCATAAATATGTTCCATCTATGTTTTTTATATAGGATACTGGATCATTTGAAGAATGTTTATATTTTTCTGGTGCTTTTATGTTTTTATCAATAATCCTTGGTAATGTTGGATCATTTGCTAATAATTTATTTATCGGAATACCATCTTCCGTAAAATCCGCATAATATTTTTGATATAATATATTATTTGTTATATAATTTGTTTCTACTATTTTCATTGCACTATGTGTGCAATCTTCTCTTAAATTACAATTTTTACATTCTTTAAAAAGACTTGATCTTAAAGTTTCTTCATCAATATTTACTGAAATATATAAAAGATTATGACACACTTTGCAGAACTCAAGCATATTTAGTTTTTTATATAAGAAATCATTTTTATATATTTCTTAAATGAGGTGTTTTATTATTACTACAAATAACCTTATTAATCGTAAAAAATACATTGATACTGTATTACAATATATTAAAGATGACTTCACTATTGAAACTATTGATAAAAATATAGATTATGTTAATAAAACTAAATTACAACAAACTAATATTGAAGAATTTGATAAAAGCATTGTAAATATTAATAAATATATGGCTGATAATATTGAACGTCATAGATTAGTTTATAATATTATTGATGAAAATGAAACGTGTTTAATATTAGAAGATGATAATGTTATGTTAAACGAACATTTAAGTCATATTAAAGAATTTATTAAAATTAAAGATACTATTATGAAAGACTTTGATATTGGAATTATTGGCATTTCTACACAAAATAATGATGAAAAACCATTAGAACTTGTTAATTATAGATTAACTGGTAATCCAAATATAATTGGTTCTAAATCGGCATATATGATCACGGGTAAATTAGCTAAAAAATTATATCAAAACTTTAATGAACATAAATATAGTATGAGAGTGCAATTATCTAAATATATATATGATAATTTAGATGTTAAAATTGGTATTTCTAATAAACATTTATTTTTAGAAGGTTCTAAAATTGGTATATTACCTAGTTCATTTAATAAAAATAATTTATTAATATTCAATCCTGATTACATTAAATTATTGCAATTAATGAATAAAAATGGTTCTATTAAAGATGCTGAAACTATTTTTCAAAGATTATCTACAATTAATAGTGCAGATGCTAACCATTTAATGGGCATCTTTTATCATAAAAATAATATGAATGATAAAGCTCTTGAATATTTTGAAAAATCATTTCAATTATTAAAACAACAAAAAGGTTATCTTGGTAAAGATAGTGAAATATTAAATAATTGTATTAATGTATATCAATATAATCAATAATGTTTCTTTTTTAATTCCTCAACATCCTTCTCAATCTTATTTGCTTTTTCTAAATTACTATCTAAACTAGTAACTGCTTTATTCACTTCTTCAAATTTTCTATTTGTTTCATCAAAATTACTTTTTATCATTTTATCAATATCTGCAATTTCTTTAATTTTTTCAAATTTACTATAATAATATAGTATAAAAAGTATTAAAATTATATTTATTATATATAGAATAGTAATATGTATATTCATTTTATTTAGGTTTATTTTTTAATACCTCAACATCCTTCTCAATTTTATTTGCTTTTTCTAAATTACTATCTAAACTAGTAACTGCTTTATTCACTTCTTCAAATTTTCTATTTGTTTCATCAAAATTAGTTTTTATCATTTTATCAATATCCGCAATTTCTTTATTATTTTTCTTTAGTTTTTCAATTTCATCTTTAAGAACTTTAAGATCATTGGGATTTGCAGTAGGTTGCTGAGTTTTAAGTTTTTCAATTTCATCTTTAAGAACTTTAAGATCATTAGGATTTGCAGTAGGTGGTTGTTTCTTTAGTTTTTCAATTTCATCTCTAAGAACCTTAAGATCATTAGGATTTGCAGTAGGTGGTTGTTTCTTTAGTTTTTCAATTTCATCTTTAAGAACTTTAAGATCATTAGGATTTACAGTAGGTTGAGTTTTCTTAAGTTTTTCAATTTCATCTTTAAGAACTTTAAGATCATTAGGATTTACAGTAGGTTGAGTTTTCTTAAGCTTTTCAATTTCATCTTTAAGAACTTTAAGATCATTAGGATTTACAGTAGGTTGAGTTTTCTTAAGTTTTTCAATTTCATCTTTAAGAACTTTAAGATCATTGGGATTTGCAGTAGGTTGAGTTGTCTTAAGTTTTTCAATTTCATCTTTAAGAACTTTAAGATC
>Ga0129324_10000700_pt1 | contig 23494 bp, 20 predicted proteins | sample CPBDNA_7_FD_96879 | JGI IMG/M metagenome (GOLD analysis project Ga0129324, IMG submission 96879) | Freshwater to marine salinity gradient microbial communities from Chesapeake Bay, USA - CPBay_Spr_15_0.2_DNA | ecosystem: Environmental > Aquatic > Marine > Coastal | place: USA: Chesapeake Bay... | reverse complement strand
TTTTTATAGCCGGCAATGTCCTACTCTTCCGTGTCTTAAGACAAAGTACCATTGGCGCTGAAGGGCTTGACTTCCGAGTTCGGAATGGGATCGGGTATTACCCCTTCGCAATAATCACCGGCAGTAGTCTTTTAGCAATATTTCTAAATTTGTAAACATATTTGTTGTTAGATCGCATAAATAACAAGTTTTGCTTATTTTGTTGTAAAATAAACAGAAAATAAAAAAAATTCTGATTTAATCTAGTTTACGCTCTGTGTGTCTGCTCCATAAAAACATTCCGATTGGATAATAATAAACAATAGACATCCAATTATTAAAGAAACTGCCACTAGGAGAAAATGGCCAAAGACTAATTATTATCGCGCTAATAAGGCAAACCTGAAAATCATTAAAAAATATCTTTTTAGAATTAGAAATCCTTAAAAAAAAATGTTTAAATGAGAAAAAGGTTATTAAGGAAAACAATATTGCCACTATCAAAAAAGCAAAAATACCAGCCTCAGATAAAAGCTCAATATACGTATTATGTGGATGAGTTTCACAAGAATAAATTGAATATTCATGTGTAAATTCATATCTTTTACATTCATTTCTAAATTGCCGAGGACCTACACCAAAAAATTTATCATCAAAAAAAATTCTTATACCACTTGCATACATATCATTATGAGGTTTTGAGAAAATATAGAATTTATCCTCTTTTATATTTTTTCCATTAAAATCATTTATTGTTTGATCAATAATTCTATTTTTTGCAACAGGGAAAAAAAATAATAGCATAAATATTAAAATCAAAGAACCAATATATGTCCAAAGACGATACATCCTATAATCTCTTATCATCAAAATAATATAAATTGCAGAGAGGTTCATGAAAAACAGAGCTAATCTTTCACCACTTAAAAGTATTAACCCTTCAGTCAAAATAAAAATTATTGTTATAAAAAATAATAATTTTTTATTTTGAACTCTTAATCTTTTATTAATGAATACAAATAGTGCAAATAAAATTGGAAAAAATCTAGATAAGTAACTACCCAAAATAAGCTCAGATCCAAAAAAACTACTTACTCTTTGTGCGTTGTACATCTCTATACCAAATATATTTTTACCAAAAAAAAATTGAATGTAACCATCAATAATTAAAGAAAGAAAACAAAAAATTATTGAATAAAAAACATAATTAATAATCTTAATATTTTTTTCAATTAAATACCAAAAACATAAAGAAAAAATTGCAAATCGAAAATAAAAAAAGGAACTTTTCAATGAAACTAAAATATTATTAGATAATAATGAACTTATGATAAGAATTAACCAAAAAATTATAAAAACCTTAAAATAAAAATTGTTATAATATTTTAATAAATTATTTTTTTTTGAATTAATTAAAAACAATATTGAAACAATAGATACACCCAAATCTGATAAAAATGGACCTGTTATCAAAAAAAATGGCATAAGGACAGTTATACAGGTAGGAATAATTACAAAATAAAAACTTTGTTTTTGCCAATTAAACATGGAGGTAGACATTTTTATAATTATTTAAAAATATTATCTATGTTTTTTTATAGTATTTAAAATTAACACATAGGTCGTCATAACTATTAAAGATAATATAATAGATAACCAAACATTTTTTAGATCTATTTTAGAATTATAAATATCGGGTAATGTTGAGTTAATTATTTGAGCAGCATAAAAGTTATTCTGATCTGTTATGGGTGTTTCTAGAAAACTTTTTTCTATTTCTTTAATTAACATACTTTGTTCTATTATTTGTTTTTTGTAATCTAATTTTTCTGTTTCTCTTTCATCTATTTCTTTGAGTTTATTTATTCTCATTTGCAAATCTTCAATCTTAAATTGATCTATTTTTTTTTGAGTTGAGATCATTGTTTGAAAATTAATAAGAATATTTGTTCGAATTTTCTCATTTATATATTTTTCAATATAAGATAATAATATTTTTATATTGCTTGTGTTTTTATCTTGAAATGAAATACGTAAATTTGCAACATCATCTTTTATTTCGGCATCTATTATTTTAAACGTAAGCAATGTTTCTTTAAATGTGCTTTCTAATTGTTGATTTCCATTATTTGTCTTTGCTAATAAATCATATTTTTTTACTACATTTTCTATAAGACTGACTTTATTAAGTTCTTTAATAAATGAAACTAATAGATTATTACTATTTATTAAGTGAGATTGATTTGCGAATGCCTCTAATCCTAGGTAATAAAAAATAAAATCATTTTTGTGTTTGTCATTGTTTGTTGATTGATTTTCATCTAAATATATTAAACCACCTTGCTGATATTGTGAATCTGCACCAATATTACCAATATTATAGACATACTCATTAAACGCGTTGTATCGTATTTCAGATGAGGTTGAAATTTCTCTAATTTCTAATAAAGCTTCAGTATCAGGAGGGGTACGCAAAACACTATAAGTAAAAGATATTATTGCCACTAAAGCTGTAACTATAATAATTTTTTTTTTTTGTTTATAAATTATTTTAAAAAATTCAATTAAATCTATTTCATCATTAGTTATTTTTTTTTTATTATTCATAGATTTTTATTATCATATTTCTTATGAATATATAATTAAATTGCTATAATAAATCATTTAATCTTTGTTATATTCTCTAATTAATTCTATAAAAAATAATCTTTACCTTAATTTTTAGAATTTAACTGCTCCTCATAAACACAATCAATAATTTTTGAATTGGATTTATATGATGGAATTAATTTACCTAATAGATTTTTGATTTCTTTCACTCTACTCTCATTCAATAAAATGGTGAGATTATCTAAATCTATTTTTAATTGACTAAAAGGAATATAGGGGTCTTGTGCTTTTTTAATTTTTTTGTGATCAGTTTTTTGAGGATTGTCTCCCAACAATAACTCTTCATATAGTTTTTCACCCGGTCTAAGACCTGTGACTTTGATTTCAATATCCCCATCTAAATTATTAGCATCTTTAACTGTTAAACCAGAAAGTTTAATCATTTTATAAATTAAGTCTTTAATTTTTACACTTGACCCCATATCTAAAACAAATACCTCACAACCCTCACTCATAGCTCCTGCTTGAATTACTAGTTGGGATGCTTCAGTTGCAGTCATAAAATAGCGTGTGACCTCAGGATCAGTTAAAGTGATTGGTCCTCCTTCCTTAATTTGTTTTTTAAACTTAGGAATTACAGAACCTGAAGACTGCAAAACGTTTCCAAATCGTACGATAGCAAATTTAGTATTTTTGTTTTTATGTTTACTGTAAAGTCCTTGTACGCAGATTTCTGCAAGTCGCTTGGTAGCACCCATTATGTTGGTAGATCTTACCGCTTTATCACTTGAAATAAAAACAAAACTTGAAACATTGTTCTTAATTGCAGCTTGTGTAATAAAATATGTTCCAAAAACATTATTTTTAACTCCTTCACAAATATTTTCCTCAACTAACGGCACATGCTTATAAGCTGCTGCATGATAAACGGTATCTATTTTAAAAGTTTTAAAAACCTCATTTACTCTTAATAAATTTTGAACATTTACAAGTAAGGAAATAATTTTTACACTTTTATTTAATTTTTTTAATTCTTCACTGATTGTATAAAGGGCAAATTCATTTAATTCTAATAGTAATAACTTTTTAGGATTTAATTTTATAATTTGACGACATAATTCAGAACCAATAGAACCTCCCGCTCCTGTAACCAACACAACTTTGGAGGTAGTGTTTTTAGATAGTAATTTTAAATTTGGCTGGACTTGCTCTCTGCTTAATAAATCTTCCATAGTTAAATCTTTAATATCTGATACAGATATTTTTCCATCTACAATACCCAGGATACTTGGTAGGGTTTTAACTATCACTGGATGAATATTTAAATCATCTATAATTTTATTTCTTTTGTGGCGACTAACAGAGGGGAGAGCAAGAAGAACTAAGTCAACATTTTTAAAGTTAATTAAATCCTTTATTTTTGATGGAGGAAAGATAGTTTGACCTTGCATTTTTTGATTTTGTAAACTTAAATCGTCATCTAAAAAACCAACTACTTTCATTTCATTATTATTTTCTAAAATAGTTAGCAACTGTCTTCCTGCATTACCAGCTCCATATATTAATATTTTTTTTCTATTTTTAGACTTCTTGGATGAAATACTTTTAATATATAAATATCTCATAGATGATCTTGACAAAAAAATTCCAAAAAATAATAATAGTGGCTGGATGATGCCAATTGACCTTGGAATACTTTGAATTCCATAAACGCCTATAACAGAGAAATATAATAACCAATAAATTAAAGAGGCAAATACTATCATAGAGGTTACAGACGAGCTTTCAAAACGAAATATAGCCTTGTAAAGACCTAACAACCAAAATATGGGTATTGCAAGTAAAGACATTAATACTGCTAGATAACTTACATCATCAATCCTAATAAATTCTTCAAGTCGCAAATAAAATGCAATCCAAGTGGATAAAATACATAAACCTATATCAATAAAAATAAAAATTATTCTCTTTGCATAACGTGGGAGGTTAATAATATTTTTTACTGATTCATCTAAGATTGACATAATGATTTTAAATTATTTTTTGTTCATTTTTTTCTTCCATCTAAATTCGGAAAATATCATTTCCTCTAGATTCGAATATTTTGGCTGCCAATTAATAATTTTATTCAATTTTTTAGTGCATGCCACCATATAACTTATGTCTCCTGGTCTTTTTTTTGTAAAAGAATAATTTAAAGTAAATCGTTTTTTTCTTACAATTGACTCAACAGCTTCTTTTATAGAATAACCTTTTCCATAACCACAATTACAAATTTGATTTTTCTTATTTTTTTGTAAATATCTTAATGATTGATAATGAATATTTGCTAAATCATCCACATGAATAAAATCTCTTACAGGTGTTCCATCTTTAGTTTTATGATTACTTCCATATATTTTAAAATCTTTAGATGTTATAAAGGATCTGTATAAATTATTAGTAAAACTATTAATTTTTAACCCAATAGGGCCATACTTTAAGTTTTTATCACTTCCTATGACATTAAAGTATCTTAATGAAAAAAATTTAAAATTTTTATCAGATATCCTGTTGAGGTAATCTTCAATTTTTTTTTTAGTTAAACCATAAATACTAATGGGTTTAAGAGGTGAATTTTCTACAACATTTTTGTTAACGCTTATGTTTCCATACACCGCTGCTGTAGAAGAAAAAATAAAATTATTAACACCATTCTCTTTACAGCATTTTATAAATTTTTTAGTTATTAGATAATTGTTATTATTATATTTTTTTGGATTCAGGATTGACTCTGCTACATCCTTATATGCAGCAAAGTGTATTACAGAGTTAATATTATATTTTTTAATAATTTTTTTTACTAAAAATAAATTTGAAATATTAGATTTAAAAAAGATACTTTTTTTTGGAATAATATTATTTTTTTTATAAATTAATTTATCAATTATTATTGGATTAATTTTTTTTTTTAATAATAAATACGAAGTGGCTGCTCCAATATATCCAGCTCCACCAGTAATAAGTACATTCATTTATGCTTGAAAAATCCTCTCCAGCACAATTTTTAATTTTGATAAATTCATTTTATGCTTTGCGTTTGTTAATGTATGATTGACATCCAGTGCGATACTTGTTTCACCTAAAATTTTACAATTCTTTAATCTTATTACTTTAAAATTATTTAATTTTTTAAAAGACTTTTCTAAGTATATTTCAGGACAAGATCCCGTAAAACATTTCAAATTATTTTTTTTCAAATTTTTAATAATTTTAAATCTAATATTTTGATAATTTTTAATGTCAGTTTTCATAAAAAAATAAAACCTATACCAGCTACATTTGATATTTGTTGAGGGAAAATAGCTATAGGTATAATTTTGATATTTTGAAATTATGTGAAAGTAATTTTTTGCCATTTGTTCTCTTTTAATCTGAATTTTTTTAAGATTTTTTAGCTGTTCTAAACCAGAAACTGATTGAATCTCTGTAATTCTCAAATTCGTTCCAAAGAAATTTTTGTTATAAACAAATTTTTCAGAATTTTTTTTATTATTCAAAACTGAACCATGATTTATGTATATTTTACAAAAGTCATAAATCTTTTTATTATTTGTTGAAATCATACCGCCCTCGCCAAGTGTAGAAATAATCTTATCATTACAAAATGACCATGTACTAACATCACCAAATGAACCTACTTGCTTATTATCAATTGAAGCACCATGAGCTTGAGCGCAATCTTCGATTATTTTTATTTTATTTTTATTAGCTAATTTTTTTATATCACGCATATTGCAAGGCAATCCTGCTAAGTGAACGCAAATAATAGCTTTAGTTCTCTTGTTTATTTTTTTTTTAATGTCGTCTAAAGAAATATTTTGGGTTAACAAATTCACATCTGCAAAAATTGGAATATGTCCTGTATTAACAATACACGCTGCTGATGAAAAAAAACTTCTAGCAGAAACTATAATTTCTGAATTTTTAGGTAGTTGTAAGGATTTTATGGCAACTTCTAGTGCAGCTGTTCCATTGCAAATAGCAACTGAATATTCATTACCAACGAATTTAGAAAATTCTTTTTCAAATTTTTTTCCATATGGGCCATATGAATAATTAATTTCCCCCGAAGTAAGTATTCTGCTCACTTTAGAAATTAAATTTTTACTAAAATTAGGCCAGTTTTTTTTTTGCATACTTGGCTGGCACTCCTTTCACAAATGAGTTAGATTTCACATTTTTTGTAACTAAAGTTCCTGCAGCAACAAAAACATTATCTTCAATTACACAATTTTCTATTATCTTGGCACCCAATCCAATCCAACAATTTTTTCCAATTTTAACATTACCAGCAATTATTACACCTGGACATATATGAGTATGATCTTTTATTAAACAGTCGTGATCTATTGATGCATTTGAATTTATTATACAGTTATTTCCTATTACACTATCAGTATTGATAAAGCTTCCCTGCATAACTACACTTCCTTCTCCAATTTTAACACCAAAACTAGAATATGATTTTGGATGAACAATAGTCGCAGGTTTAAATTTGTTTTTTTTTAAAAAATTAAAATACTTTTTTCTAATTTCATTATTACCAATTGCTACTATTACTTTAGAGATTTTTTTTTTATGATTTTTTATTAGTTTATGGTCACCCATAACTTCAAAAAATCTATTACTTACTTTAAAATTTTTTTTAGTTTTATCAAAAAAAATAAGTTTATTTTTTTTTACTATATCATAGATAGACTTGGCATGACCGCCAGTACCTAAAATAGCTAACTTCATATTTAATCTAATATTCTTTCTACCTTAAAGGCTTCCGCGTATCTCATAAATACCTGACTACCTCTCACTTTTGATAGATTAATAATTGCTTCTTTTGATCTTGGATGAGGAAACTTTTTAACTTGTGACTTATACTTAAGAAAAGCTTTGACCTTTTTATTTATGTCAGACTTATTCAGCTTAACATAATAGTTTGGATTAAAAGATTTCCCATTTTCATTCCATTCAGTTTCTGAGAGCACTTCGTAAGAGAGAATCTTTTTTATATTATTTTTTTTATTAGGTCTCATTGAAATTTTTGCTGCTTTAAAAATTATTTTATGATCATCATTAATATCGTTCACAGATGGTATTAATACAATCTCAGGATTAATTTCTGAAATATATCTATTTATAATATCTGCAATCTTGTAAATTGGATAGTTGTTTAAATTTAAAGCTGGTAAATTTTCAAAAAATAACTTTTTTGTACCGATAAAACTATTTGAAATTCTTGCTTCATTTCTTATATCTTTGATTTTTTCAGGAGAATACTTTTCAGGAGCACCTTTATTGGCATTTGTTAAAATTAAAATATTTATATAATAATTTTGCTTAGAATACTTGGATATAAATCCTCCACACCCTAAAATTTCATCATCTGCATGTGGAGATAATATTAATACTTTTTTATTCATGATCTAAACCAATAACTACAGTATTATATGATGTTATCAAATAAATTTCTAATTAAGATTATAAATTACCCTTTTTTAAATAGTAATAATGTAGTTTAAATTTACTTATGAGCTAAATAACATTTCAAATATAATTACCTAATCAATAATTGAAGACTTATTTTTAAAAAATCTGATAAATAAAATAATTGGTGTTCTGAATAAGATCTTAAAATAATTAGGCAAGGAATAGCTATCAACCAATTGTAAATCTAATTCAATTTTATCGATTAGTTTTCTTTTTTTGCCAGTATAATTTATTTGAGACATGCCTGTTATACCGGGTAAAATCTTTCTTCTTTTAATCTTGCTAGATCTATCAATTTTTTTTTCGATAGATTTTGGCAGCGGCCTAGGGCCAACAATTGACATATCTTTTTTTAAAACATTAATAAATTGGGGCAGTTCATCTAAGCTTGTTTTTCTTAATATTTTTCCTAATTTTGTTACTCTCAACTCTTCATTTTTGAATATAAGTTTGCTCATAGTTCTGAACTTAAAAATTGTAAATTGTCTACCCATATAACCCACTCTTAATTGTTTGTAAATTATAGGCCTGCCATCAATTAATAATATAAGTAATGAAATTAGAGCCATTATAGGTAATAAAATTATTAATATTAAAATAGAAATTGAAACGTCAAAAATTCTTACGATTGGCATAATTATTATTTTGTAGTTGTTATAAAAATATCTGTGTCTCCCAGATAAATTTCTTTATTTAACAAATCTTTTTTTTGTTTTAAATTAAATTTCTTAATAAAGCCAATTTTAAAATAAACATAATCTATTAATCTAAGATTATCTTTATTTATTTTTTTTTTAGACAAAAAAATTAATTTGTTTTGCTCAGCAATCAAATTAAAAAGATGTTTGGATTTTATCTTTTCAGAACCAAAATGATCAAGTATTACATAATTAAAACCTGAATTATCTTTGTTACGTTTTAATATAAAAAAGCTTGTAAATTTTTTAAATACAAATTTATTTATAAAATATTCATGTTTTTTATATGACAAATATCTTTTCTTAAAATAAATAAAATTTTTAAGATAAAGGCTTTTATTACTTTCTATAAATACTTTAAATTTAATTAATTCATTATTATGAAAATTATTTGTTTTTTTTAATGAAGTGGTCTTTGAACTAACTTTGTACAAATAATACTTCTTTAAAATGGTTTTTTTTTTATCAATCCCAAAATTTGCAAAGTTATTTTTATTTGGCCACATAACTACTAAATTGATTTTTTTTATAATTTTTTTTTTAACCACTTTTAGTAAATCTGAAAAAATTCCATTACCTCTAAGGTTTTTGAGAACCATACTGGAATGTCTTGATAAAACTTGTTCGTGGGTACTATTGTTCAATTTCATTGAAAACATACCTACATTTGCAACTAATTTAGAGGATTGAAAAGCACCATAACAAAATGAAAATTTATCACTAAAATATCTTGATTTAAAAAAATCAAAACTTATTTTTCTTTTAAAGCAATTATAAAATAATTTATTAAATTCGTAATAATCAGTGAGTTTTAATTTTCTATAAATCAAATTTGAATTTTTGAATTTTGAATTCACTATTAGTGCTTAGAAAAATTTTTTATGATATTAAATAAACTTAAGTTAATTTTTTTTTTTGAGAAATTTTTATTTATTGATTTAAATGCATTATGCCTCATTTTATTAAATAAACCCACTTCAAGATTAAGATAATGAATTTTATTAGGAACATCTTTATATGACCTAACAAAATAACCATTTACCTTATTTTTAATCAAATCATTATTGCCTCTAATATCATAACATATTACAGGTAAGCCCTCTATAAGAGACTGCATAATAGCAACGGGCAAACCCTCTCGCTTACTTAGATGAAGCAAAATATCAAAGTTTTTAATTTTGTTTTTTAAGTTTATATCAAAATTATTAAAGAAAATATTATTTAGATTTTTTTTAATTTTTATAGAATTGTATTTAAAATAATTACCATAACCATAACATTCTATCATTATATTTTGATTTTGTAACATTTCAGCTACTTTTAATATTTCCAAATAACCTTTAGCTTTTTTATATGCTGCTATTACTAAAATTTTTTTTATTTCTTTTTTATTTCTAATCTTATTTACGAAATAAGATGATGGTACATTCAAACCTACTCCATTTATTTTGTAACAAGATGCTTTCTTAATGAGATTAGATTTAGCATAATTAAAATCATGCTTATTAATTGTTATAAAAATATTTGTTTTATAGGATAAGATTTTCTCAATATTTTTAAAGAAAAAATTCTTCCATTCGTTTGATTGTAATGTGAATCTAAAACCATGAACAAAGTAAATTATTTTGATTTTGTTAAAATAATTGAAAATCCTGAATAAATGTGAAGCCAACGGTGTATGAAGGTAATATATACATGATGAATTTTTCTTTACTAATTTTTTGATTTGTATAAAAATTTTAAAATAGTTAAAAGGATTGAGCAACTCTATAATAGTTTTTGGAAAATTAATCTTATAAGTTAAATTGGTTTTAAAATTTAACTTTTCACTATCTGAGCATGCTACCAATACTTCAGACCCTCTTTTAACAAAATATTCTGCTTGTGATTTTAAAAAGGTATTAAATGTGACAGATTTTGTACAAATAAAAATAATCTTCACTTAAAAAATCCATTTTTTTAAATATAAATTTGCCATACTTGGTATAGAAAAATTTTTTTTAATCTGTAATCGAGATTTTTTTTTAAGAAATCTCCATTTTGATTTATTATTCATAAAAAAAATTATAATTTTATTTAAATTTTTGAAAATAGATTGATGATCATTCTTACCTAAAATAAATCCATATTTATTAATAATTATTTTTGAACAACCGGCATCACTTGATAGTACTGGGGTTGAACAAAGCATAGATTCTGCAATAACATTTGGAAATGATTCAGAGTGAGAAGTTAGTATAAGCAAATCTATACCATTGTAAAATTCAAGTAAGCTTTTTTGATCATTTAAAAAAAAAACTTTTTTTTCAATTTTTAGATTATTTGAATAGGAAGTTAATTCCTTATTCTGTGAATTTATATCCTTTCCAGCCATATATAAATAAACATTATTATAATTTTTTATAATTTTTGAAAAAGCAATTAACAAATTAGGAATATTTTTTTGTTTAGCATATCTACCAGCATATCCACAAATAATATCAGACTTGTTAATCTTATGTTTTTTTCTAAATTTTAGACGTAGCTGTTTTGATGGATAGAAAATTTTATCACTATACCCATTGTAAATAAGTGAGGTTTTATATTTCGAATAAAAATGTTGATTCTCATGAAAATCTATACTTTTTTTAGAACAATAAATAATACTTTTGGGCACTACTCTTGAAAATAGACCACAAATTATTGATATCAAGATTGTAATTTTTTTTGAAATTTTAAAATTTAACTCAGAATGTCTAATATTCCAAAAAAGTTTATTATAAAAAAATTTTGGAATGAATAAAGTAATAAAATTTGAATGGTACATCCAACTTTGAATGATATTGGGATTTTTTTTTTTTATGAATTTACGCAACTCTATTATTTTAGATATAAAATCAAAAAATTTTCTTTGTAGATTAATTTTTAAAGAAAAAACCCTTATGCCCATTTTTTTTAAGTCTGACTTATAAAATCCATTATCAATTAGTGTTATAATCGTAATATCAATTTTATTTTTATATTTTTTCTTTTGAAACTCGCATAAGCGAAATAGATTTCCTTCGGCGCCACCTTTTTTTAAACTATTTATAATATGTATTATTTTCATAACATTCGTTTAAATTATAAATCTATTATCTTTTTTATAAAAAATATAATGAAATCCTTTAATAATTTTTAATTTCCTCGTTTTTTAATTTTTTTTTCTTTAAAAGTGAAAAGCTTTTGAGCAATGGACCTGCTAATAAAATAAATATAATTGCAAATTTTGATCTATGTCTAACACTAGTACCAAAATTTCCTACTCCTACAGAAAAAACGATAATATAAGATAGTAATATTATCAAAATTAATCTCAGACCAGGATCTTTCCAAATAATTTTTATATTTGATAAAATTAAATAAGCCAAATACATATATATAATGCTGTCAAATATACCAATTAAATGTTTTAATTCCTTAGGATCCCATGGAAATGGTGAAAATAGAAAATATACAGCTCTTATGGGAATTTTATAAATTAATTCTATAGGTGTTTCAGCTACTGTCCATTCAGGCCAAGCTGCAGTACCCCTTGAAGATATATTTGTTCTTCTTGTGAGCTTTTCAAGATTTATTGTATCTTTAAAATTACCTAAATAAGCTACATTAATTTTGTTTGTTAGATATAACCCTGAGCCTAAAATACAAAACAAAGCAATTGTAAAAATTTTTTTATTAATTCTGAGTGTAATAATTGATTTAAAAATTTTTTTTAAATATGATATTCCTGTATAAGCTATAAAAATTATAACTCCAATCATCATGGCTCCATGAAAAAATGTTGCACCTGCAAAACCTATTATTGCTATAAAAAATGACTTAACACTATAATTTTTAGAGCAAGTATATACTCCATATATGGCTACTAATAAAAAAAACACTATGTACACTTCTCTTAGAATTAAAACTGAATATAAAATTAATGAAGGAAATAAAGCTATGATCCAGGCTACCTTAATTGCAGTTCGATCATCCCATATTTTGTTTGCTAACTTCCATCCTAAAAAAACAGATCCTATTCCAACTAGTAAACTCATGGATTGCGCCATAAGAAAACTTCGTCCAAACAAAGAGTAAGGAACACCAATAAGCCAACTTATAAATTTTGGGCTCGGTCCAGTATAATTACTCATATGATTGATAAAACCATCTTTAGCCCAATACCAAGCTGTCAATTCAAATCCGTTAGCATCAGCAGTACTATCTGGCAAAGTCATAAAAGTATGACCAGCAAATATAAAAAAAACTCGCACAAACAATGCTGTAAAAAGAATTTTGGAAATACTTGAGTTTTTTAAAGCCACAATCGTTGTTATTAAAGATACTAAAGCAATAGAAGTAATACCTAATAAATCAAACATTGGAATTTATAACATGTAACTATTTAAATAGTAAAAAAAATATTTTAAATAGTTCATTTTTAATTTTTCTTAAATACATCTTAACTTTTTTACAAATTTTTATAAATTTCCTCATGTCTGAGAAAGTAACTCTTTGTAGAAAATTTTTTTATCACATCTTTATATAATTGATTTCCATATTTTTTTCTTAATTTTTGATTCTTAGATAAAAATAAAATATGGTCTGACAGTATTTTTGGATCTAATTCTCTTGGCTTCATTGTCTTAAAAGTATTGGGATCGATAACTAAATCAGGCAATGGCGGTTGGCCTGGATATTTTTTTTTTAAAGTTATTTTTTTTGTTGGTTTTATCAAGATGCCACTATGGTTATTAGTAATAACCTCCGGTATTCCATCTATTCTGGATGCAATAACAGAAGTTTTACATAACCCTGCCTCTATATTTACTATTCCAAAAGGTTCCCTGATAGATGGGACAACCAAGATATCTAGATCTTTTACAAAATTTAGTGGTTTTGAAACACTACCGACAAATTTAATTTTGTCGTTTCCTTTAGATAAACTTTTTAAATATTTTTCTAAATGACCATCACCTGCTATCAAAAAAATTATATCTTTTTTTTTTAGTATATTTGCAGCTTCAATTAATGAATGGACACCTTTAAATAAATCAAATCGCCCTAAAAACCCCACCTTAATAATTTTTCTATTTATATTTTTTTTTTTAATTTTTGGATCTTTAAAACTATAATATGCTAATTCCAATTTATCTTTTTTTATCTTAAATCTTTTTATTAATAAGTGTTTTGTAGCAATTGAATTTACAATTATCTTTTTTGCTAACTTGGCATTTGCTTTATATATTTTTTTTTGTAATTTTGTTTTTACATTCCATGCCGCACCATGTTCATGAAATATTAAATTTGAAACTGGCAAGAATTTAAGCAAATAATATATTCTTTTGCTAGATAGCTTATTATGTAAATGAATTATAGAGTGTTTTGAAATTATATGTTTTATAAAAATAAAAAAATTTATATTAATACTTACCTTGAAGAAATTTTTAAAATATCCATAATTATTTGATATGTTGCGATTACTGAAAATATATTGTTTAAATTTTGAGTATCTTTGTGCATATTTATAATAGGATACGAATATACGTTGAAAACCACCTAGTCCTCTTTCTAGCGAAATTATATGTACAATTTTTGTCAATTAATTTTTATTTGGTTTTTTAAAATAATTTGATTCTATATATTTAATACATGAGATCTTAATAACTTTTGAATTACCTTCAATTAAAATCTTAATAAAATATTATAAACTTTTATTAAAATGCATAATAAAAACTGTCAAACTCTGCTTAGACTTAAAAATAAAAATCTTTTTTAATTTTTTTGGGTAATAAAATATTTTTATTTACAGAAATATTCATTTTTCGTTTTTCACTTAAATTATTTAGATTAGTTAAATTATTGGTCGTGTAAAAATAATTATTAAAAAACACGTCATCTCTAATATGATTGGGCACTTTATATATAATTATATTTAAATTAGTATTTATTAAATCCATAAATGAACCTGTGGAACTGCTCAAAAAAACATAGCTAATTTTGTTTTTTTTGATTGAGTTAAGAAGGTTTGTGCTGAGATCAATAGTTAAATTGTTAAACTTTTTTTTTTTATATTCTTGATAATAGACAGGATGTGGCCTGATATAAACTAAACTATCTTTACGAAATTTAATTTTCTCAAAAATTTTTTCTAAATGCACCCTGTTATGAAGATCCATAACAATTAAAATATTCTTTTTATTTTTTTTATTTTGCTTAAAAGTTAAGATATTGTTAAATCTAAAACTTCCATAGTATTTAATTTCAATAGATTTTAGTTCAGATAATTCTTGTTTAGCAAAAAGACTTTCTATAAAAATTTTTTTAGGTAAATACTCTGATAATTTTGAAGTATAGATGGACTTTGTTGCATCAAATAGTCTAGAATGAGAATTAGCTAATAAATTTGAGTGCTGAAATCCAAAAGACTCAATTTGATTTATCCTGCAATGCTTTGATATTATTCTTCCATCAATAAATTCAAAAAAAGGAAAAACTAGTACTTTTATTTTATTTATTTTATTAAAGTTTTTCAAACTATTTTTAAATGATTCATTTTTACACCTTTCTATTAATCTATAATTTCTTTCCACCTCATTATTAAAAAATCCTAAATGTAGTTCTTTAAGAAAGTTGCAGGTCACATTTTGATGTTTGGATATCAAATTTTTAAAGTATATAAAAATTATATCCAGCATTGAGTTATAACTTTCAAGAATATTTGTATTTTTAATCTTAGAGTCTCTTAATAAAAAAAAATTTTTAAAGTCTTTTAACGCAGAGCTATTATTTCTCAGTAAAGATATTAGATATTTGTTATCTTTTTTTTTTTCTAACAGTTTATAATGTTTACTCTTTATATTCCAATGATTGGGAAAATTTGCATAAAGAATTTTTCTACAACTAAAAGTCTTTTTTTTATGAAAAATTTTTAACACGAAAGATAACATTAATTCCTGTCTGAAATTATTTAAATAAATAAAGTAAGCTACTAAAAATTTTCTAAAATAATAATAAAAATTATTATAGGTATATAAATGAAAATAATTTCTTTTAAAATGCTCAGATAAACCTAGTGATAAATAATTTTTTTTATTTTCACTAAATACAATTATTTTTTTTATATTTTTTTTTTTAACAAAAGATTTTATAGCTAATATTTCAAAATATGTTCTCCAAACACTGTCGGAATAATTGATTTCAGATAGTTTATATTCAGCAAATATAGGACTTTTAGTTAGACTATTTTTTATCTTTTTAATTAAATTAGGTCTATTTTTTTTATATTCTAAAAAAATTAGATTTGAAATATCTAAGGTTTTATAAATGAACCAATCTGGAAGAGATAGGTTTTTAGAAGAAAAATTGATTAAATAATTTTTATTATTACTTAAAATTTTTTTTTGAGAATTAATTAAATCTATATTTTTAAAATCTTTATCAAAAATTATTAGGTTCATTGTGCAAAATTTTTTTAATTTTTTGTTATTAAGTCAATATATCTATCAATTGGTTCAATATCAGAATTATTATATACATATTTTTTTAAAATTTTTTCATATTCAGCTTTATTTTTTGCTGGTTTGTTTTTTCTTATCATTTTGATACTTTCTATTACCTCGTGTATATTGTTTGAATGATATAAGGAGACTTCGTTATCAAATATAGTCTGATTACTGTGCAAAAATTTTGGATTTAATATGTATTTATTTTGTAATATTGCTTCAAAAATGATGCTACTTCCAAATGTAATTACAATGTCAGTTTTTGCAATTAACTGATGAGAAGTTTCATTTGTTATATATTTTACATTATCTTTAAAATTATTTATTTCAGAGTGGTTAATATTTCCATCTTCTCTAGTGTGTGGTTTAATAAATAGTACAACATCATCTATACAGCTAATGCTTTCGATCATTTTAAAAGTTTCTTCTTTATTGACATTATAAGACCAATGCGGAGTCATAAGACAAATATTAGTCTTGGTAGAACTTTTGTATAAAGTTTTTCTTTCTATTATATTTAATATTTTATGCCATTTATGTGAAAATCTAGTACTACCAAGTGAAATAGCTATTTTTTGATTTAAACCTAATTCCACTGCCTGATCTCTTTGAATATCTGTTGCAAGAATATAATAATCAAATTCGTTTCTATCACCAAGAATTTTAGGATTTATTTTCCGAAATTTTGATACAAAATCATTTACATTTTGATTAAGGAATACATTGTATCCATGGGGAACTGCAATTTTTGTTATACCTAAAATTTTGCTGGCATAAAAAAACTGCCCCCAAAAGTCTTTAATTGTTGGTCTTTTCCACTCTGATACAAATGTATCTATTTTATTATAAATTAAAAAAATTAAAATTGTAAAAATATTATATATCAAAAATCTATACAGTTTATTTTTTCGATAAGGTAAAAAAATTTTTATGTTTTTATGATTTTTAATAAATTGTATTCTATAGTCACTGCTAAAATCATAATTTGATATTCCAAATACAAATACATAATGACCTTTTTCCAAAAGTTCCCATATAATTGGTACAATATGATCTACATCGTTGTAGGTTCTAAGTGTAACTAGTATTTTTTTATACATAATCCGATCAATATATAGTCTTTTTTATTTTTAGTATTTTATTCTATCTCATATTTATCTTGAGAATAATTAATTAACATTTAAGTTTTATTTAAAATTTCCTCTAGAATATCTATAGCTGATTTATTATTTTCTGATAATGAATATTTCTCAGTATAATGATTTACATAACTTTTTTTAATTTCATTAAAATCTTTTATAGCTTTATTTATTTGAAAACTTAAATCTTTATTCAAATCTATATCAACCCAAAAAGTTCTTTTTTTTAATAATTCTTTAGCTTCTTTAAGTAAATTTCTCTGACCTAGATTGAAGTAAATAATTGGTTTATCAGTAGCGACACATAGAGCTGATGCGGTCGAAATATAATCTAATAAATAAAAATCATATTTATTTAAAATATCTTTTAAATTTTTTCTTACTATTTTCTGATAATTAGATTGTGGTTCATTTTTATTTTTTGGATGAACTTTATAATTAATATTATAATCTAAACTCATTATAGAATTTTGCCATTTCTGATATAAATCATCCTCAATATCTCGGAATGGACCATAACGCGCATTACCTGAAAAAATTGTCGGTATATAAAGTATTTTAGTACTATTTTTTAAATTTATATATTTTATATTTTTATGATTTTTGTAATAACTTTTAATAATTTTTGAATTTCTATAATGTACTGTTGGTAATTTCATAATAGGATAAGCATACTTTAATTGAGAATAATCTAACTCTCTGCCAAAATTTATATAATCACTGCAATAACTAAATTCTCCATAACCTGTTGAAGGCTCATCTATTACGTATGGGGAATGTTCACCATGAGATATGCAAATTACTTTTTTACCTTGAGAAAGATAGATTGCACTATTGATTCTTGAAATAAGATTTGTATTTGAGCCTACAATTAAAATATCTGATTTAGAAAGCACTGGCTTTTGAGAAATGTAAGAATTTACATATTTGATAAAATTTAAAATAAAGTCATCTTTTTCCTTAATATCAATTACTATTGCAATTTTTTCTAAAAGAATTTGAAGATTATGAATTTGCCCTGGCTTATCTTTAATAAAAATTTTTGTATTAAGTGTTTGATTAAACTTATATTTAAAAAAATTTCTAACTATAAAAATTTTTTTTTCAAAGAAAGCATTACCTTCTCCTTCTATATCTATACTAGAAGAAAATGGGAAAAAAAATTGAATAAATTTAATAATTTTATGAATTGTACTAGTTTTTCTTCTAATACTGTCATCAAAATTTAATGTTGGTATTTCTTTAACATATTCATTGTTTAAAAATGGAAAATTAATTTTTCCAATATAAGTTTTTTTGTTATTTTTGATTATATAAAAATTTGTTGCATAAATCATTATTTCATGAAAAAAAATTCCAATTAAATCAATAGTCATGTAGTCTTTGTAAACAATAAAAGTTTCAATTAATTTTTTTATCTCTAGTGACTTTAAATCTGCCTTATTCATTTGAACAATTTATTTTTTTTAAATCATAATTGATTAAATTAATATTAGAGTTTGCTTGCAAAATTTCTTCAAAAAAATTTCCCTAAAAAACCACTTCCTCCAAAAACTACAATTTTTTTTCTCATAAATTTTATCTTCTATATTTAAGAACTATTAAAAACAACAATATCTTATAAATTATAATAATTTTTTTTGGAATAAGATAGAATCATTAATATCAATATTTCTCTTTTTAAATCTATAATATTGATTTCTTATGTTTACTTTTCTAAAAAAATTTTTTTTTAATACTCTCTCACTTTTAATATTTTTTGAATTTATACTCGCATAAACTATTTTTAAATTTAATTGGTACTTAGCAAATTCTAAACAAATTTTTATAGCTTCAGTGCCCAAACCTTTTCCATGCATTTTTTTTTCTCCAATCATGTATGAAATCTCACATCCCTTATTTAATATATTTACTGATGACAGCTCAATCACGCCAATAAATTTATTTTTAAATTTAATTTGAAATATATAAGAGGATTTTTCTTTAATCTTTTCTAATAAAAATTTTTTTTGAGAAGTTATTGTATGTTTTTTGAATCTTTTTTCTGAAAATTCTGTAATACTTTGATCATTTAACCATGATATCCACTTTTCTATCTCTTTATTACTAACTAGTTTTTTTATTAAATTTAATTTTATCATTTTTCAATTATTATTAAGATCTAAAAAATAGTTTTTTATTAAAACTATTAATAATATTAATTTTATACAAATTTAGATCTTAAGATAATTACTTATAAAATTGTCTTTATGTACTAATTTTTTTCCATACTTTTTGAAAAGCTAAAATTATTAGATCAATATCTTTTTCTGTTAAATCAAACATGTGCATTTCTAAGTGAAAGTAAGAATTATCAACAAGTTCTTCAGCTACTGGACATGTTCCTTTTTTATATGAATAATTAACATTTTTATTGATACTCCATGGAAAATTTTTGTGCTGAAAAAATTTTTTTTGAAAAACAGGGAGTAAATGAATGTTGGCATAACCACCAACTAACCCTTGTACACCCTCTTTTTCAAGCAAGGATACAATTTTTTTTCTATTTAGATTAATTTTTTTATAGTCCAAAATCATTGAATAATTGTAAAAAACATGGAAATTGTTTTTTTTAACGATGGGTGTTTGTAATCCTTGTAAGTCTTTAAGTCCCCTTGTTAATCTAAGAGCTAATTTATTTCTTTTATTTACAAATTTTTTTAATTTTTTAATTTGATTAAAGGCTATGGCACACTCTAATTCTCCCATTCTAAAATTATGTCCAACCATATTTTGCATTTCTTTCTTTTTTAAATTTTTCTTTGGAATAACTGCCTCAGCATGATTTCTAATCAGCTGACACCTTCTTGCTAAATTTTTATCGTTAGTGACTATCACTCCTCCCTCACCTGAATGAATATGTTTGTGATAATTCAGGCTAAATCCGCCAATATCTGAATTTGTACCAACATAACCCAGTTTATCTTTGGCCGCTGGAGCTTGAGCGCTATCTGTAATTAAATAAATATTTTTTTTTCGACATATACTCTTTAATTTTTCAATATCACATCCATGTCCAAGAATATCTGTAGCAACAATTGCTTTTGTTCTTTTGGTAATTAATTTTTCAACTATGTTTGCATTAATATTAAAAGTTTCTGGCTCTATATCACAAAAAACAGGTATCCCATTCCAATGAAGAGCTGAGGTGGCCGTACAACACATGGTCCATGGAGATGTTATAATCTCATCACCATTTTTAATTCCTACCGCACCCATGATTGTATATAATCCTGATGTCCAAGAATTTACCGATATTGCATATTTTACATTAAAAAATTCACAGATCTTTTTTTCGAATTTTTTTACGTATTTACCACCTAAAAATTCAGGACCCTTAGATCCCAAATAGCTAGATAACGCCCCTGACTTCATCACTTTGAGTGTTTCACGAGCTTCCTCTTTTCCGATTGTATTAGCTGGTTTAAATTTATATTTAATTATTTTTGTCATTTTTATTTCATGTATTTTTCTAATTTAAAAAATAAATTATATATGTTTATTAAATTTTTCTTTCTTAAAAAATTCATATTGCCAATTAAATTAAATCTTGTGTTAAAAAGTTTTAGCATATTTATTAAGGGAAAATTCTCTATTTTTTTTAATCTTTTATTTTTTTGTAGTTCTACTTCACCTATACGATTTTTTTTAGTTGAATAATAGATATAAGTTTCTCCATGATTTAAGACTTGAGCTCTTTTTTTTTCGAAAAAAATATCAATATCAGCAATTTGGTATTTAAAATCATCTCCTTTCTCAAAATAAACAGTCATAATTTTACTGTTTGTAAATTTAATCTTCAATATAGATATATTATCTTTTTTATATAAATTAAATTTTTTAAATTTTTTATCGTTTGAAAAGAAAGATATTAGATCAATCATATGTATTCCATTATTAATCCATTCACCATAATAACTAAAATGCATTACTTTTGGTGTCTCTGATTTAGCAAAATTATTTTTTATATAAGAATAATTTCTATCAAATCTTCTGGTATGATTTACAATAAAATTAATATTATTATCTATTAAATTATTTATTATTTCGTTTAACTTGTTCAATTCATGTATTAAGGGTTTTTCAATAATTAATAATTTTACATAATTTTTGAATTCTAAAATATCTTGTATATTTTTGTAGTGAGACTTTATTGACGAACTTATAATTACTATTTCTGGTTTGTATTTTTTATATAAATCTTTTAAATTATCACTTGTTTTTAAATCAAACTTTTTCGAAATCTTTTTCGATTTATTAAAATCTTTATCATATATTGATTCTAATTCTATTTTTGATTTTTTTAATGCACCATAATAGTAATTCAAATTTCTTGGATCTTGAAATCCTGAAAACCTTCCACAGCCAATAATCATAGCTTTAATCATCTCTGTATCTCTTCCATCTTCTATAAACTTTAGAGTTGATTTTATAGAGTTTATGCTTCTTTACCATAGATATTAAGTTGGTTAAATTTAAATCAAAAAATTTATTATTATTTTCATACATTTTTTTAAAAAACAAAAAATCTTTCAAAGTATCAATTTCAAAATAAATATTTGGATAATTAAATTGTTTAGGAGCAATTATATTTTTTACCTTAAATTTTTTGTTTATATATTCCTTAAAATTTCCGATAACATGTTCCCGAGATTTACTGTTTTTTTTTATATTTTTTTCCAAATGGAATAATACTTTAGAATTATATAAATTAATCTCCATGCCTGGTGGATAGGTAGTTTTAAAACCATTAGTTAGATAGTCTAATTTTTGAGTTTTAAAAACTGTAATAAATTCGTCCAAAAGCTGAGGATCTAATAAAGGCGAATCACCAAATAATTCTAAATGATATTTAATCTTATATTTCTTTAGGCAATCTGATATTCTGCCCAATACATCATTTTCTGAACCTCTAAAATATCGAATTTTTTTTCTTTTACATAATTTTACTATTGCATCATCAGATTTATTTTTAGTGGTTGCGACAATAACATCTTTTATTTTTTGACTTTTTTTGATTCTTTTAACAAGAATTTCTAAAACAGTTAGGCCACCAATTTTTTTTAATACTTTGCGAGGAAGTCTTGTAGATGATGATCTTGCCTGAATTGTTGCATAAAAATCCATAAATAAATTAATTATAAATTATCTTATCAAAATTAATTTTTTGAATTTTTTTAATAAAACTTAATTTTCTACTTTTGGTAGATATTTTTTTTTCTCCAGAAATTATTCTTTTTAAATCATTCAATTTCTTTAAAGGTTTAATTAAACCTAAGTTAACCGCACTACATCTCTCAAAAGAAGAATTTGGTTGATAAGATATTACAGGTAATTTTAATACTATACTTTCTAATATTGCCATTGACCTCATGCCTATAATAATTTTTGATGACAGCATATACTTTATAACCTCATTATTATTATATACAAATTTGATATACTTATTGATTGAAGCTTTTTTAAAATAATCAAAATTTTCTTTTGTAGATGGATGTAATTTAACTATAATTTTTGAATTGAGTTTTAAATGAGCATGAATAGAAATAAGATCCTTTAAAACTTGTTTTGCACTATAGCCTGGGTATTCTAAATTTTCAAAATTCTTTTTTTTTTTAATATCCTCGTGTAAAAAAAGTATGTTATTAGAAATTTTTTTTTTACCTTTAAAGTTATTAAATATATTAGAAAGATGAAATTGGCCTGTTATAAAAATTTTTTTTTTGTCTAATCCCTCTCTAATAGCTTTATTGTAACAAAATTTATCATTGACCAAATAAGTGTTAATTTTTAAATATTCATTTTTAAATTTAGTTACTTCCTTATAATTGTAATACCACTCATCGAATGCTATAATTTTTTTAACTTCATCTCTATTTTTATAGAATCTTAATAGTGGTCTATCTATTTTTTTGCCCAAACCAGCAAAAATTATATCTGGTGAAAACTTTTTAGATCTTTTTATTATTTCTTTTTGACTGGTAGATTTAACTTTTTTTTT
>Ga0129324_10000699_pt1 | contig 23512 bp, 22 predicted proteins | sample CPBDNA_7_FD_96879 | JGI IMG/M metagenome (GOLD analysis project Ga0129324, IMG submission 96879) | Freshwater to marine salinity gradient microbial communities from Chesapeake Bay, USA - CPBay_Spr_15_0.2_DNA | ecosystem: Environmental > Aquatic > Marine > Coastal | place: USA: Chesapeake Bay... | reverse complement strand
TCTCAAGGAATTGTTGCCGCAATTGGCCATTCTGACGCTGATGCCGCGACTACCAAAAGAGCAATCACGGCCGGTGCGCAGGTCGTTACACACTTTAGTAATGCCATGTCGAAGAATCTCACTGACGAATCAATGGCGACACATGTGCTCAATGATTCTACGATTGCATTAGAACTCATCAATGACGGGATCCATGTTCCGAACGAAGTAATTGCAACTGTCGTTGCGAAGGCTTTGAAACGCACAATCTTAATTACCGATGCAATGTCTGCTGCTGGCTCCTCTGATGGCATGTATTCAATTGGCGGACTTGATGTTGAGGTCAAAAATTCTATTGCGCGACTTACAAGAAATAACTCACTGGCAGGTAGTACTTTGACTATGGAAAAAGCATTCCTAAACTTTATAACAAAAGATGGGGTTTCATTAATTGATGCAGTTCATGCATCTTCAACTCTTCCTGCAAAACTTTTGAGACTTGAGAAAATAGGATCTATTTCTGTTGGAAATAAGGCAAATATTCTGCATTTTGATGGAAAAAAGATTAATTTACTTACTTTTTAAAGTTAAAACACGCGTAACTTCTGCATAACTTGCAACTTATTTAAGTATCGGAGATACTAAATCCCTAACGAATTGGACTTTAATAAATGTACTCCTCGGTGCAGTCGCATCACGCAAACACCTTCAGACATATTCCTGCCTCATCAAAGCCAGTCTCACCAGAGCGTGTTGCTCAAGTTTTAGCAGATGAATGGAAACTTTTCACCAAACATACTGCAGGCTCTGCAGTTGAGAGTAAGCGTGCTTTCACATCGCTTCCACTCGGGGTAACTTCAAGCTTTCAGCATTGGGATCCTTATCCAATCTCTATCGCATCAGCAGAGGGTGCCTGGATGACCGATATCGACGGTCGCAAACTGCTTGATCTCTCCATGGGCTTCGGTGCAATGCTTGCTGGCCACCTCAATCCAATTGTTGTGGAAGAGATTCAAACCGCTCTTCGCCAGGGAATGCTCTTTGTTACTCCTTCGCCAACATCTACCGATGCTGCTGAAAGAATCTGTAAGCGCTTTGGTATCGACCAGGTTCGCTTCACCAACTCAGGAACTGAGTCAACAATGTATGCGGTTCGAGTGGCTCGATCTGCAACAGAGAAGATGGGAATCCTCAAAGTTGAGGGTGGCTATCACGGAAGCTATGACCCATTTGTTGTTTCATCAAAACCACCACTGGCTAAAATTGGCAATCCAGATAAGCCAAAGGCCCATATCGACTCCAACCTCGTTCCAGGAGACATCTACGTAGTCCCTTTCAATAACCTCGAAGCTCTCGAGAAGATGTTTAAGAAGAATTCAAAGAAGATCGCCTGCTTTATCGTTGAACCAGTATTGGAAAATCTAGCGATCGTCTTGCCAGATGTTGGATATCTTGAAGGTGTTCGAGCTCTCTGCGATAAGTACGACGTGGTTCTCATCTTTGACGAAGTGAAAACCGGTCTTACAGCCGGACCTAAGGGAGCAGCTGCTCGCCTTGGTGTTAAGCCAGACTTAATCACTCTTGCAAAATCTATCGGCGGAGGACTTCCACTTGCAGCATTCGGTGGAAAGAAGAAATACATGGATTATGTAACTAACGGCAAGATGGCTCACTTTGGAACCTTTAACGGAAATCCACTCGCGATGGCCGGTATTCGCGCTATCGATCGCATCTGCACAGATGAAACGATGGCAAAGGCTGAAGCGTTCAATATGCAGGCGCTCGATAGAATTAGTGCAATTATCGATGAGTTTGAGCTTCCTGCTCACACAGTTGGATTTGGCGTAAAGGGCTGCGTAACGTGGTCAACGACTGCTGTACGCAACTACCGAGATTACAAGGCGACAGATTTTGGTATTGCAGAAGCACATTGGCTCTTCTCGCTTAATCGCGGAATTATCACTCCGCCAGGACTTGATGAGCAGTGGTTAATTAGCCTTGCACATGGCCAGGCCGAGATCGATCTACTCGTTGAAGATTTCCGTGAATTTGCGATAGCACTTCGCGGTTAATTACTCCAGAGTTAATTACTCCAGAGTTAATTACTCCATGAAGAATGCAGTGGACGACCTTCTGCATATCCAGCCGAAGATTGAATTCCAACAGTTGCACGTTCTGCAAATTCATTGAGATCTCGCGCTCCAGCATAAGTACAGGCTGAACGGACACCTGCGATAATTTCATCAAGAAGATCTTCAACACCTGGGCGAGCCGAGTTGAGATACATCCGTGAAGTTGAAATTCCCTCTTCAAATAGTGCCTTTCGTGCCCTATCAAAGGCATCTTCACTCGAAGTTCTGGCAGCAACAGCGCGCGCTGATGCCATTCCAAAAGATTCCTTAAAGAGTTTTCCATGGGCATCACGCTGCAGATCGCCAGGTGATTCATATGTACCTGCAAACCATGAGCCGATCATGACTTGTGATGCTCCGGCGGCGAGAGCCAGTGCAACATCACGTGGATGACGCACTCCACCATCTGCCCAGACAGATTTGCCCAACTCTTTCGCAGCTGCTGCACACTCAAGCACCGCTGAAAATTGTGGTCGTCCAACACCCGTCTGCATACGAGTTGTGCACATCGCACCTGGCCCTACGCCTACCTTAATAATGTCAGCACCGGCTGCGATGAGATCACGCGTACCCTCTGCGGTCACAACGTTGCCGGCAACAATAGGAATTGTTGGATTGAGTGCACGGATAATTTTAAGCGCTTCGATCATCTTCTTCTGATGTCCATGTGCGGTATCAACAACCAGTACATCAACACCAGAAGCAATGAGCGCCTTTGCCTTAGCTGCGACATCACCGTTTATTCCAACAGCTGCAGCAATCCGCAGCCTACCTTGACTATCCAGGGCTGGCGTGTAAAGAGTTGCACGCAAAGCACCGACACGGGTCAAGATACCGACCAGTTCGCCAGCGGCGTTTACAACGGGTGCAACTGAACGACGATGTTCGTGCAGGAAATCAAATGCTTGCCGTGGATTGAACGAATCAGAGATTACAAACGGATTTTTTGTCATCACCTGAGCAACCTGGGTAAATCGATCAACCGATGTGCAATCATCTTCTGTAAGAATTCCTACAGGCTTATTTTTTTCAACAACAATCACTGCGCCGTGTGCTCGCTTATGGATCAAACTAATGGCATCTGCAACAGTCTCATTTGGTGCAAGGGTAATTGCCGTATCAAAAAATGGATGTCGTGATTTCACCCAAGTGATCACATCATGTACCACAGCATGTGGGATATCTTGCGGAATCACAGCAATTCCACCGCGGCGTGCAACAGTCTCAGCCATTCTCCTGCCAGATATTGCCGTCATATTTGCAATTACGATAGGGATTGTTGTTCCTGATCCATCTTCCGACGAAAGATCAACATCCATTCGGCTAAGTAGATCTGAGGCACTTGGCACCATGAAAACATCGTCATAGGTGAGGTCAAAGGTGGGTATATTTAAGAATCGCACGTAGGGAAACTATACGGGTATTCACATGCGAACGAGAAAATCACAACGTGCAACACCTGCCTCAATAAGGTCTGCATTGCGTTGATCGGTCCCCTTTGCCCACGCTTTGGCGCTCTCTGGGTCTTTGCCAAAAGCGATATGGCGAGAGATTAGTCGGGAAATCCTCACCTCCTCATCCAGATAGGCATACCAGCTCTGATTGAGTAAGGGTGAGACATCCTGCCAACCATCACGATCGTGCATTAGGTAATTACCTTCAACGATAACCACACGGGTGCTTGGCAAAACTACACCTTGAGCCGCTATTGACTCTTCGATAGAGCGATCAAAGATTGGGTAGTAGATCGAATCATTGTGCTCGTGTGCAACTCTCTCAATTACGCGCGTAAAACCTTTTACGTCGAAGGTATCAGGAGCGCCCTTTCTTTGGGAACGACCTAACGATTTCAACACTTTATTACTCAGATGAAATCCATCCATAGGTAATACTGAGACGAGCAAGGGATCTGAGCCTTTCAGCAAGAACTTTGAAAGTGTAGATTTTCCTCCACCAGGCTTTCCTATTATGCCAACAATTGTTCGAACAGAACCTGCTGCAAGAGTTGTAACAATCTCTTTTGCCTCTTCTTTGCTTATCTCTTTAGGCACGAGCTAAACACCTTACTTGTCATAAGCCGCATGCATAATTCGTAGTATCGCTCACGATATGTGGGTGAAGCATCAGTGATGGTTTGTTCACAATATTGATTTCCCTTGACGTGGACGCGCAAGAACTCGGTGAAGCCAACAATCACTACCTTACATGTCGTCATACTTAAGTCTATTCGCCGGCCGGAGCAAATTAAACCTTTCCAATACTGAACTTGGCTAAGTTCCTAAGCCCGCCAAACTTACGGAAATTTTTAAGATAGAAAGCTATTCTGACAAACGGGGCGTAGCGGCCAAAAACTCTTTGAAAAACCTGAGCTCGTGCTCGCAAATCTGACTCAGTTCCCCAGCGACTTCCAGAGCTTTCTTCAGGGTGGATGGCAATGGTTACAGGCAAGAAAACTGCCTTGCCACCCTTTTTTAATAAGTCGGTAATGAATATGTACTCATCACCTAAATAATTTTCGACGCCAGCACCAAATTTCTCATCGAACACTACGCCCATACTCCTAGCGCTATTAACCCTGACAATCATTTCGTAGGTTGCCACTTTTGCAGAATTGAACTTAGTTAAATTCTCTTCCTTGGATGAATAATCCTTACGCAGTACGCCATTTTTATCTATAGCTCTAGTCAAAACTAAATCACAATCTGGATTATTTTCTAAGTAAGAAATTGTGGATTTAATCCCATCGCTTAAGAACACGATCTCATCATCGGCAAATAGTAAATACTTAGTTGTCGTGTTCTTCAAAACTACATTTCGGCTCTTAGCAACGCCCTTATCGTTAGATTTTATAGATTTGAACTCAAAGTTACTTGGAAGAGTAAAATCAAGATTTTCAGGATTTTGTATCGATATCAATACTTCATATTCCAGGTTTACCTCGGGTGGTGAGATATTTTTGACACGATGGGCAAGTGTGGAATAGCCGATCGTTAAAATCTTCTCGCTCATCTAGATAACTCTTAATTTTTGACTAGTTACCCACTGGATAGATGACACCACCAGGAATAGGGTGCCAAAATACCAAGCTAGTGAAGATATGGACCACGAAAGGGCTATAAAGATTACAAGTATTGCTAGCCGACCTAGGATGAAAACACCAGCTAATGAAAGCCACCTTGGTTTATGTTCACCCTGTAGTGCTCGATAAAGATTGTCATAGTGCCCATAGATAATTGCAAAGAGTAATAAGAATGCGATTGGGCGATTTAAATCCGCGATTACTGTCAGCCCAATAATCACCACTCCTTCAAAGGCACGTAGAATAGAGGGGGTGAGCCAATCAAATCTATTATTTGATTTAGTGCTTTTAAAAAAATCTAATTGATTATCAATTAGTTCTTTATTAATTCGCTCCTTCGCCCAACGCCTTGTTGCACGTATGCGACCTCTAAAAACCAGAACAATGGATATCACCGCTAAAATTGGCATTATTGTGAAGGTAAAGGCTGCTCCACCAATTACAGATGACGCGCTGATGACTAACCAACGTTCACCGATAGGAAACTGAATCGCTTTCTTGGCCCAGTATTGCACACGCGATTTTTTCGCCTTCTTCAAGGGAATAAAGCCATCGCTTGCAAGTTTAAAGTCAATTATTGGTAATTTGGTTCTTCTCAACTTACTCATACGTGCAAAGTTGTAATCTGAAAGGTGTCTAACTGCCTGAAAAAGCATCATAGCCATTGCAGGAATCCAAAGATCTCGGCCATCTCTTGCTGCACCGTAGGCCAGGCCAAAGAAGACTAAGTACTCTTTTATGCGATCAGTGATGGCATCCAGCCAAGCGCCAAGTTGTGAGAACTTTCGTGTGTATCGAGCCAGCTCACCATCGACACAATCGACAATTATGCTCAACTGCAGCAAAAGGGCTCCAGTAAAAATAGACCAAAAGTTTCCGCGACTAAATGCGTAAGCTGAAAGTAGGCCAATACCGAAAGAGATAAGTGTTATTTGATTTGGAGTAACTCGTAAACGCACAGCCGCCCAAGTAAATAACTTGGAGAATTTACGAAGCACAAAGACTGAGAAGAAGCCATCATTAGCGCGGTTCGCCATTTTTAAGCGTAGTCTGGCTTCATTTAGTGACTCAATCTCTACCCTAATTTTCTCTCTCATTCGCGCATCTTTACTACGGATATACGGGGCAAAGGAGACTTCAGCGGTACCAACAAATACCCCAGCCCTAACTAATGCGACCAGTACTAAGTCGAGTGCATTACCTTTAATATCGGATTTGCTTGCCGCAGTGAGAGTCTCAATTACCTCTTCTCGCTGGTTTTGGGAAAGTCGCAAGACGCCAACAAAAGTACTATTACCTCCACCTGCAATGTGAAACGAGGAAGATGCTCCTAGGACTCTTCCGCCCGTTGCTCTTGTTTCTCCTTCGTAAAGCGGAGCTATGAGCGCTGTTGTGGTAGATCGTGGATAGTCAGTAAGAAGTTCCAAATGTGGCTGGCTAAACACAGATGTCTCATCAATCAAGATTAAATCAGAATCACTTTCGACATAAGCGGAAATTATTTCATAAATTTTCGTATCTTCACTGACGCTAATTGTTTGAAAAGTGTTTTTCATAGCCCCTAATATATCGCGATTCTTACTCGCTATGGGTTCGCGCTCTTGCGAATCTCATCAAAGACGTTGAAATATGGGCGAAATTGGAGTTTTGTATTCTTAAGCCAAAGAATAGGACAATTGTATTTGCTTTACTTACATCACCTATATGACTGAGGTAAATGAGCAGCGCTAAGAGAATTAACATCGCAATACTGGATACAAGAATTCCAGTTTCTCCGGACTTGATGCGAGTCCCAATCCGCACAACACTTGGAACATGACTCTTATTCTTCTTTGCTACAACAAACCCACGTTGAGCTTGGATCTGTTGACGAAAGAGTTTGCCATAGAATTGAAAAACCGCCATAATAATCAAGAGATTAATGACTCCAAATTGCCAATTAATATAGGTAAAAATTGAAATTACTACGGCAAGTTGTGTAAATGTACTAAGTAAATTTGTTAACTCAAATGCTAGAGACCAATGCCAATTCTCTTTCACAACACTTTTTTTACGCCTAGAAACCTGAAATGCTTTATCAATAAATCTAACTCGATAGATGCGTTGAAGAAAGTGTCCACCTCTAGTAACTCCAAAGAATAAGAAGAAAAATGCCACAAGAACTGCAAACATTGTCTCACTAATTGTTCCTTCATCCAGAATTATCTTAGTAAATAGTTTTGCAACAGCTAATTCGGATACTGAAATCATCGCTGCAATTAGCGCTAATCCTAATAAGACCAATCTATATTTGTTGGTTGTGAATAGTTCGGTGAGTGCGTAATACATCTCTGTTGCAACAAGTTTCATTTTATATATTCTTCAATTTAGAAGAAGTTACAATTGCAGTAATATGTCCTAACGTAACAAAGAAAGCAATACCGAGTGCAATTGTCAGTGCTTGACCATAGCTTCCAAAAATTGCGATAAGAATAGTGAACTCAACTGAATGGAATATCCTATGCGCAGGAAGGTAGTTAAATACTTTGCGCAACTGACGTAATAGCCCTTTAACTGGGAGATTTACTCCCTTTGTATCTTGAATTTTCTCTAACCCTGAAAAGGCCCTTGCTACATGTACTGCGTCATTTAAACCCTTATTAATCAGTACGAGTATCGCAAGCAGTGCTCCAAAATAGGGGTAAATCGAAGTGGTTACTGATTCACTTGGCCAACCAGCGAGTCGTAGCCCTAGGCAGAGCGGTATTAAGCACTCTGCAAAGTAATGACCTAACTTATCTAAGAAAATTCCCATTGGAGACTTTGTATTTCTCCATCGTGCTACTTCACCATCACAGCAGTCAATTAGCATTTGTAGTTGGCTTAGGAAGAGAGCAAGTGCTATCCCTACCCATCCTTGAATAAGTAGAGCGGGTCCAATTGAAGCTCCTGTAAATATCATTAGCCAAGTTACGCCATTTGCTGAAATTGGGGTGCGTAGAAAAATCCGTGTTAAGTATGGTGAGAGTCGTCGTAAGTAAAGATCTGCAATCCAGTGTTCTGATGTAGGTCGACCGGTTACTGAGATTGGTTGTGAAATTTCGCGAATTTGCGCAATTGTTGGGCGCGGCGGTCTGTCGGTCATCGCACTGCACCTTGGTTTTGCATCTGAGAAGTGATCCTATTTTGGAGATACGTACCAGAGATACAAAGAATTCCTACCATAAGCGGTAATCTATCCTGCCTAAGCGATATTTTCGACATTGTTAGGTCTAGAGGGATAAATGGCTATTCAGGTTGTAATTTTGGCAGCGGGTATGGGGACAAGATTAGCAAAGCCTTGGCCGAAACCACTTACAGTCTTATCTGACGGGCGTTCAATAATGCAGCAGCAAATGGATAATATCGTGCAAGCCTTTGGTGACAAGGCGCGGATCACAGTTGTAGTCGGTTTTAAGTTGGAGATGATTATCGAAGCCCACCCAGCTGTATCTTTTGTTTATAACGAAGTTTACGATCAGACAAATACCTCAAAAAGCCTCTTGAAAGCTTTAGTCGCAAGCCAAGATTCAGGCGTACTTTGGCTAAATGGAGATGTAGTTTTTGATGTAAAAGTTTTAGAGAGAGTTCTATCTCGTGTTGAATCTGAAAAATCCTTTGTCTGTGTAAATACTTCAGCTACCGCCGAAGAAGAAGTTAAGTACACAATTGATGAGAAAGGTTTTATCAAAGAACTTTCGAAGAAAGTCCAAGGTGCGCTAGGTGAAGCAGTCGGAATCAACTTCATCTCCGCGAGCCATAAAGAAGATGTCATTACCCAATTAAGAGCTTGTGAGGATCAAGATTACTTTGAGCGTGGATTAGAACTTGCAATTGAAAAAAGTGGCATTCAAATAGAACCGGTAGATATCTCAGACCTATTCGCAATCGAAGTAGATTTTCAGGCTGATCTAGATCGTGCTAATAAGTTACTAGATTAAAACCTATCTCTAACGTTTAGAACGTTTCTTTCCTAAACGCAATCTCTTCTTAAGACGTCTTTTAGCCTCTTTAAAGATAACTTTAGTGCTCTGTCGTTTCAATGAATTCTGACCTATAGCAACAATAGCTTGGGCTGCCGTCTCAACTGAAATTGTGCTGACCACTGAATTTTCTCCGATGAGTATTTCAGCGGTATCAAAGTCATCTAAATTGCCGATAATACGAACCCCAGAGGCTTTAATTTTTGAGACAGATAAGGCGCTGATTTCTCTGGCGATCTTCTCAGCCCATTCTGGGGTTTGAAGTTTCAAGGAATTATTTGCTGGTTTTACGGTATCCGTCAGATGCCTAATTGCCCCATCGCGAATATAAATCGCGTAATCAGACCAATCTCGTTCTTCCGGAAAATTTCGATTAATTTCTAGCAACAGTGATATCTCTTCGTATGTTAACGAACGATTACTTGATAAACCTTCCGGCTGAGTCAAGGTATCTTTTGAAAGATTTAGAATTGAGTTGAAGGCATCAAAAATAGCAGTGGGCACCTTTTCATCAGCAACCACTACTACTATGTTATTAGCTCCAAAAACTTCTACCCACTTTGTAATCACGCCAGCGTGGTTATGCCGTTTCCAAAAAGTTGGAGTTAACTTAGATTCTCCAGGTTTGTCGAGAACTGAGTGGAGCCACTCTTCATAATTAGGAGTTAACCCGTATTTTAGATACTGCTGGTATGAAGAAGATAGGAGTTTCACCAAGGGCCTGATTGTAAAAACAATAGTGAATTGATCAGATTTAATATCCGCCTTAAATTTTTGGATTTGCTCTGTGGATAACTCACAGAAAAACTCACTACTGATGAGAGCGGTCTTTCGGCTCTTATTTATCGCGCGGACCAAACGCTTCCACTCCTTTATCGCGTAAGCCCTTCCCCCTCTATTCTTCCAACCCCAGGTACGTCCAATTAGCGCCCACGTCGCCCGGTGATGCGCTCGTTGTCCAAAGTTAGGGTAAACAACGCCTTGCGCCTTGAGAGATTTGCGATTAGCGGCAAAACTCTCTTGTAAAGCCGTGGTTCCAGTCTTGTGAAATCCTACGTGTGCTACTAGATGTTTACTCATTACACACCCAACAAACGAAACGCATTAATTAAAATAATTGCAATAGCGACAATAATTCCCAGTTGTTTACGTGGAACCCAACTCACAAATCTTGCTGCGATTGGAGCCATCAATATCCCACCTAATGCAAGACCGCCTACTACTGCCCAATCTATATCGAGCTTATTTATATTGAATAGAAAGCCTACGCTTGCGCAGACGGCGACAATAAACTCGGCTGCCGATACAGTCCCAATTACTTTGCGGGGTTCAGTCTTCGTTGTTGCCAGGAGTGTTGGAGTAACTACAGGTCCCCATCCGCCACCACCCGATGCATCGACAAAACCTCCTGAAAACCCTAAAAATGTTAGGTAGCGAGGATTGGATACATCAGCGATGCTCACTTGTGATTGAGTAACAAAGAGATTTCGATAGAGAAGTAGAAATCCTAGTAGCAATAAAATTGTTGAAATGAAGATTTTTCCACCTGATAAATCAATATTGGAGAGGAATGTGGCTCCTAAGAGCGCTCCAATCCCACCTGGAATTGCTAATTGTTTTAAAATTGTGCGATCAATATTATCTCTATGCCAATGAGATGCACCTGATGCCAGAGTTGTTCCAATCTCGGCTGCGTGTACCGCAGCGGATGCAACTGCTGCAGATGCCCCTAAGGTCAATAGTAGGGTTGAACTAGTTAATCCAAAACCCATTCCGAGCGAACCATCAATCAATTGGGCTATCGAGCCGGCGAGGGCAAATAACATCCAGTTCAAAGCAGTTCCTTGATTATTTTTCTCACATTTTCAGATACCAATTCAGTCCCGTCTAGAACTAACTCAGGGCTAGTCGGCGGTTCATACTCCTGGCCAACTCCACTCAAGTTAGGCAATGTCCCGTCTGCCGCTTTTTTATAGAGACCTTTAGGGTCTCGTTCGGTACATATCTCAAGTGGAGTTTTTACCCAAACTTCAGCAAATCTTCCTTGCTCAAAAATCTCGCGCGCACTATCACGATCACTCGCAAATGGACTCACTAAAGCAACGATCACAATCAGCCCCGCATCAGACATTAGGTGCGCAATTTCAGCAACCCTCCTGACATTTTCTGCACGGTCTGCGCGGGTAAAACCGAGATCTTTGTTAATTCCCATGCGCAGGTTATCCCCGTCAAGGACATAACAATGCATTCCTGACGTAAACAAGGTCTTTTCGAGTTCGTTGGCGATAGTCGACTTGCCGGAACCCGATAATCCAGTAAGCCAAATTACTTTTGCGCGTTGATTTTTCTGAGATGCTCGAGCTAGGGCATTAATTTCATACTTGTGTTCTGTGACATTTTCAGACCTACGTAATACATGATTAACCATTCCAGCGGCAACAGTATTTAGTGTGCTTCGATCAACAAGAATAAAACAGCCGGTGTTGCGCTGCTCTACATATGGAGTCAGTGCAATTGGAGCATCTGTCGCGATTTCGATAACGCCAATTTCATTCATTGAGAGTTCGTCAGCAGCTTCGTGGTCTCCTGTAGCAATTTCGACTTTATGCCTGATTTTAGAAACTATTGCAGGGACTTGGGTAGAACCGGATATCAATAAATATGAGCGGCTATGAACTAGTTGAGTCTCACCTAGCCAAACAATATTCGCATTGAATCGATCGGCAGGTGGAGTAAAATTACTTGCAAGTTCAATTGAATCCCCACGAGTTGCATCAACCTCCGGTTCGAGTACCAGCGTTATCGCCTCTGAGTCGCCAGCGCGTTCAAGTTTCCCATCGTAAGTTAGAATTTCTGAGATCACTGCCTTGCGTCGACTTGGTAGAATAACAACTTCATCGCCCAAAATAAACGTTCCATTAAGAATTGTTCCGGAGATACCTCTAAAATTCTCAGCACGAGCAATTAGTTGTACTCCCATATGAGGTTTCGTGAGTAACTCTTCGGGCTTACTCCAACTTTGAATATAATCGAGTAAAGTTGGACCTGTATACCAAGGCATATTTGTACTGCGCACAACCACGTTATCTCCAGCTAAAGCGCTGACTGGGATAGCCTGATAATCTTTAATACCTAATCGATTTGCAGCAACAAGTAACTCGGAAACTATTTCTTCATATATACTCTGGGAGTAACCTGCCGCATCTAACTTATTTACAACAACAGCAACTCTGCTTACGCCCATAAGAGAGCAAATAGTTAAATGCCGTAAAGTTTGAGTACGAATTCCACGTGAAGCATCCACTAAAACTAAAGCAACATCTGCCCTAGAGGCAGCAACTGCCATATTTCTGGTGTATTGCTCATGGCCTGGAGCATCAGCAATTATTAGGCGTCTTCCATTTAATAGTGTCATTGATCGATACGCAACATCGATCGTAATACCCTGCTCGCGTTCTGCTTCTAATCCATCGGTTAATAAACTAAAGTCAACTTCACCTGCAATTACAGTTGATCCGGTTCGCCGAATATTGCGAGCCGCTGCGACGGTGTCGTGAGGGACGCTATCTGTTTCGACCAATAGCCTGCCGATAAGCGTACTTTTTCCATCATCTACACTTCCACAAGTAACTAATCTAATAATTGGCTGCAGCATCAGAAGTAGCCTTCAGTCTTTTTCTTCTCCATTGAATCTTCTTTTTCACCATCAATTAAACGTGTTGCTCGCTCGCTTAGTTTTACATTCATAACTTCTTCAACAATTTCAACTACGTTTGATGCAGATGACTCAACGGCCGCTGTCAATGGATAGCAGCCAAGGGTTCTAAATCTAATTTGCTTCATAACTGGCTTTTCACCGTTGATTAGTGGGAATCGATCATCGTCAATCATAATCATTTGTTCGCCCCTAAAAACTACTGGGCGTTCTTTTGCGAAATAGAGCGGGTTAACTGGCACATCGTTTTCAAGTATATAACTCCAAATATCTAGCTCAGTCCAATCTGATAGAGGAAAAACTCGCATACTCTGTTCATTTGTAATCTTTGGGTTATATGTTCGCCAGAGTTCAGGGCGTTGATTTCGCGGATCCCACCTGTGACCTGATTCGCGGACACTAAAGATTCGCTCCTTGGCGCGGCTACGCTCTTCATCTCTACGAGAACCACCAATTGCTGCATCAAAGGTGTTTGCATCAAGAGCTTGCCTAAGTGCAACAGTCTTCATAATTCTGGTGTACTCCGATATACCCGTATTGAAGGGAGTGACTCCTTGGGAAACACCATCTTTATTGGTATGCACCAGCAAATTTAAATTGTATCTGGCGGCCATTTCACTTCTAAAAGAGATCATCTCTTTAAATTTCCAAGTGGTATCAATATGCAAAACTGGAAATGGAATTTGGGCGGGGTGAAAGGCTTTCATCGCAAGGTGTAGGAGAACGGCAGAATCTTTACCGATCGAATAAAGGAGGACCGGCTTTCTAAAGGCAGCGGCGGTCTCTCTCAGAATTTCTATAGATTCATTCTCTAGAGCTTTGAGAATCTCCGAGGAACTTTTCATTGGTGAATTATAGGCGTGTAACCTAATAAAACTTTGTGAAACAGTAGTATAATTGAAAAATCCGAGCCAATTAAGGCCGAAGAGTTGTCATAAGTTCTACGTTAGGGTGAAGGGGCGCAGAATCGCGTCGATTTGAACCCCCGAAGGTGATGAAACCCTACCTCGTTGGCAGCCAGGCACTCCGATTGCCCGCCACCCCGTACTGATCTGATTAATTATGTGCGCACCCAAGATGGGTTCGCTAAGTTATTTCTTAACCACCTGCTTTAACCATTTCTTGGTATCTCGCTTCGTCATTTTCCACAATTTTTGCAGTATCCATTTTTTTGGAAATGTCTCGACGACGCGTAGATCTAGGGCTATTAGCGCCTGCGCCGCTAGGTCTACTGGAATCATCTTGATTGCTGGATTATCTCCAATTAGCACCTTAGCATCTTCAAAACTATCTAGGTCGCCAATAATGTTAATACCCAATTTCCTTATATCTGCGACACTATTAGCAGAGATCTCTTTTGCTTTATCTACTGCCCATTGCGGAGTTAGCAAACGTAAATCATCTTGAGCTGGTTCAACTTTGTTTGTTAAATACTTAATTGCACCGTTGCGGATAAAAGTTTCGTAATCATGCCAACTGCGACGCTTTGGAAACTGTCGATTTATTCGATTTAGCATAGTGATCTCATTAAGCGATAGCGAACGATTACTATCTTGATTCTCTTGCTTCTTCAAGAATTTACTTGGTAATCCAAGCAGTTCACTAAAGGTGTCATACAAGATATCAGGTTGAGCTTCATCGACCACAATAAGTGTGACCCGATCAGCTCCGAATTCAGCAATCCATTTGCTAATTACTTTGGCGTGGGTGTGTCTGACCCAAAAGGAAGGAGTAATTGTCGATACGCCAGGTTCATCAAGAATTGAATGTAGCCATTTTTCGTAATCGCTCTTAATGCCAATCTTTAAATGTTGCTGGTATGCAGATGGGATAATTTTTAGTAGTGGTCTTATCGTGAAGTAGATATGAGTATCAGCTACATTGAGTTCTTTCCTAAACTTAGTGATTTGTTCTTCATTTAACTCACAAAGGAATTCTGAGCTAATCAAGGCAGTCTTCTTTATCTTACCTACCTGCCTTACAAGGTTTTTCCATTTTTTGTCAGTAGCTGTTACTCCTCCTCGGTCTTCCCATCCCCAAGTTTTTCCCATTAAGGAATAGATGGCTTTATGATGAGCTTTTCCACCAACTTGTGGGTAGTAGATACCAAATTTAATTAACGCATTTATGTTTGCAAAAAAGGTAGATTGCAGAGCTGTGGTTCCAGTCTTATGAAAACCAGCGTGAACGATTAACTTCTTTGCCATGTCCGTATATTACCGAATTAAGCACCACATATTATTTATTAAGTTACAAAAAATAATATAAATCAAGCAACTAAGTGCATAGTGAGACTATCTCCTCTAACCTATAGGCATGACTGAAGCTTTAGAAGTATTCAAACGTTTTGAACGTCCTGTTCCTAGCTGGTTTACTGATGCGAAATTTGGAGTATTCATTCACTGGGGTGCTTACTCTGTACCTGCATGGGCAGAGCCAACGGGTGAGCTAGGAACAGTAGATGGCAATGTATGGATGGCACATAATCCATATTCAGAGTGGTATTACAACACGATTCGAATTGAAGGTTCTCCCGCGCAGAGACACCAAGAAGAAGTTTATGGTGGTGCACCATATGACGATTTCTTAGATCAATGGAAGGCGAGCAAGTTTAATCCAGACGATTGGGCGGCACTTTTTGCAAAAGCTGGCGCGCAGTATGTAATTCCAACCACTAAGCACCATGACGGAATTGCATTATGGGATGCACCCGGTACCGGAACACGTAATACGGTCGCTCGTGGCCCAAAGCGCGACCTTGTTGCCGCAATTAGCGATGCTGTTCGCAAGGTCGGAATCAGATTTGGGGTCTACTACTCAGGTGGCTTGGATTGGAGCATTGATAACCTCCCTCCAATAAGAACTCTTGAAGACGTTCGAGTATTGCGACCACGTGATGCTGCATATGCCATGTACTGCTATCAACACATTACAGATCTAATTAATCGCTATAAACCAGATCTCCTCTGGGGAGATATCGAATATCCAGATTTTGCAAAGCGTGAGGGAGCTTACTCACTCGCCGCAATCTTTGATCATTTTTATAAGACTGTCCCACATGGCGTAATCAACGATCGCTGGGGAGTATCTCACTCTGATTTCAAGACAAGTGAGTATCAAAGTTCACTTGCTAACGAAGCGAGTGCTGCTTGGGAAAACTGTCGTGGTATCGGACTTTCATTTGGGTATAACCATATTGAAGATGAAAAACATTACATGAGTGTCAATGCTGCACAGCATCACCTTATCGATATTGTCTCTCGCGGAGGAAACCTCCTACTTAATATTGGCCCAACAAGTGATGGAGAGATTCCTGCATTCCAAAAGAAAGTGTTGGAAGGTATTGGAGCATGGTTGGCAATAAATAAGGAGGCGATTTACGCTTCTCGTGTTGCTGCAGATGTTAAGCCATCTGATTCTCCTTGGATTCGCTGGACTGCTCACGGTAAGAAGCGCTACGCAATAATTGATGCCATAGGTTCAGTTCAATTTGATGCTCCAGAGAGCGCGATCGATATCAAGAGTGCAACAGTCCTTGGTGGTGAAGCAATTGCAGTCACACGCAACGGCTCCAAGATTTCAATGACAGTTGCTACCCCTAGGGTCGAAGGGCCAACTGTTGTTGCCTTTAATTAGCCAGATAAGAAGAATCTTGTGATAACAGCAGAATTCGATAGGGTTTAGCCGTGATGAGAAAGCTTTTGATTCTAGATGCTCGCGACAATGTGGCAGTCTGCTTAGTTGATCTAGAAGCTGGAGATCTTATCGAGCAAGACAATATCAAAATTAAAGTCATCAACCGTATAGCGCGTGGTCATAAAATTGCCTCTAAGGAAATTGCTAAAGGAGAAGGCATCATCAAATATGGCGAACGTATGGGCCATGCGGTAGCTCCTATTGCAGTGGGTGAGCATGTACATGTGCACAATATTCTTGGTGATCGACTATCAACGGAGAAGCCATGAGTCCTGTAACAACCGGATTTAGCCACGGTAACCGCGGCGTCGGTATTCGTAACCATCAACTCATTCTTCCGTCGGTAGTCTGCTCAACTCATGTTGCGCGTCGTATTGCTGAAGCAGTTAAGGGAGTTACCTTCGCACACCAGCACGGTTGCGGCATCATCGGAGAAGATGTCGCTGGAATTGATAACTTCTTTATTCAACTAGCAGATCACCCAAATGTGAATTCGGTTCTTGTTATCGCGCTTGGCTGCGAGACTATTCAGGGGCAAGAGTTAGCCGCTAAATTACTTCAGAGCAATGAATCAACGCAGTATCGCATTATTCAAGAGAGTGGTGGAGTGGAGGGTACTGTCGCTGCCGGAGTGAAGGCAGCGGGTGAACTTAACGACGCTTATCCGGCAACCTCTACCGAAATTCAACATCTGCGTGTTGGGATTGATCTAGCTCGTCCGGTGAAAGAGTTAGTTGCTCTTGAAAAGTTATTGCACGATGCCGGTTATGAGGTCATTACATCACAGTCAGAATTTAGCTCTGCAGAAAGTTTCACTCGTCTGGCGCAAGAGAAGGCTCATATCATTGTGAGCTTTCCGGATGATTCACAGCCCGCATCTGGATTTCCATTGATACCTGTAATTAACGTGGCCAGCAGCGGATTTTTACACCAAGCGATCACAGGCGATTTCGATATTCAAGAAAGTAACCTGATTGCCGAGATTCTTCCCTTGATTGCACAAGTGGCAGCTGGTAGCCAGACTGTCGCCGAGCGAAACAAAAGTGGTGAGATTCGCGCACCACGAGTTGTCAGGAGCGTTTGATGAGTAGTGAGCTAAGGGCATTTAAGCGCGATAACGGACAGTGGGGTCTTCGTAACCACGTCTTGATCTTGCCTCTTCATTCAGCCCTTTCAGCAACTGCTCGTGCGATCGCCGATGGTTCTCATGGCGCAGTTGCGATTAGCCACGACTGGTCGGGTGAAATTGATAACGATCTACCGCGTATCATCTTTACCTTCAGTGGTTATGCCGCTAATCCTAATAATTTTGCAGTCGTCTTTCTTACTGTTGGTTCAGATAATGAAAGTGAAATTATCGCTAGCGCGCAGGCGCTTGGGCTAAAGCGCTTCACCAATGTCGCACTTCCAGAGATCGGCTCGATGGAAGGGCTGCGCGTAAAGGCGATTGAAATCGCCAATCAGTATTGCGCCGATGCCGCTCAAGAGAAGCGAGTTCCTGCTCCTTGGAGCGCTCTCGTTCTAGGTCTAGAGTGCGGCGGTTCAGATGCGCTCTCTGGAATCACCGCCAATCCCGCACTCGGTGTAGCCAGTGATCGCTTAGTTGAATTGGGAGCAACGTCAGTACTTGGCGAGACAACTGAAATTTTAGGTGCAGAACATCTACTAGCGGCACGTGCAATTGATCCTGAGGTTGGTAAACGAATTGTGGCAATGGTTTCGCGCTATGAGGCTTCGATTAATTATGAAGGTATTGATATTCGCGGTGCTCAACCATCGCGCGGAAATATTGAAGGTGGGCTCTCAACGCTAGAAGAGAAGTCACTTGGTGCAGCTAAAAAAGCGGGTAATGCGCCTTTAACAGGCGTCTTGGAATTTGGGGAGCGACCAAAAACGTCTGGACTTTACTTTATGGATACTCCTGGCCATGACATCGAACAGTTAGCAGGTTTTGGCGCAGGTCATATCAATATCGTTGTCTTCACATCAGGGCGAGGAACGCCAACGGGATCAGCGATTATGCCGACCATTAAGGTTTCGACAAATACTCCGATGTATGAAGCAATTCCAGATTTAATCGATCTAGATGCCGGCACTATCGCAGATGGTATTGAAACTCTGGCGCAAGTTGGTGATCGCATATTTAATGAAATTCTCGCTGTCGCTAATGGGCAAGAGACTAAAGCTGAGCTTGGTGGACACCACGAGTTCTCACTCTCTCGCATGTATAAGACCACAGTTGAGACCACCGAACGATTTATCAACGCCCACTAGGTTATCTCCACGATGAGCCACTCAGAATTAGTTTCAATCCATGGCACCGATGTACAGGTCTCGCGCTTAAGTTTAGGTACCGCACCCCTTGGAGGACTATTCAAGAAGGTAGCTGAGAGTGAAAGTGATGCCGTAATTCACCACGCTCTTCAGGCTGGAATTAACTACATCGATACCGCTCCCCTTTACGGATACGGTGTGGGTGAAGTACGCGTTGGACGTGGCATCAAAGGGCATCTCCGGCAACCAACGTTATCGACAAAGGTAGGACGCTTATTTCGACCTGGTATGAATCAAGAGCAGGATAAATACCCCGACTCTGATCCCACCATTGAAATTTATATTGATAACTCTGCAAAGGGAATCAGAAAATCTCTGGAAGAGAGCCTGCGTAGATTAGGGCGAGACTCAATTGAAATTGTCTACATCCATGATGCAGACGAGTGGGTTTCGCAGGCCATCAATGTTGTCTATCCCGAACTAGATAAGATGCGCGAAGAAGGGCTCCTTAAAGCTATCGGCATCGGTATGAATTGGTGCCCCCCTGCGATTTCAATTATGCAAGATACCGATCTCAATATCGCCCTCATTGCTGGACGTTTTACTCTGCTCGATCAGAGCGCACAGGATGTGCTCTATCCGCTAGCCCTCAAGAAGCACATTTCAATTATTGCCGCTGGTGTCTTTAACTCAGGCGTCTTAGCTAACCCAGTTGCCGGCGCACACTATGACTATGAACCCGCATCACCAGAGATTTTGGAACGAGCACGTGCAATAGATAGGTTTCTACAAGATTTTGGAACTTCACTTACTGATGCAGCGATGCAATTTCCGTTACGTCATCCAGCGGTGGCATCAGTACTTACTGGCGCCGCTTCCCTCACTGAACTCAAGGCCAATATTGCATCCTTTAATGCCGAGCTCCCCGCAAATCTCTGGAGCGAAATGGAAAGCGCTGGCCTTATTGCGCCAATCAATCTTCACTAAATCAGTCCCGAGTAACTTCCTGCAAATCCGCAAAGACTTTATCAATCTCTTTCTTTACCTCATCACTCAAGATTGTATTTACAGGACCGCGCTGGCGAGTAGAGGTAAATATCCCCTGTTTCACAAGTAAGTACTTTTCAACAGCCACATATCCATCTATAGTTTTTTGATACCCAACCAATTCCGCAATTACGCTATGAATTTTTCTAGCTTTTTCTAGATCATTTGCCTCAAGTGAATCCCAGAGTTTTACTAGAGCCCAAGGAATCTCACCTCCTGGCATAGTGCCAGCCAAGCCGACGGGGTACGTCTCCATTAATTCTAGACCGCTCTGTCCTTCGTAAATCTTTGCTCGGCCCCCTGCAATTTTCTGAAGCGCAATCGCTCTATCCTTTATCGGTTTTGCCTCTGGTTTGAATTGAACTCGATCTGTTCCATATTGATCTATCAATCTTCCATATAATTCAAGGTCAAGCGGTTGCCCCATATAGTTACTAGCATCTTGAACAATCAGAGGTATTTTTGTTGCGGCTAATATAGAAGAGTAATACTTAAAGATTTCCTCTGAAGTTGCAGGGAAGTTAGATGGTGGAGTAGCCATTAAAGCTGTGGCTCCATCTGCCTCGGCTAATTTCGCTAGCCCTACCGCTATCGCAGTACTCTCGCCGCCAACGCTCACAATCAGCGGCAGACGTTTATCAATTATCTTCAGAACTGATTGCCATTGAATACGACGTTCCTCTGCGCTAAATCTCATTACCTCGGAAACCATGGCTAGAACTAAACCTTTAACACCACATTGAATGACCCAGTTGATCTCTCGTTCCAAAACAACATGATCAATATTGTCGTATTCATCTAGTGGGGTTTGAATTACGGAATATACGCCGCGCTCCATAATTCTCACCTTTCTAAACTTTTAAATTAACGTCGATAAACAGTAATCTCTGGTACATATTCCATATCTAGATCCAGTGGGAATATTGGCCGACGACAAATAGTATGACCTAATGTTGGTAGGTTTGCACTAGTACTTCCAGGAGCATCGACATTGATATAAGTCGTTGCCCAACTCTTGTACATATGATCTTGGCAATGCGGAGATTTAACAATTACTAAGTCGAATTTTTCTGGGAATAAGCCATGTGCGAAAAAGAGCGAACGATTGTGCAAATTAACTGGCTTGCTCATCAAGACTAAAGTTATATTCTTTACTTTTAGCACAGCGCAATTACCTGCCCGCCAAGGTTCCCCCTCAACTTCATTATTAAATTCACCATCACTCAACATTTGGACTTTTCCAGTCACTTCAATGGGGGTGTACCGCGGATCTAGTGCACCACCCACATGTGTAGTAACGGTGTTCCCAACTCCGACTTTAAAGGCGGCGGCAACCGCTGCAGGATCAGTGAGTGGTACAAGAACGGTTCCGGAATAACCTTGTTTAATCAATTCCGCAAGCACGACATTGCTATCTCCGCAAGCACCAGAGCTTGTGGCATCAGCGGCGTCAACCAAAATCGTAGTTCCATTTTTTGCAGCAATAGCTTGAGCTACTGCATCAGGAACGGAGGTGAGAAATGCTTGTAATTTTGCACGATCGCGCCAAAATTCACTGGCTATTTTTGTCGCCGTTTCTACTGCCAATTTCTCATCATCATTGGTAGAGATAATTACATTAGAGGAAAGTTCTGGAAGATCAGTAAATGGGTTCCCGATAAAGATTCCACAGGATAAGCCCTCGGCGGAGTTCTCGAGGGCTACCGCTTCGGCAACTCGCTGCCCAAAAATTCCAGTTTTAGTTTTCAGCTCATCACCCCGCACCAATGCTGGTATACGAGCGCGCACTGTGACTGGCTTGGCTTCTCCATCCATAATCTTTAACAAAAGTTTGGCAGAGCGTTCACCCGTCTCGTAGAGATCAGTATGTGGGTAAGTATGGTAAAGAGTAATTAAATCACAATTTTTTAATACTAAATCGGTAATAACTCCATGTAGATCAAATGAGGCAATAATTGGAACTTGCTCGCCGACGATTTTACGAGTTTCTTCAAGTAAATAACCTTCAGGATCTAATTGATTCTCGGCACCCATTGCACCGTGCAAGCAAAAGTAGAGCCCATCTAATTTAGAAACCTTTTGAGCGGCTCGAATCGAATCTAGAAAACTCTCTGAAATAAATTTCCACGCTGAGGCCGATGTAGGACCACCGGAGGTAATCATGCGCGCACCAAATCCAGCTACTAATTCAATATCGTCGCGCGAATCAAAGTGATGTAGCGCTCCCGCGATCTCGGTGCGATGTGGGCGATGTTCGGCAAATAATTCAGCTGGAGTGGCCAAGCGAAAGCTTTCCAACTGACTTAGAACTGGATTAAAAGAGGCGATTTCTTGGGCGCATTCGGCGATCAGAATTCTTTTCATTTATGGATTTTAAGTGCCGAGACTAGGATCGGCAAGCAAAATGAAGAATTATGGTTTAAAGCTAAATCCAAAACGATAGGCAATTCACGCACGATATGGTGCGCGCGAAGGGATTCGAACCCCTAACCTGCTGATGGGTAGTTTGTCTTGTTCTAGGGCCTGTAAGGTGGTGCTTATTTCTATGGAGGTAAATATGGGAATCGACATTCCAACACCTGCTCTCATTGGGCTTCAGATTCTATTGATTTCAGTTCTCGGATTAATGATTAGATTCGGAGTTAATCGATCACTTCGATTATTCATCAAACGGGTTGTTGCACTCCGCACAGATGGAAATGGTGTAGAGGAATCACCGCGTCGTTCATTGAGAGCAGATACTTTAATTCAACTTGCCCACTCAATCACGAGCGTTGTAGTCCTAGGAATCGTGTTACTCCTGATTCTTGATCGACTTGGTATAAATCTGGCTCCATTGTTGGCAGGTGCTGGGGTTGCAGGCATTGCGATTGGTTTTGGTGCTCAAGCCTTTGTCAAAGACCTCTTGGTTGGCATCTCAGTTTTAGCAGAGGATCAATACGGCGTAGGAGATGTCATCGATTTTGGTGAGGGGAGTGGGACTGTTGAATCAATGACTCTCAAGAGCACACGTGTGCGCTCATTGGATGGGACATTGTGGCACCTCCCCAACGGGGAGATAGCAAGAGTTGCAAATAAGACTCAGGGTTGGTCGCGAGTGATTCTTGACATTGGTGTGGCGTACGCAAGCGAGATAACCTTTGTGCAAGCAAGAATCCAAGAAGTCCTTGATGCTTTAGACGTCACGGATGGAGTCGGCACAAAGTTCTTAGAAGCACCAGAAATTTGGGGTATTCAAGATCTTGGGGAGAGCTCGGTAGTGATACGTATCGCCATAAAGGTCCTTCCTGGGGAACATTGGCAGATAGCAAGAATCCTTAGAGCGGCAATCAAAGAGAAATTCGATGCGACAAATATCGAAATCCCATTTCCGCAGGTAAAAATCTGGCAGTAACGGGCTCTCAATTCAACAATAATTGAGATGCGTCTCGATACGGCATAGCCGCGTTATTTAATGGAGATTCTTGTGCGCGCGAAGGGATTCGAACCCCTAACCTTCTGATCCGTAGTCAGATGCTCTATCCGTTGAGCTACGCACGCCTATTCCACATACTACAGGGAAACTAGAGCCCTCCCAAATGTAATAAAT
>Ga0129324_10000698_pt1 | contig 23542 bp, 27 predicted proteins | sample CPBDNA_7_FD_96879 | JGI IMG/M metagenome (GOLD analysis project Ga0129324, IMG submission 96879) | Freshwater to marine salinity gradient microbial communities from Chesapeake Bay, USA - CPBay_Spr_15_0.2_DNA | ecosystem: Environmental > Aquatic > Marine > Coastal | place: USA: Chesapeake Bay... | reverse complement strand
GCCAGGGAAACACAAAGGCAAAGATGTGACTGTTGTCGATGTTTATGAAGCTGTAGGAATGCATGAAAATGGTAAAATGACTGATGAGGAGTTATTGGAATTAGAACTAGTCGCATGTCCGAGTGCTGGAGCTTGTGGCGGTCAATTTACTGCAAATACTATGGCTTGTGTATCTGAGGCAATCGGATTAGCTTTGCCTTATTCATCAGGAATGCCAGCTCCTTACGAAGATAGAGATAAATTTGCTTACGATAGTGGAAAAGCAGTCATGAATCTTTTAAAAAATAAAATTAGGCCACGAGATATAGTCACTTTGGATTCTTTAAAAAATGCAGCCGTGATTGTTGCTGCCACAGGCGGCTCAACAAATGCTGCTTTACATCTTCCCGCTATTGCAAGCGAATGTGGAATTAAATTTGATTTAATGGACGTAGCCGAAATCTTTAAAAAAACTCCATATTTAGCTGATTTAAAACCTGGAGGAAAATATGTTGCAAAGGATATGTTCGAGGCTGGTGGAGTTCCTATGCTTCTTAAAACTTTACTTGATGGTGGCTTTATAAATGGAAATTGCATGACCGTTACTGGAAAAACAATGGCTGAGAACTTAAAGGATGTAATCTTTAATAAAGACCAGCTTGTAATGAGAGCCTATAATAATCCTATAACTGCGACGGGTGGTGTTGTTGGTCTTAAAGGAAATCTGGCTCCAGAAGGCGCTATTGTAAAAGTTGCTGGCATGAAAACTCTTCGTTTTGAGGGAGTTGCAAAATGTTTTGATAGCGAAGAAGCTGCGTTTAAAGCTGTTAAGAACAGAAACTACAAAGAAGGAGACGTAATTGTAATTCGCTACGAGGGACCTAAAGGCGGTCCTGGAATGAGAGAGATGCTTTCCACTACTGCTGCCTTATACGGGCAGGGGATGGGGGAAAAAGTTGCGCTTATAACCGATGGCCGTTTTTCTGGTGCAACTAGAGGATTTTGTATTGGACACGTTGGACCAGAAGCATTTGTTGGCGGTCCTATCGCACTATTAGAAGATGGAGACAAAATAATTATAGATGCAGAAAAAGGATCAATAGAAGTAGATTTAGATTCTCAAACATTAGAAAAAAGAAAAGACAAATGGAAACCAAGAGAACCTAATTTTAATAGTGGTACATTATGGAAATATAGTCAAACAGTTGGCTCAGCTCAAAATGGTGCTGTAACACACCCAGGAGCGCTAAAAGAAAAAAATTGTTACGCTGATATATAGTGAAAATAAAACCTATCATATTATGTGGTGGTGCAGGTACTAGATTATTTCCAACTAGTTTTAAGAATCTTCCCAAACAATTCATTGACTTTGGTGGTTGGACTTTATTTCAAAAAATTTTAGAGCGTGTAAAGCATCCCATTTATGATTTTCCTATTATTAGTTCAAATTATAAATATGAAAAATTAATTAAAAGATTTCTTAAAAAATATAAAATAAAAAAATACGATCTTATCTTGGAGCCCTTTAAGAAAAATACTGCACCGGCAGTAATATCTTCAGCATTGATTGAAAATATACCATCTAATCAACCACTACTTTATTTACCTGCTGATCAATTATTAGACAATACAAATTCGTTTAACACTGCAGTCAAACAAAATGCAAAAAAATTAAATGAAAATAATATTTATATTTTTGGAATAAAACCCTGGGAAGCATCTGACCAATTCGGATATTTTTTATCAACAAATCATAATGATAAGGTTATAAAATTTATTGAAAAGCCAAATCAATCTATTGCAAAAAAAATTATTAAAAAAAATGCCTACTGGAATTCTGGTATATTTTTTATGAGAAAGGATTCATTATTAAATCATTGCAAAAAATATCAGCCCGCTCTTCTAAATACGTGTATAAATTCAGTCAAAAAAGCTAAGCACAAAGGTAAAATGGTTTTTCTTAATAGTAATTTTTATAAAAAAGCTGATGAAATTTCTTTTGATTATGCTATTTTAGAAAAAGCTAAAAATATTTTTGGAGTTAAGTTAAATCTATTATGGTCTGATCTTGGGAGTTGGAGATCTATTACTCTTTTATTTAGCAGAATTAAAAATATTTACTATTCAAAAAAAAATACTTTTATTAAACCCTGGGGAAAGTATTTTAATTTACATCGTGGAAAATACTTTTTAATAAAAGAGTTGGTAATTAATAAAGATTCATCAATTAGTTTGCAAAAACATAAGTATCGATCTGAGCATTGGACAATCACTCATGGAAAGCCCAAAGTAACTATAGATAATAAAATAATTTATCCAAAAATTAATGAAACAGTTTTTATTCCTCTTGGTTCAGTGCATCGAGTGGAAAATAATTTCAAAGAAAAAGTAAAAATTATTGAAGCGCAAGTAGGTAAAGTATTAAAAGAAACTGACATAACAAGATACGTTGATCAGTATGGTAGAATTAAGTAAGAACGCATCTGATTGGAACATGATCTGATGGTCTTTTGTTTTCTCTTGTAAATTTATCTATCTCTATAGTCTTTAAATTATCAATCATGCTATCTGAAACTAGATAATGATCAATTCTAAGACCTTTGTTTCTTTGCCAAGAATTTTGCTGATAATCCCAGAAAGTATATTGATTTGTTTCTTTGTTAAATAATCTAAAACCATCTTTAAAACCAAGATTTAGCAAAGATCTAAATTTTTTTCTTATTTCCAATTTAAATAATGCATCGTTTAACCAACTTTCTGGATTACTAACATCTTCTTCGCTAGGAATGACGTTAAAATCACCTGTTATAATTATATTTTTATTAACTTTAATCATTGCTTTTATGTATTTTTCAAAAAGGTCCATCCATTTTTTTTTGTAATCATATTTTTCCGAATTAATAGGATTACCATTTGGTAAATAAATAGACATAAGTGATAAAATTTTATTTTTATATTTAATATCTGTAGAAATAAATCTGGACTGGCCCAGAGGATCCTTGAAACCATTTTTATTTATTTCAAGCTTATTTTTAGAAAGAATGGCAACTCCGTTATAAGATTTTTGCCCTCTACTGTAAGAATGGTAGCCAATTTTTTTAAAATCTTCATGAGGAAAATTTTTATCTTCAGTTTTTATTTCTTGCAAAACTAAAATATCAATTTTTTTTTTTAATAAATAATCAACTACCTGTTGGGTTCTGATTCTTATCGAATTAATATTCCAACTTGCAATAATCATTAAATAGAAAAAGAAGTGCCACAGCCGCAAGAACTCTTCGCATTAGGATTTTTGATTTTAAAAGATTTTTCAATTAATGAATCATTATACTCGAGAGTTGAACCTTTTAAATATTGAAGACTAGTACTGTCTACAACTACTGCGTCTACTTTTAAATCATCTTCATTAATTTTTGTGTCTATGATAAAATTATACTTAAATCCAGAGCACCCACCTCCTTGTACTGATATGCGAAAAAAAGAGCCTTCTTTCTCATTACTTAAAAGTTTGTGGATTTCATCTTGGGCTTTTTGAGTAATTTCTATATTAATAGGCATGAGTCTCTAAAATAAATTATATACAGTATATTTTTAATGAACGCATCTTCTGATAATTATAATAAAATTTTAAAACCATATGCCTCAAATAGTGATAATTTTCTTGGTAGGTTTTATCCTGAAAAAATAAGCTTTTATAGATCTGAATACCAGCGCGACAGAGACAGAATAATTCATTGCTCCTCATTTAGAAGACTTAAGCATAAAACCCAGGTCTTTGTATACCATGAAGGAGATCATTTCAGGACAAGACTAACCCATTCGTTAGAAGTATCTCAAATTTCAAGATCTATTGCTAGACATATGGGTTTAAATGAAGATCTATGTGAAGCCCTTAGTCTTGCTCATGATTTGGGCCATACTCCGTTCGGACATGCTGGTGAGGATGCTTTATCAGAGTGCATGAGTTCTTTTGGAAGTTTTGATCATAACATTCAATCGTTAAGAATTTTATTATTGCTTGAAAATATATACGAAGATTATATCGGTCTAAATTTATCCATCAATTGCCTAGATGGCTTATTAAAACATAATGGACCAGTTTATGATGAGAAAAAAATTTTATCTTTAATACCTGAAATTAAAAAATATAATTTCGATTATAAAAAATTTGGATCATTTGAAGCTCAAATTAGCTCTTTATCTGACGATATTGCATATAACAATCATGATATTGACGACGGATTAAGAGCAAATTTTTTTTTGATTGATGATTTACGTGAAATATCTATTCTAAAAGATATTATTTCCGAAACCTACATAGAAGGTTCAAATAAAAATAACCACAAACTGGTGAGAAAACTAATTGATTTTATGGTTACTGATTTAATTGAAAATTCCAAAAATAATTTAAACGTAAATAAAATAAATTCTATCGATGATATATATAATGCAACCCAATCTATTATAGCTTTTTCACCTAAAGTCGCGAAACTTATAAAAGATATAAAAAGTTTTTTGTTTATTCATATGTACAAACATAAACATATTCAGCAATGGTCAGATAAATCTAGACAAATAATAAGTAAAATATTCAATTATTATCTAACAAATTATGAAAAAATTGCTAAAAGATTTGATAATCAATATTCTCGTGAAAGAAATATTAGTGACTATATTTCCGGCATGACCGATAAATATGCAATTGATTTATATAACTCCATTTCATGAATATATTTAAACTTTATAAAAATAAATTCTCTGAGATTCTCCTAAGTAATAATTATCAGTGTAATTTTAGCAAACTCACTGTGGAACCACCAAGAGACCCTGCTTTTGGTGATTTGGCATATAATGCTCCATTAATTCTTTCATCTAATTTAAAAAAAAAACCGTTAGAAATTGGGTCTGATATATCCTTATTAATTAAAAATAATTTTAGTGAATTTGAAAGTGTTGAATTAGTTAAGCCAGGTTTTATCAATTTAAAATTAAAAAAAGATTTTTGGTTCAATTTTCTATCTGCATTCGGAGACAATAAAGACATGCTAATCCTTGAGAAAAAAAATATTAATATAGAATATGTATCAGCTAATCCTACAGGCCCATTGCATGTGGGTCATTGTCGAGGTGCTATTTACGGAGATGTTTTGGCTAATCTTTTAAATTTCGTAGGTAATAAGGTAACAAAAGAATATTACATTAATGATTACGGTAATCAGATTCATATGTTTGCTAAATCTGTATATGCAAGACTATTAGAAATAAATGAAAAAGTTCCTTTTCCTTCGGATCAAGGATTGTATCCAGGTGATTATTTAAAAGATATTGCAAAGAATTTGATTAATAAAAATGTAATTCAAAATTTATCTAATTACGATGCAATAAAAGACCAAATAGGCACTATGGCCATGAATGAAGCTATGCTCATGATTAAGAATGACTTATTTTCACTTGGAATCAAACATGATGTATTTGTTTCAGAAAAAGAGTTAGTTAGTAGAAATTTAGTTGAGAAGACTATAGAAATTTTAAGAAAAAAAAATTGTATCTACGAAGGAATCTTAGCCAAGCCAAAAGGTAATGAAAATGAAGATTGGGAACCAAGATCTCAGCTTCTATTTAAATCAACAGATTTTGGAGATGACATTGATCGTGCATTAAAAAAATCAGATGGAACGTGGACCTATTTTGCAAACGATGTTGCCTATCATGCTTATAAATTAGAGAGAAAATTTGATAAATATATAAATGTATTAGGTGCAGATCACGCAGGATATTTAAAAAGATTAAAGGCATGTATGGACGCTTTATCAAACTTTACTTCAGATTTTGAATGCAAAGTTTGTCAATTAGTAAAATTATACAAATCTGGAGAGCCATACAAAATGTCCAAAAGAGCAGGCGACTTTATTACTGCTAAAGAGTTAGTAGAGGCAGTAGGGGTGGATGCAGTTCGTTTTATGATGATTTATAGAAGTAATGACAGCCAGTTAGATTTTGATTTTGATTTAGTTACGGATAAGACAAAGGATAACCCAGTTTTTTATGTACAGTATGCTTCAGCAAGAATTCATTCTATTTTAGGAAAAGTAAAGTTTAACGAGAAAGATTTTGATAAAAAAAATTTAAACTTACTAAATACAGACGTAGAAATTGACTTGATAAAAAAATTATCTTTATGGTCAAAATGCTTAGAGGTATCGTCTAAAAATCTTGAACCACATAGAATACCTTATTATTTATATGATTTAGCCTCCTCCTTTCATTCTTTTTGGAATCTTGGGAAGGAAAACAGTGATTATAAGATTATAGAAAATAAAGACTCAAATCTTGTTCAAGCGAGAATTTTCCTATTAAATAAAATTTTACTAACCTTAAAATCTGGTTTGGGTATTCTCGGAGTTACAGCTCCAAAATCAATGTAATGATAAAAAATACAATAAAAATATTTTCTGTATTTTTATTTTTAATTTTTTTTTACCTGAATATTAATTTTTATATTAAAAATTATTCTAAATCTAGTTTACAAGATAAAAATTTAAAACAAGAAGTCTTATTAAAAAAATATGGAATGAATCTTGAAAAGATACAAACTAGTGAAAATTTCAAAAATTTTATAGATAACTCTGAATATTTTAAGAAAAAAGAAAAACAACCAACATTTTGGGAATTGCTTAAATGAATAATTTTTTTAAACCTGTAATTTTAGGTATCTCCGGATTTTACCTAAGTAAAAAGGAGTATTTTTTATTTAGGAAACACAAACCATTAGGCTATGTAATTTTTACAAGAAATATTGCAAATCTTACACAATTAAAAAATCTAGTCTCAGAGCTACGATCTATAAATCCTGAGCAAAAAACTTTAATTATGATAGACCATGAAGGTGGTCGGGTTAATAGATTTCATAATTTATTCGATCAATCTCATTATTCAGCAAAAATTTTTGGTAACTACTATCAGACAAACAAAAAACTTTTTAATCAAGAGATTAAAAAGTTTATTAATTTTAATTGTAATTTATTTAAATATTTGGGAATTAACTTGGTTGCTGCGCCCGTCCTTGATCTTTTTTACCGGGGAAAGTCTGATGTTATAGGTGATAGGGCATATTCAAACAAGGTAGAGATTGTAAAGGATATTGCTAATAAAATTATAAAACTTTACTTTAAAAAAAAAATTTTTACTATTGGAAAGCACGTTCCTGGGCATGGCTTGTCTAATCATGATTCTCATTTTTTTTTACCCGTTATAAAAGAGAGTAAAGAATATTTATTTAAAAATGATTTTAGATGTTTTAAAAATATTAAGTCTAATTTTCTAATGACAGCACATATTATTTACGAAAATCTGGATAAAAATTTACCAGCTACCTATTCTTCTCTAATAATTAAAAACATAATCATGTCAAAATTAAAATTTAGAGGTCTCATTATGTCAGACGATTTATGTATGAAGGCACTCAGTGGTTCAATTGAAAAAAAAGTTTCAAAATCTTTTGAAGCCGGTTGTGATATAATTTTGCATTGTAGTGGAAATTTTCATGAAATGAATAAACTGCTAATAGTTACTAAATTTGCTTCAGATAGTCTGTTGGCTAAAATGAATAAAATGTTTAATTATAATCAATAATTTAGTAGGCTTTTTTTATGTACGAGAATCAAGACCCCATTTTAGCTGATAATTTTAAATTAAATGTAGATAATTATGAGGGCCCACTGGACCTTTTATTAGATTTGGCTAAAGCCCAAAAAGTTGATCTAATGCAGATTTCTATAGTACAGCTTGCAAATCAATATATTGATTATATTTCCCAACTCAAAGACAATTTGGAATTAGCTGCTGATTTTTTGGTTATGGCTTCTTGGCTAGCTTATTTAAAATCAAGATTATTATTACCAGAAGATTTTGATGATGATTTTTCTGCAATCAAAATGGCAGAAAAACTAAAATTACAACTTAGAAAACTTGAAAGTATAAGATTACTTTCCGATCAATTAATGAGTAGACCAAAACTTGGTTCAGATGTTTTCATGAGATCTATGAGAGAAGGTATTAAACCTATAAATAAATCCCAGTATAGTGTTTCATTATATGAATTAATAAAAGCTTACGCGGACTTTAAAAGAAAAGAAAATTTTTCTTCTATTAATATTAAAAAATTACCAGTTTATACAATGGAAGAAGCTATTAAAATGATAACCAAAATGTTTGAACAAATTAAAGAATGGTGTGATTTAAAAACTATAATCCCAAAAAATTTTTTAAAAAATAAAAAATTAAAAAAATCAGGAATGTCAGGTACTTTTGCAGCCAGTTTAGAACTTGTGAGGGAAGGAAAGCTTTTGATTAAACAGGATAGAATATTTGAAGATATTTTCATTAAATCAAAAATTTAAAATTTATGGTAACTATCGATAAAAAAGAAAAAAAAATAATTGAAGCATTTTTATTTGCAGCTGATGAACCGTTAGATCTTGCAACACTTCAATCTAAAGTAAAAAAGAATACAGATGTACTAGCTATACTAGATGATCTCCAGAAAGATTATTCAGAAAAAGGTATTAACTTAATTAAATTAGCCAATAGATGGTCCTTTAGGACTTCTTTAGATTTAGCCGATCAACTTAAAGAGGAGATTACTGGTCAAAAAAAATTATCAAAAGCGGCTATCGAAACCCTTGCGATTATTGCTTATCATCAACCGGTTACTAGATCAGAAATTGAGGAAATTAGAGGCGTGTCTTTTTCTACCGGTACTATGGAAGTTTTGTTTGAATTGGGTTGGGTTAAACCAGCTGGAAGAAAAAATATTCCAGGAAAGCCTCTTGCGTACGGAACCACAGACTCTTTTTTAAGCCACTTTAATTTAAATAGTCTTGAGGATTTACCAAACTCAGAAGAGCTTATGGCCGCCGGTCTTATTGATAGTAGAGTAGATAGTTCCATTTTTGGTACCTCAAAATTTGTTAAAGAAGACGACGAAAGTTTAAAAGAAAATATATTTACTAATATTGACGATATGATCGGAGATACATTAAACGAGGGTAACAATAACAACGAACCAATCACTTCGGCTGACGATGATGATCCAGATAATTACGATGACGAAGAAGATGATGAAGATGAAGAAGATGATAATGAAGGGGGAGATGATAAAGAAAAATAGATATTGTTTTTTTAAAGGTTTGTTAGTAAGATAGATTTATGAGCATTGGTATTTGGCAAATTGTAATTGTGGTAGCCCTTGTAGTCCTATTATTTGGTAGAGGAAAAATTTCCGAGTTAATGGGTGATGTAGCAAAAGGAATAAAAAGTTTTAAAAAAGGCATGTCTTCAGAAGATGATACTGATGACAAAAATATCTCTAATAAAAATAATAAAAATTCAGAAAGTTAATAGACAATGCCACAAATCGGGTGGTCTGAACTTCTTGTTATAGCAATTATTGCAATTCTTGTAATTGGTCCAAAAGATCTTCCTATAATCATGAAAAAATTTGGTAGTTGGATCAAAACTATCAAAAGCTACACCAGTAATTTTCAAAATAGTCTAGAAAATATTTCAGATGTTGAGACGATTGATATCGCGGAGGAAGATAATAAAAAAAAAAGAAAAACCAAAAAAAATAAATTAGATTCTTAAATTTGATGCAAGGTAAAACTTCTACTATATCGGGACATTTAAAAGAACTACGATCAAGGTTAATTAAGTGTATTTTATTTTTATTAGTTTCTTTTATTTTTTGCTACATATATGCAGATAAAATTTATGCTTTCTTATTGGATCCTTATATTAAGGCAACGATAGATGATCCCATACAAAGAAGAATGATTTTTACTGCTTTGCATGAAACTTTTTTAACCTACTTAAAACTAGCTTTTTTTTCTGCTTTTTGTATTTCTTTTCCTATTATTCTTCTGCAGATTTGGAAATTCATTGCCCCAGGTCTTTATAAAAATGAAAAATTAGCTTTAATACCTTTTTTAGTCGCTACTCCCATTTTATTTATTCTTGGCGGTATGCTCGTTTATTATTTAATTATGCCAATGGCGATAAAATTTTTCATTTCATTTGAAACGTTAGCTTCGTCATCTGGAATGGCTATACAGTTAGAAGCAAAAGTTAGTGAATATTTATCATTAATTACCAGACTTATATTTGCGTTTGGACTTAGTTTTCAATTACCAGTTTTATTAACATTGCTCGGAAAAGTTGGTTTTATAAATTCTGATTATCTTAAAAAAAGAAGAAAATATGTAGTAGTTATAATTTTCACTGCAGCAGCAATATTAACTCCACCAGACCCAATTACTCAAATAGGATTGGCTCTACCTCTATTGCTTTTATACGAACTTTCTATTTATACTGTAAAAATGGTAGAGAAAAAATAATGTTAAATTTAAAGGAAATTAGAAAAGATGTAGATTTCTTCAAAAAAAAATTATCTCTAAGGTTTGTTAATAACTCAGATAGTTTAATTGAAGAATTATTAAATAATGACGAAAAACTTCGAAAATGCCTGGAAGAACAGCAGGAATTACAGAATCGCAGAAATTCTATTTCAAAAGATTTATCTATAGAGAAGGACAGGTCTGCTGAAAATTTTAAAAAATTATCAAAAGAAGTTTCTGATATTAAAAGTGAAATATCATTGTTAGAAAACAATATTCTAAAATTTCAAGAGATTATTAATAATATACTTTTTTCATTACCAAACATCCCCGCAGATGACGTTCCCGTATCTAAAGATGACACCGGAAACAAGGAAGTAAGAAATAGTGGCAGTGTTAAAATTTTTGATTTCAAACCTTTGAGTCATGAAGTTTTAGCAAGACAACTTGATCTTATTGATTTTGAAACAGCAGTTAATATATCGGGCTCAAGATTTGTAATTTTAAAAAAAGATCTTGCTAAATTAGAAAGGGCATTGATTAATTTTATGATCGATGTTCATACTAGTGAAAATGGTTATAGCGAGTACAACGTGCCCATATTAGTAAATGAAAAATCCATGTTTGGAACTGGACAGTTGCCCAAATTTAAAGAAGAACAATTTCAGACAAATAATAATCTATGGTTAATTCCCACAAGTGAAGTCTCCTTGACCAACATGGTTGCTGATAAGATTGTAAAATATGAAGATTTGCCATTAAGATTTGTAGCATGCACCCCTTGTTTTAGACTAGAGGCTGGTGCCGCTGGTAAAGATACCCAAGGAATTATGCGCCAGCATCAATTTTCAAAGGTTGAACTAGTATCTATTATTCAACCAGAGTTTAGAATTAAAGAATTAGATAGATTACTTAATTGTGCTGAAAAAATTTTAAATCTACTCAAATTGCCATATAGAGTAATGCTTTTATCAAGCGGTGACATGGGTTTTAGTGCTGAAAAAACTTACGACTTGGAAGTTTGGATTCCTTCGCAAAATAAATATAGAGAAATTTCTAGCTGTTCTTCATGTTCAACTTTCCAATCTAATAGAATGAAAGCAAGGTACAAAACTATAGATAATAAAAATGAATTATTAGCAACGTTGAATGGCTCTGGTCTAGCTATAGGAAGAACTATCATAGCAATATTGGAAAACTATCAAAATAAAAATGGTAGTATAACTATTCCGGATGTTCTCCAAAAATATATGTCTAAAAAATTAATAGACAATATCTAAATCATTAAAATTGTGTCAGGTAAATTTTTATGGAGAGCAAGTAGAGAAAGAATAGTTAATTCAAATTTATATAAATTTTGTCAATATTTAGATGATAAAAAAATTTTACCGCTTGTAAATAATTATCAAGACTTATGGAGGTGGTCAGTACAAAACTTAGAGGTTTTCTGGTCAGTTTTTTGGGATTACGCCGATATCAAAGGATTTAAGGGACAAAATATTTATAATCAAAATAATGTATTTCATAAAAGTAATTTTTTTTCTGACTCGAAATTAAATTTCACAAAGAATCTATTAACAAAACGTAACAGTGATATCGCTATAAGTTTTAGAAGTGAAAATGGTTTTGAAAAATCAATTTCTTGGAACACTTTGTATGATAAAGTTTGTAAATTATCTAATTTTTTTAAGTCTTTTGGATTAAAGAAAAATGATCGTATTGTTGCCTATGTGCCTAATAATATTGAAGCTGTTGTAGGTCTACTAGCATCAGCCAAAAACGGTCACATTTGGTCTTCTTGTTCCCCTGATTTTGGTATTCAAGGAGTCGTCGATCGTTTTTTACAGATTGAACCAAAAATTTTGATAACTTGTGATTACTATTTTTATAGTGGAAAAAAAATATCATTACTTGATAGAATTGATTCTATTGTAAGTAAAATTCCATCAATACAAAAAGTAATAATTTACTCTTACGATAATAATAAGATTTTTCCTGAAAAATATTTATCTCTTGAATATATTTTACAAAACTATTCTAGGGATGAAATATTTGAAGAATTTGAATTTAACCAGCCATTATATGTTTTGTATTCTAGTGGAACCACTGGTATTCCAAAATGCATTATTCACGGAGCGGGCGGATCACTAATCCAGCACAAAAAAGAATTATTGTTACATTGTGATGTTAAAAACAAAGATAATATTTTTTATTTTACAACAACTGGTTGGATGATGTGGAACTGGCTAGTTTCTAGTTTGTCATGTGGCGCAAGTATTAAATTGTACGATGGATCTCCTTTTTATCCAACTATAGAAGTTTTGTTTGATTATTGTGAACAACATAAATTTTCTTTGTTTGGATTAAATGCCAAATACATAGATTACTTAAAAAAAGAAAAATTTTCTGCACTAAAATATAATTTAGATAAATTGAATATTATAACATCCACAGGTTCTCCACTAGTAAAAGAAAGTTTTGATTATGTGTATCGTTTTTTAAAAAAAGATATTCATTTGTCGTCAATAAGCGGTGGTACAGATGTTATCGGTTGTTTAGTAATGGGTAATGTTTTTGATGCAGTTTATTCTGGTGAAATTCAGGGGCCAGCTTTAGCAATAGATATTGATGTTTACGATGAAGCAGGAAATCAAATTAATAATCAAGAAAAAGGAGAGCTAGTAGTCAAACAACCCTTTCCTTCAATGCCAATTGGGTTTTGGAACGATGTTGATAATAAAAAAATCATGTCAGCTTATTTTGAAAAATATGAAAATATTTGGCATCATGGAGATTATATTCAAGCAACATTAAATAATGGTTATATAATTCACGGTAGATCCGACGCTACATTGAAACCTGGAGGAGTTAGAATTGGAACTGCTGAAATTTATAGACAAGTAGAGTCTTTTGATGAAATTTTAGAATCTGTTGTAATTGGACAGGAATATGAAAACGACATTAGAATTGTTCTTTTTGTAAAGTTAAGTAAAGACAAAAGCTTATCAGTAGAATTAATTAATAAGATAAAACTTACAATAAAAAATAACTGCTCACCAAGACACGTTCCTGCTATTATAATTTCCTGTCCTGACATCCCAAAAACTAAAAATGGTAAAGTAGTAGAACTTACAGTGAAAGCCATAATTGATGGCAGAAAGGTGAATAACTTAGAGTCTATTGCAAATCCAGATAGTCTTGTTTTCTTTCAAAACTTAGAATTATAAACAAACTCTCTTTGTATTTTGATAATTTTGATTATGTCTAATAAGATTAGTCATTATTCATATTTTCATTATAAATAAAAATACACACTTTTGATGATTTTTTTGCATCATTAAAATAAATAATATATATCAATGTTTATTTAATTGGTCAGGTGGGTGAGAGGCTGAAACCAGTCGTTTGCTAAATGACCCTACGAGTAAAATCGTAGCGAGGGTTCGAATCCCTCCCTGACCGCCACATAATTTATGAAAAATAGTACATTAGCAGTAAACGAAATTTTAATTAAGTCTTTTCAATTTATTTTTACAAATTTAGTCTCAAGATTAAAAGATGGCTTTTTGCTGGTTATATTAATTACTATTACTTTCAATATTTTAAACGCATTAATGGCTAATGCGTTAGCAACCAATTTTACAATTTTATTATTCATATTTTTTTCAATGTTATTAATGAGCTCAATAGGAATAAGTGTTCATAAAGAAATTTTAAGTAATTATAAACAAAGTTTTTTTTCTGAATTTCTATCATTAAAAAATATAAAATATTTTATTAACATTTTTTTAATTACTCTAGTGGCTATATTTCCTTTGTTGCTTCATTTTTTATTGAAAATTTCTAATAAAATTGAAATACTTGGATTGAATATTTCTTATTTATTTATTTTGTGGATATTTACATGTATTTTATCTTTAAAATTTATATTTATTTTACCCAAAATAGCCTTAGATTATGATTTTAAGTATTCATTTTCCGAATTAAATACTGTTGGTGCAAAATTATTTGTTATTTTTTTTATAATTACCATTTTTTTTTTCATACCTTCTGTAATTATACTTTCATTACAAATTGCTCTTCTAAATAGTTATTCGCAAATATATGTATTTGTTAAACCTATTTTTGATTTTATTTCTTTTTATATTTCTTATTTAAATTACCTTGTGGTTTTTGCAGCAATATCCTTCGCTTATAAAAAAACAAAAAATTAACAGTAATGGCGGAGAGGGTGGGATTTGAACCCACGAGTGAGTTGCCCCACTGCTGGTTTTCAAGACCAGTGCTTTCAACCGCTCAGCCACCTCTCCAGATCGATGGTTTATAAGCATTATATGACATTTCATCAATATTAATAAGTTTGAATGTTAATATTTCTTCATTTTAGTAGCTTAATGCCCATATGACTTAATTTTCAAATCATGCTATCAAAAAATATATGCCTAAACGTTTAAAAAAATTTGTTATTTTTTTTATACTAATAATTTCTTCGCATGCATCGGCTGAAAACCAAGAATTTATTAATTGGACAAATCAATTTAAAATTAAAGCAAGTCAAGCGGGTGTGAGTAAAGTAACAATTGATAAGGCTTTTGCCAGGATTGTGTTTATAGAAAAGTTATTAGTCTATGACAGAAAACAACCTGAATTTATTGAAAAAACTGATGTTTATGTCGAAAAAAGAGTTACTCCGCAAAGAATTGCTAAAGCTAGAAATTTGTTATCTGAAAATAAAGATTTTTTAAATAAAATTGAAAATGAATTTTCTGTACCTAAAGAAACACTTGTAGCTCTTTGGGGAATAGAGACTAATTTTGGAATTAACAAAGGAAAAGTTGATATTCTTTCAGCTTTAGCAACTCTTTCATTTGACAAGCGTAGATCAGAGTATTTTTCTAACGAACTGTTAATACTTTTAAAACTTATTGATTCAAAAAAAGTTAAGATAGAATCCATGTACGGATCTTGGGCTGGAGCACATGGCAATTTTCAATTCATGCCATCATCAATCGCAACCTACGCTATTGATTATGACAATAATCAAATCATCGATCTAACCAATTCTTTAGAGGACTCTTTTGCGTCTGCTGCAAATTATCTTAAGCAAATAGGTTGGGACAAGAACATAATATGGGGTTCAAAAGCCACTCTAGAAAAAAATATTAGCACGAATTTAATTACTACCGATGCAAGAAATTTTCGTAAAGCTATGACATACGAACAATGGAAAGATCTTGGTGTAGTTAGTGAAACTAAATTACCACCAAAAACTTTGTACCAATTAGTTAAACCTGATGGAACATCTGGCCCTGCTTATCTTGTAAGTAACAATTATGAAAAGCTTCTTCATTGGAATAGATCTTTAAGATTTGCTATTGCAGCAGGATTATTTTCAGATCAATTAAGATATGACTAAAAAAAAAATATTTATATTTATTATACTAATGCTTCTAAATTCTTGTATTAATATGGATAATAAAAAAATTATTAAAATTTATGAAGCCGAAGGTTTTCTAGGTAATACAAATCAAATAAAAATTAACAATCCAAAGATAGAAGCTGTAGTATCGCTTTCTTATCCAGGATCATCTATTAAAATAACTAATCTTTTAAACAATGTATCAGTACAATTAAATAATCTTCAAAAAATATCAGTAGACGGATCAAGAATTGTCTACGTTTCAGAATCGGTTTTTCAAAAACTTAAAATTGACAAAAAATTACCTTTTGTTCGAATAGAGGATATCAGTAATGCAAAATCTAACCCAACTTTTATTGCCAGTAAGGCTGAAATTTTTCAGGAAGAAAGAAAAGTTTCCAATACATCTAAAGTTAGCAATGTAGAAATAGCCCCACTTTCATCGACAGAATCGAAAAAAACTGAACTTATCTCTAAAAATATCTATCTTCAGTTTGGTAGTTTTTATTACTTAAAGTTTGCAAATGAACTTCGAAACAATCTAATAAATTCTCTCAATGTTAAAAATATTGCTATAGAAGGTGGTAGCAAAAACTATTATGTCACAATAGGACCAATTTCTAATATTAAAGTGTACGATAGTTTGTATTATAAATTGAAACAAAATAATTATGATGGTTTTAAAATTTTAGTAAAATGAAAAAAATAAATTTATTCTCTTTTTTTATATACTTAACTTTAACAGCAAGCTGTTTTTCCATAGAAACGACTGCAAAGCAAGCAATTCTAATTGACTTTAATTCTGGTGACGTTCTTTTTAAAAAAAACGAAGATGTTAAAGTATCTCCGGCGTCACTTACAAAAATAATGACAACTATTATTGCTTTTGATCTAATTCAAAAAGGTGAGCTTAAATTAACTGAAAAATTTATTGTTTCAGAAAAAGCCTGGAAACATTCAAAACAAGGATATTCCTCCATGTTTATAATGCCTAATGATAAAATTACCGTAGAAAATTTATTAAAGGGTATAATTATTGCCTCTGGTGTTGACGCATGCGTAGCTTTGGCTGAAGGAATAGCCGGATCAGAAGAATCGTTTGTTATGATGATGAATGAAAAATCTAAAAGCATCGGCATGAAAAATACTAGTTTTTCAAACTCTTCAGGACTTTACTCAGAAAATAACTATTCAACTGTGTCTGACATTGCCCTTATGTCTTCATATCTGATAAAAAATTACAGTGAGCTTTATAAACTTTACAGCGAAAAAAGTTTTACCTGGGAAAGAACAGGAGGCAAACCTATAACACAGCCAAATAGAAACGCATTATTGTTTAGAGGCAATAATTATGACGGTATTAAAACTGGTTATCTCAGTGACTCCGGATACGCTCTTGCAGCATCAATGAAAGATGGAGAGCGAAGATTAATTAGTGTTGTAAATGGCACTTTATCAAACGCGGAAAGAACACGAGAATCCTTAAAATTACTTAATTACGCCGTTATATCTTCTGACCTCATTAAAATACAAAAAAATAATCCATTATTAATTGCTGATTTTTGGAATGGAAAAATTAATCAAACAAAGCTTCACCTTAAAGAAGATGTTTATTTTACTTATAATAAAAGAAAATCAAAAGATTTAATAATTTCAATTAATGTAGGTCAACCACTAAAAAAAAGATTTAAAATCAACGATGAAGTTGGATCATTGACGATCAAAGATAATAGTGGATTTTCAAAAGAATTTTCTCTTTACGCGTCCGAAGATTTTGCAAAAATCAATTTTATTAAAAAATTTATAAATACAATTAATTTTTTAATATGGGGATAGATAAAGGTTTATTTGTTACCTTCGAGGGTATTGAAGGTTCAGGAAAGTCAACACAAATTAAATTACTTGCCAATTTTATAAAATCCAAAATTAAAAAAAAAGTATTTTTAACAAGAGAGCCTGGAGGTACAAAAATATCAGAAAAAATAAGAAGATTAGTAATTCATGATTTGCATTCTAAATCAAATTCTTTGACTGAACTTTTCTTGTTATTTGCCGCTAGGGCAGAGCACTACGATCTTATCAAGAATAAATTAAACAAAGGTTATATTGTACTGTGTGATCGTTACGTTGATTCCACAATTGCGTATCAACACTATAATGGAAATATTAAATTAGAGGTTATAAATTATATACAGAAATTAATAGATAAGGGTCACAAGCCAAATTTAACTTTTCTATTAGACATTAACCCATCTTTAGGAAAAAAAAGAATGTCAAAAAGAAACAAAAAAAAAGATAGGTTTGATAAAGAACCAGTCAATAAAATGAACAAAGTCAGGACAGCTTTTAAAAAGATAGCTTTATTAAATAAAAACCGAATTGTATTAATTCCCAATCATTTGCCTAAAGCAGTTGTACAAGCTAATATTCAAAAACAATTATTAAGATTCTTAGATAAATGAACAAAATTACAAATATAACCCGCCAAGATTTGTATACCCTTGTTCACGCAGAATTAGGCCTGCCAAAAGTTTATTGTACTAATTTTGTTGATGATATTTTTGCTATTATTACTAAAGGTATTTCAAATGAAAAAAAAGTTAAAATATCTTTATTCGGAACCTTTACCAATAGATCCAAAAATAGTCGGATAGGCAGAAATCCCAAAACCAAACAGGAGACTTTAATAACTTCAAGAAATGTCGTCACTTTTAAACCATCTAAATTCTTAATAAAGAAAATTAATAAATTTTCTTAATGGTTGAAAAAAAGTCTTCAGCTCTTAAAACAATTGGTGAGGTTGCTAAAGAACTTATGATTATCGACAAGAATTCAGGAAAACCAAAAACTCATGTCATTCGATTTTGGGAAAAAAAATTTAAAATCTTAAATCCTAGCCTTGTTTTAAAAAAACATAGATATTATTCAGAATATGAGATTAATATTTTAAAAAAGATTAAATTTTTACTAAAAGATCAGGGTATGACGATAAAAGGTGCAAATAAAATTTTAGAAAAAGAGTATTCTGTTGACTATAAATCTATGAATAATATAAAGCGCACAGAAAAACTTACAAAATTTAAAAACATAATAAAAGATATTAAAGAAATACTGTAATGGCAAAAAAATCATCCATAAAAGTTAGACTTGTCCCTGAAGAAAAGCCTAATAGTGCTTTTAACTACTATGTAAAAAAACCCACAGCTGGAGATAAAGCTAAAGACAAGTTAAAAATGAAAAAATACAATCCATCAACCAAAAAACACGAGTGGTTTGTTGAAAAAAAATTACCCCCACACAGCAAATAGTTAAATCTTATTCTTTTCGAACTTTATAAATGAGCTAATCATAGCTTTCCATATTTTTAAAACTATGAAGGGTTCTATATTAAGAATTTTTCCTTTGTAGACTAAATTTTTAAGCATTGAATTAATTCTTTTTTTGTCAATTATTTCTTTTTTAGTTTTTAATTTTGTAATTTTAACAACTTCTTTTCTTCTAAGGCTTAGAAGTTTTAATATTTTCAAATCAATATTATCTATATTTTTTCTTATTTTTATAAGATTTCTTTTTTTTCTAAGTAGAGACAATTTATCTTTTTTAATCATAGATTTAAAAATATATAAAAGATCATGGAAAACATTCAACTAAATAAACTTTTTAAAGTATGGCATCTTACTGTTATTGTTTTACTACTTTTGCTGGTTTCAATTGGTGGAATTACTAGACTAACAAATTCTGGTCTTTCAATTACTAAATGGCAATTATTCACCGGGATATTACCACCACTAAGTGCAGAAAAATGGAACGAATATTTTTCTCTGTATACAAAAATTCCTCAATATACTGAATTAAATATGGGCATGAGTTTAGGTGAATTTAAATATATATTTTGGTGGGAGTATATTCATAGATTGTTAGCTAGAATTGTAGGACTTGCTTATATGTTGCCATTAATATTTTTTATAATAAAGAAACATATACAAAGAAATAATTTTTTTTATTATTTTATTATTTTTTTTTTATTTTTGTTTCAGGGATTTTTGGGTTGGTTTATGGTTAGCAGTGGGTTAACCGATAATTCAGATGTGAGTCATTTTAGACTAGCAGCGCATTTAAGTGTTGCATTTTTAATATTGGGGTTAATTTTTTGGTCTTATCTCAATACAGATAACGCAAATTTATCTATAAATTTTTCTTGGAGTACAGCTTTTATGATTTTATTTTTATTTTTATTTTTTGTACAAATCGTATTTGGTGCCTTTACATCTGGACTTGATGCTGGTCTCATTTATCAAACATGGCCAAAAATGAATTTAAATTACTTTCCTGAAGAAGTTACTTTAAAATCTTTTTTTTCTAAAGAGTTGCTTTTTGATAGGGCCCATATTCAACTTTTTCATCGATTAAACGCATACTTAATTTTTACTATTTTTTTAATATTTTATATTGTTAATTTGTCCTCAATTAAAAAAAATATTTTTTATACAAATTTACTTATGACAATTTTGTTAATTCAAATAATCTTAGGAATTGTTACTCTAACAAGCGGAGTTAACATTTATTTAGCAGCTCTACACCAGTTAACATCCGTTTTTTTAATGATGACTATATTAATGATGATGTATAAGCTTAAATCTTAATATCTGATGTTGACATTTAATCACCCAAACAGTATTTAGTCGTTCTTTCATGACTAATTTTATTAAAAAAAGCGAAATTAAAAATAACTGGGTTCATATTGATGCTACAAATGCAGTTGTGGGCAGACTTGCGTCACAAATATCAAAAATTCTTAGAGGAAAAAATAAAGTAACTTTCACACCACATATGGATGATGGCGACTTTGTTGTAGTAACAAATGTTTCTAAAATAAAATTTTCGGGAAATAAATTTGAAAATAAAAGATATTATAGACACACAGGACATCCAGGAGGAATTAAGGAGACTTCTCCTAAACTTTTAATGGCAAAAAAACCTGAGGAAGTTCTTAAGCTTGCTGTAAAAAGAATGTTACCGGATGGTCCTTTAGCTAAAAAACAGTTAACAAAATTAAAATTGTATAAAGATGATAACCATCCTCATGCAGCTCAAAAATTAAGTGTTTTTAATTTTTCTACTATGAATAAAAAAAATACAATAGCGAATTAATGTCATTAAATATCAAAATTACAAAAGATGCACACTACGCTACTGGCAAGAGAAAAGATGCGGTTGCTAGAGTGTGGGTTTTAGCTGGTTCAGGAAAAATATCTGTAAATGGAAAAATTTATACTGAATATTTTAAAAGACCAGTTCATCAACTTCTTATAGAAAAGCCATTAAATATAACTGACAAAAAGACCTCCGTAGATATTTTGTGTACAGTTAAAGGTGGTGGCATGTCAGGCCAAGCTGGTGCAGTTACTCATGGAATTTCCAAAGCCCTAGTTGGATCCGATCCAGCAATTCGAAAAACCGTTAAAAAAGACAAATTATTGACCAGAGACTCAAGGTCTGTTGAAAGAAAAAAATACGGTCAAAAAAAAGCAAGAAGACGTTTTCAATTTTCAAAAAGATAGTCAATCTTTACTCGTTTTTTATTTCCCACTTTATTTACAAATAATTATATGTACTATTTTATTTAAAATATGAAAAAAATTAAAGTTGCAATAGCTGGTGCTACAGGTTTTACAGGTATAGAATTAGTTAAAATTTTGGCAAAACACCCCGGTGTGCAAATTACCCATCTTTTTGCCCAATCAAACTTAGGTAAGCCTATTTCTTTCTTTGATAATAAAATTAAGAATACAAAGAAATTTCCCAAAGTATCTTCATTAATAAATAGTGATCTAGATAATATTGACACGATCTTCACAGCATTACCTCATGGAGAGGCTCATGTTATTGCTAAAAAATTAAATAAAGATTGTGTATTAATTGATTTATCAGCTGATTTTAGAATAAGTAGTAAAACAATATATGAGGAGTGGTACAAAGTTCCTCACTTAGCAACAAATCTTCAAAAAAAAGCAGTGTATGGTCTTAGTGAAATTAATAGAGCACTTATCAAAAATGCAAACATTATTGCTTGCCCAGGATGCTATCCGACTTCTATTCTTCTTCCGTTAATACCTTTGGTTAAAAAAAAATTAATCAATACAAATATAATTATTGCAGACTCTAAATCTGGCTATTCTGGTGCTGGTAAAAAAATAGAAGACAAAAAACTTTATCCTAATATTAATCAAAATTTAGCTATTTATGGTGTAGGTAAGCACAGACACATGCCCGAAATTGAACAAGAACTATCAATTTATAATTCTAAAAAAATACAAATTACTTTTACTCCACATTTGATACCTACTTTTAGAGGAATTTTGTCCACAATTTATTTAGATTTGTCAAAAGACGTTACTTCAAATGACGTGTATAAATGCCTCAAGAATTTTTATAATAAAGAAAAATTTATCGAAATAGTAACATCCAACAATATGATAAACACTAATAGAGTTATGAATACAAATATGTGTAATATTGCAGTGTATAACAACAAATTTAAAAATAAAATTATTATAGCTAGCGTCATAGACAATTTAGTTAAGGGAGCGGCTGGGCAGGCTGTGCAAAATTTTAATATTAGATATGGGTTTTCTGAGACTCTGTCATTAATTTAAATGAAAACTTTTAATATAGCCATAGTGGGCTTGGGAAATATTGGTCTGGAAGTCTATAAAAATCTTCTTAAAAATAAAAAAAATATTTTAGATAAAACTGGATTCAAAATTAATGTTTCTCATGTTTGTGCAAAAAATTTAAAAAAAAATAGAAGTATATCAATACCAAAAAAATTATGGATATCTAACCCTCTTGATTTACCCAAAAGTAAAAATATAGATATTATAGTTGAACTTATTGGTGGTAGCGATGGTATTGCAAAAAAATTAGCTTTTGCCTCAATAAAAAATGGCAAACATTTCGTAACTGCAAATAAAGCTTTGATTGCAAAGCATGGTGATAAGCTTTCTATTCTGGCAGAAAAAAATTCAGTAAATCTTTTATTTGAAGCTTCAGTTGCAGGAGGCATCCCGATTATTAGATCTCTAAAGCAAGGTTTAATAGCAAATAAGATTAAGCATATTTATGGAATTTTAAATGGCACTACAAATTTTATTCTGACTGAAATGGAAAAAAAAGGATCGACTTTTGCTGAAGCTCTTAAATACGCTAAAGTTAAAGGTTATGCAGAAAGCAACCCTTTATCTGACTTGAATGGAAGCGATGTTGCTTGCAAAATATCTATCCTTAGTTCTATTTGTTTTGGTAGCAAAATATTAAATAAGGGTTTTTTAGTTGAGGGAATATCAAATATCGACATTTTAGATATTTTATTTGCAAAAAAAATTGGTTATCGAATTAAATTATTAGGCATAGCAGAAATTGTTAACAACCAAATCAAGCAAAGAGTGCACCCAGCTTTAATACCTGCAGATTTAGATATCGCTAATATTAATGGAGTTACTAATGCAGTTGTTGTTGATGGCGAACCTATCGGTAGAACAATTTACGAAGGAGCTGGTGCAGGTAAAGGTCCAACTTCCTCTTCAGTTATATCCGATATTGCATCTGTAATGGTTGGTAATGATGATTTTTCTTTCGGCTTATCTCCAGCTGCAAAAAAAAATTACAAATTATTTAATTTTGGCCATCATGTTAGCAAATATTATTTACGTTTTTTAGTACATGATAAACCTGGTGTGCTTTCTATAAT
>Ga0129324_10000697_pt1 | contig 23605 bp, 18 predicted proteins | sample CPBDNA_7_FD_96879 | JGI IMG/M metagenome (GOLD analysis project Ga0129324, IMG submission 96879) | Freshwater to marine salinity gradient microbial communities from Chesapeake Bay, USA - CPBay_Spr_15_0.2_DNA | ecosystem: Environmental > Aquatic > Marine > Coastal | place: USA: Chesapeake Bay... | reverse complement strand
TTGGTTGAAAACTGCTCAAACACTAAAAGCAAGATACCTGCTTCACACAGCAAAGAAAACTGGCGCTGCTGCTGCTTATCCTGCTATTTTAGATGCTTTAAGTAAAGGAATAAAATTAAATACGGAAGACTTCCAACTGGTTTATACCGACAGGAATTTCAGTCCATGGCATTCTATTGCCTTAGCCAATAACACAGGAAATCTAACTACCACATTTGGCGGGCAATTCATGAATCTTATGAATGGCACAATACAAGAAGTAGTTGACCCCAGGGTTTCTCTACTTGCCTTTAAAAATGTTGCAGCTGATCCTTTGTTTAAAGGAACAAATCCTGGAACAGGTGCTGGAGCAACGACCGTTTATAATGACAGAACCAATTTTTTTGGTTGGAATTTCAGTCTATTGGCTCCCCTGCAAATGATTACCAATGCAGAAGCTAAGTTTATTGAAGCGGAGGTAAGACTTTTACAGAACGGAGGAAAAGGTAATCCCGATGCTTACAATGCCTACTTAGACGGCATTAGAGCCAATATGACTAAAATTGGGGTGTCCGCTGCAAATATTACTGCCTTTACGTCTAACCCTAAGATTGCGGTTGGAGCGGAGAACCTAACTATTTCTCATATCATTTCCGAAAAATACAAGGCCCTTTTTCTTAATCCTGAGGCATGGACCGATTTACGTCGCTATGATTATAGCAATACCATACTTCCAGGTTTATCATTGCCGGCAAACCACAATCCAGATTTAAAAGGCAAGTGGATTCAGAGAGCCGTTTATCCCACCTCAGAAACATCCAGGAATTCAGACAATGCAACACAAAACTTTCGCGACCTGGATGTTAAGATGTGGATTTTTAATTAATTATTAAACAGTATTGAACGATGAAAATTCTAAATAATATTCTAATACTTTTGATTATACTCCTATCTGCCTGTCACAAGGAATATAATCCTACGAACGATTTATTCGAAATTGTGGGTGATGTTGCCCGGGTTTCATCCATGGTTTCACCCACTTCGAGTGCCGAAGCAAACAGCACCCTAAATCTGACTATTAAGGCACAAGCCTTAAATACGGACATTAAAGAGTTGAAGTTTTATCAAAGAATTGGTACTTCAGGCGTCTATAATTTCGTGAGAAGTGTTCCATTTGTCCCTAATTTTTCAGCAACGGAAAGGGTACATGTTGTCACCGTTCCTTACACGGTACCAAACGAAAAGGGAAAATCCTTTAGTTTACAAGTGGAGGCTGTTACGGCAAATAATCTGGTTTCTTTAAGAAGAACCTTAAGTCCTACGAATATTTCCATCAGATAAACAGGAAATATTATATATAAGAAGCCCGGCTAATGCAAATTAACCGGGCTTTTTATTTTAATTAAACTATTTGACATCCAATATTTTATGAATTTGAGGAGCCAGCGAATTTCCCCAAATCACATATCCTTCCTCATTATAATGAAGGTTATCTTTACCAAAATATTTACCAATAGGCTGATTTGATTCATCAAGGAAAGCATTTTTAACTGATACGGTGTGCAACAATGGCTGCGAGGATGAATATTCCCGAATGAGCGTATTTGTTTCCTCAATTTTATCCCAAACTTTCCATCTTCTTGGAGAAGGCGAAATTTCAATCCAAATAATGGGTATTTCTGGAAATTTTTTACGAAGCGTGTGGATAATTTGCTTAAAAGTTTCAAGAATCTGAACCGGTGATTTATCATTATTTGAAACAGTTAAATCATTACTTCCTGTATATAAGACTACTGCTTTCAGGTTATGTGGAAAGGCAATACGCTCGATATAATAAGCCATTTCTGGTATATTACTCCCACCATATCCTCTATGAATAACCGACAATGGAGCTACATCGGCAGACACATTTTTCCAAAGCCTTACAAAACTGCTCCCTGTGACGAGCACCGAATTCTCCGGATAGTTTATAGCATTGTTAAGGCTATCAAAAACAAGGATTTCCTTTTCAAATCTTTTTATTCCTGCATTACTCGTCGATTTATTATTTTTCAATTGCGTAAATAACCAGTGAACTATTTCATTCAGGGCAGCGCCTTGCTTTTCCCTTTTACTATCCAGGGTATGTCCCGTATTAGGAAACGGCAAGTACCCTGTTGGCAAACCCAATTTAAGTGCTTTTTCAAAAATGGGAAGGCTTCCGTATTTGAAACCATGCCACGAATAGGAAGAATCAAAGGGTACGGTCTTGTCCATTTCTCCATGAACTGAAAAAACGGGAACATCTCCTTCCTTCATAAAGGAAAGATTGATCAGTGCGCCCCAACAATTTACAACGCCATGAACCTTAGTGGAAATACTTGATTTTACCGGATCCAATAAGCCCCATTTGGAAGAAATGGAAACGGGCACTTCATATTGGTCTAAATAAGCTACACCCAATGCCGTCATGGCCCCTGCCGAACTTCCCATGATAAAAACCTGAGCGGTATCTATTCTAAAGGCTAATGCATTTTCTTTTAAATATCTCACCGCAGATTTTGCATCCTGAACCGCTCTTACAAAAGCTTCAAAGTATGCCTCATCGCTATTAGAAGAGTCAATACCGAGTCTGTAATCGATAGAGGCAGCGACATAACCTCTTTGAGCTAAGCCTGTACAAACCAATCCGTTGAACGCCCCTACTTTTGTATTATTCCTGAATCCACCCCCATGAATAAAAATCATTAGCGGTCTTTTTATCGAGGTATCCTGTTGCGGCGGCAGATAAACATCGAGCAAATGCTGCTGCATTTGGCCTGAAAGTCCCACAGAGCGATGGTATGGAACATCAGAAAGGGTATCAATACGTTCGTAGATGACATCTTTATACCGCTGGGCAAAAGAATCACTTACAAAAGAGCAACTGATAAAAAAAACGAACCATTTAAACTTGCGCATATATTTTACAATTTTTTATCAAAATAATCAATCAAATGAAATTTAAGACTATGAATTTCCTTCATTTTTCCTAATAAAACAAGATAAGGTTGGTAAGACGTATTCACAATACCTTTGTTCGCATCTTTATTTGAAGGATCTGCAGATGGATCAGCTGGATCATTATCCTGATAGCGAAACCAATGCCAACCGACACATTGTTTGTTAGACAATAATTTGAGCACAAAATTTTCATAATGAGCCGCCCTATCTTTTTGATTTCTAACAATCCAACCTGCACCTGAAATATTACCCATACCTACATCATCCCCTTTGGTATAAAATTCAGTGATAAAGAAAGGAATTTGAAGATATTTACTCCAAAGCGTCGCCAATTTTTCTGTTAAATCCCAGTAACCATAGTAATTGATGGACATAATATCTACATATTTAGAAGCAACCTGCAGTAAGGCGATATTTTCTTTTGCACTGGAATGAATTCTACAACCGAGATATAAATGATTTGGATCCACCCTTTTTAACGAAGAAGAGACAACCTTAAAATACGTTTCTGCGATGGAGGCTATAAACACCTCCTTTTGAGCCTTTGTGATATCCATTTTATTTATTTTCAGAGAATCCAAAAAATGCATGGCAGCAATAAGGGCAAAATCTGTACTATCAGCGGAAATGATTGATTCCCAGGTAGAGATTAAAAAAGGCAGTTCATTATCAGAAAAATGACCAAACAGATGTGGATCATCTTTAAACTTTGCCTGTTCCATAAGATGCTTTTCGCAAAAAGCGGGAAAGGTGGGATCTAAGGCTAAAGAAATAATGTTGGATATTTTCCTTTCAGGAAATTCTTTTCGGATAAAGGCATTAAACGCATTTAAAACACTTAACTGCGTAGAATAAACGATGGGATCAACGGCTGATTTGTTATATTCTCTAGCGGCTAAAACATCGGACCATGACCCCATACTATGAAAACCATTATCAAGAAGCAGGCTCGCCGTGGAAGAAAACCACTGCGGTTCGGTGCCAAATTGGGTTGTAAGGGCCAACTTGTTTAATGGTGATTTCCCTGTTCTTAAGCTGGTTACCCCAACCTCATAATAGATTTCGCCTAAAGGATCAAAGAGCGTCCATCGATTACCTATTTTCTTTTTATAAAAAAAGCCCGTTTTATTTCCATAAAGGTCCGTTCGGCTTCCATACCTATTGACCTTTATGGTATCTAGTATTGAAAAACCTTCTAAATGGGATATCTTTCTTACGGGCATATTCACCCAATCACTAAAAACGATGTCCCTTTTTGCATTTCTACTCCATATTTTAGTTTGTACTGAATCCTTTAATACCTGGCCGAGCAAAAAATCAGTCCCAAAAAGAATCAAAAATAAAATTAAGAAAATACGCATAGCATTTTATTTTAAAAAGGAGAGGTGTAAAAAAACACCTCTCCTTAAAAATCAACATTTATAATTAAGCATTATATTACCATCCAGGATTTTGAGACATCGTCTTAGAAAGATTAGCATCAATGACCACTTGAGGAATAGGAAATATAGTGTCTCTTAGGGTTATCACCTTACCCGCAATCAAATTAAATTTTTTAGTTCTATCAAACCAGGTTCCCGTTCTTAGCAATGTATAACGGCGATGTTCTTCAGACCATAATTCTCTGGATCTTTCATCGAGAATAAAATCCAGGGTAACCTGAGAAGCTGTAATAGGAGTGGCGTTAGCCCTTGCTCTGATTAAATTAATGGTTGCGGCTGCCCCTGCCAAATCATTTAGATAAAACTGGGCTTCGGCGAGTAAAAGATAAGTATCAGCCACCCTTAAATAGATCTGGTCGTTATAATTATTAGAATTTTGAACATCTTCTGGAATGGAAGGAGCATAATCCCATTTTGTTGTAGAGGGCCTTAACCTGTTTGATGCAGTGTTACCAACGGTTTCATTAGGAACGGCATTAAAACCTCTCAGATGGGCTGGGCCAGTACCTGTTAAAAGAACGAGCGTATCACCTAAATTTGATTTTGGAGGAAGAGAGGCTGAATTATTGTATCTATAAAACTTTCTCCACCCAAAATAAGAACCTCGATCATCGTTATTTTCATAAATTAAAAGGCCGTATTTTGTAACGCTAAATCGGCCCAAGCCCCTACCCCCGTTCTCTATTGAAAAAGTAACGGGCCGTTTTGAGCCAATTTGTATTTCAGCATAGCGATTTACATACCAACGCCTCATAATATTTCCATCTCCGCCATTGGACAGATATTCATTTTGAAGTACCCAAAGCACCTCCTTATTTCCTGCGCTTCTGTTCGCATTATTATCTAAAAACATATCTGTAAATGGAGTACCTGGTTTTGCAGATTGACTTGAGAATCTGGTTTTGGTAAGGCCATACAGAGCGTTATTAACTACCGATGCCGCTTTATCTTTTGCAGCCTGGTATTTACCAACGGTTAGATATAATTCCGCAAGGTAATGGCTAGCCACTGCCTTTGAGACCCTGCCGTCATAAGGAGCCGGGTCTGATAAATTTTGCTCTGCAAAAAGCAGGTCATTTTCCATAGCCGTCCTTATGACACTTACAGGCGTGCGTTCCCAATCGGTTTTAATATTTGTACCGGATGATTCCTCTAAATTTAAAGGAACGGCACCAAATAAAAAGGTTAAATGCCTGTATGCCCATGCTCTAATCAATTTAGCCTCCGCAATGACTTGATTTTTCTCTGTGGAAGACCATTGAACATCTGGATTTTCAGCACGAATAATAATTGTATTTGCAGCATTGACCACACCATACAACCATTCCCAGGTATCGCGTAAATACCCATTCGTTGAAACCATAGTAGTGCCCCAGGTATTTAAAAAGGCCTCAATACTTCCCCCTGCGGGCATCATACTGTAAGCATTATCGACCCCAATAACCATAGCAGAATTATTAAGAACATTGGACCCCCCATTTGCGCCATTTCTTTCATACCGAACTCTGCTGTAAAGGCCATTCAGTCCAAATTCAAAGCCTGCTTTATTGACATACAAATTTTCAGGAGCGATAATATTTCTAGGATTTTCATCTAAAAAATCATCCGCACAGGAGGTAAATATAAAGAGTAAAACAAAGGTTATATTAAAAGAAATTCTTGTTTTCATTTGATTTGATTTAATGTGTTTAGAAACCAACAGTTAGACCAACCAGCCATTCTCTTTGCAGAGGAATACCATATTGATTTGTAAATTCAGGATCCAAACCTTCATATTTCGTAAAAGTGGCTAAATTTCTGGCAGTAAAATATAATTTACTACTTTGAACACCAAAGGGGTTTTTCCCTTTATTAGAGAAATTATAGGCCAGGGAAATATCCTTTATGCGTAAAAAGGAAGCATCTTCGTAAAAATTAACCCCTCTATAATTTGCGTTAGCATCATTTGCAAAATGCGTTCCGTTAGGATTTTTATCCGCAGACCACCAATCCTTATTAATGGTATTACGCGCCACATCAGTAAATACATTATCCAATTGAAGCGGATTTTCTTTAGTAACCCCCCTTTGTCCGTGAATAAAAATCATTAGGGTAAATCCTTTATGGGAAAAGGTATTGGTTAAGCCCCAAATAAGTTTTGGGTCCAATTGACCGATGATGGTTCTATCGAAAGCATTTATAAGGTTATCGCCATTCACATCAACCACTTTAACATAGCCAGGTTTGTCTGTTGCTGCTGCCCAGGGAGTAGCTTTTATTTCTTCTTGTGATTTAAATATTCCATCATACAACAAGTTAAAATTTACTCTGATAGGTTGACCTATAAACCAACGACTCGCCAAATCATCTTTTCCATCACCATATAAATCAACGATAGCATTTTTATTATGTGAAATATTGAAACCGGTGGTCCATTTTAACTGTGGACCATCAATGTTAGTAGAATTAATACCCAACTCGATACCATTATTCTGTGTTTCACCAATATTTTGCAAAATAGAATTTATACCATGTGTCGGCGAAATAGTGCGATTCAGGAGTAAATCGAAGGTTCTATTTTGATAATAATCTATACTTCCCTGAATTTTGCCTTCAAAAAAACCAAAATCTAATCCTAGGTTTAATGATTTGGTAGATTCCCAGCCCAAATCTGGATTTGCCAAAGAAACAGGAAGATAGCCGGCTAAAATAGTGGTTCCATTCAGATACGGACGGTAGGAAAGTCTGGCTAAAGATTGATAACTACCCACTCCCTGATTACCATTTAAGCCATAGGAAGCCCTAAATTTAAATTGAGATACAAAAGAAAGATTGCGCATAAAATTTTCCTTATGAACATTCCAGCCAAGGGAAGCAGAAGGGAAAACACCATATTTCGTCCCGGAACCAAATCCAGAAAAACCATCTCTCCTTGCCGTCATGGTCAACAAATATTTACTATTAAACCCATAATTGACTCTAATCATCTGGGAAAGTAGGTTTTGTTTAAAATAAGTAGAGGAAGGTTGTAAGAGAAGTGCGGAGGACATTTGATAATTAGTCAAAACATCGCTTGGAAAGTTCTGGCCTTCTAAATCATCTCTGTCAAACACGTTAGACTGACTACTGTATAATCCGGTAAAGTTTAGAGAATGACTTCCAAATGTTTTGCTGTAATTGAGGATGTTTTCAACCGTTAAGTTTTTTTCTATAGAATGGTAGGTTTCAGCCGTACCACCAGACTGGAAACCAATAGCTGTATTTCTTCCATAATAGGTCTTTCTATCATTGGCTTCAAATTCAATACCTGTATTAAACTTATAGGTCAAACCTTTGAGCGGCAGTTTTATTTCGGCATAATTTGCAGAAAATACGCGATAACCATAATCGTAATTATCTACTAATAAGGGAGATAAAGGATTTCTTGCCTGGTTATACTCAGGCCATGCATAAATAGCAATGCTTCCATCTGGATTATAAGGTTTTGTTAAAGGATTAAAAAAATTGGCCCCTCCACCAGTATTTCTGCTATCAGAAAATTCAACGGGCAAGCCTGTTCTATCCTGAAAAGATAATTGAGAGCTGGAACCTATTTTCAACCAGGGAGTAACCTCAACATCAAGATTTGGACGCAAAGTATAGCGTTTAAAGTCATCATTTACAGCGATACCGCTTACATCTAAATAGGTAGCGCCAAGATAGAATGAGGCTTTTTCGCTTCCGCCGGATATAGACAAAGAATGTTGCCCCCTTGAACCTTGCCTGGTTGCTAAATCATACCAATCGACAAAATTACCCGATTCGTACACCGCTTTTTCTGTTTGAGTAATGGTACCCGGAGAATTAATTCTTGTTGTTTTAAAATTATAGAATTCTTCCCCTGTCAATAGATCTGGTCTTCTGGCAATTTGCTGAATACCATAAAAACCATCGTAAGTAATAGACACTTTCTCGTTAGAGCCCCTTTTGGTGGTAATCAGGATAATACCATTTGATCCTCTGGATCCATAAATGGCTGCGGCTGACGCATCTTTCAATACTTCAATTGATTCAATATCAGCAGGATTTATTTCACTAATGCCTCCAACGTAGGGTATTCCATCCAGAATAATAAGTGGTCCATTACCCGCATTAATAGAATTTCTACCTCGAATTAAGATAGACAATTCATTTCCCTCCGAGCCACCACTATTGGTGTTTATCTGAAGTCCGGGAACAGACCCTTGCAAGGCTTGTGCAAAATTCGCATTAGGTAATTGCGATAAGCGCTCTTTGCTTAAAGATACCACAGAACCTGTTAAATCACTTTTCTTTTGGGTACCATAACCAATGACCACCACCTCAGAAAGCGTTGTCAAATCGGGTGCTAATGACACCAAAAGAATTAACTCATTTTTCACAAGAATTTCCTTCGTCTTGTATCCAACGTAGCTAAAAACCAAGGTAGGATTTTCCATAGTCGTCTCAAGAGAAAATTCACCAGTTAATCCGGTAGTTGTTCCAATATCACTCCCTTTCATGAGTACATTTACACCAACCAACGCTTCCTTGTTTTCGTCAATTACTGTGCCTTTGATTACCCTACTTTGTGCGGAAACGAAATTCGTAGCCAATAATCCAAGGAAAAACAATAAAATCAGTGACTTCATTTTTTTTGCTTTCATTTTATTCTTTTACGTTTAAAATATTCCTAATAATATTTGAATTAAACAAATCTGATAAAATTTAAATAGGCAATTATAGAAACTTCAATATTTAATTACGAAATCGTTTTCGTACTCTTCTCTCAGAATTAAATAAATTAAAGTAACTTGACATTTAAAAATGAGAAGGACATGGAAAATATGAATATTAAAAAATTGGCAAAGGAACTTAATCTGTCCGTTTCTACCATTTCAAAAGCACTACACGACAGCTACGAGATAAAAGCTGAAACGAAGGAAAAAGTATTAGCGCTGGCAAAACAACTAAATTATCAACCCAATCCATTTGCCAGCAGCTTGAGGAGAAATTCCAGTAAAACGATTGCGGTGGTGATCCCCGAAATTGCGCATAACTTTTTTTCTTTGGTTATCAACGGTATTGAATCTATTGCCGAGGAATTAAAATACCATGTCCTTATATATATAACCCATGAAATACCGGAAAAAGAGGAACAGATTATCCAACATTTGTTAAATGGCCGGGTAGATGGCATCCTGATTTCATCTTCCGGTACTACAAATAATAATGCTCATTATCACGAATTGGTGCAAAAAGGTATTCCCTTTGTTTTTTTTGACAGAGCTAATTTTGATGTTGACGCGCCAAGGGTAACTACTGACGACTATCAAGCTGGTTTCCAGGCCACAGAACATTTAATAAAAAGCCATTGCAAACATTATGCCTTTCTTTCTCTTTCCAACCAAATGTCCGCTATTAATCATCGGAAAGACGGATTTTTGGCCGCACTAAAGCAATATCAAATCGAGCCTGATTACATTCATATTATTGAAGCAGGAACGGATGAAACCTTAAGTTTTCAGATTATCAGAGATTTCTTACAACCCTTACCGGAATCATTGGGCATATTTTCATCTGTAGAAAAATTAGCCATTCAAACCTATCATATTTGTAAAGAAATAAATATCAGGATACCCAAACAATTAAAAATTATTAGTTTTTCAAATTTGCCCACTGCCGCTTTATTAAACCCTGCCTTATCGACCCTTACGCAACCAGCATTTTCCATTGGAAAAGAGGCTGCCCTCCTTTTATTTCAAAGCATTAAAAACAAGGGAAAAATCCAGCATATTACCTCTCTTCCTAATATTGTACTTAAATCCACTCTATTTATAAGAGAATCGACAAAAATGTAAGAAATAAATCCTGGTAAAAAAACAAAAATAAATACCCGGTTTATAAATGTATTGAGATTAGTCTTGACATTTTTCGCCAAAACTTAAATCACCTGCATCACCTAAACCCGGAACGATATATGATTTTGCTGTTAACTCTTCGTCAACATCACCAATCCAAATATGAGCCTGTGGCAATTTCTTATGTACTTGATTCAGCCCTTCCTTTGAGGCAATTGCTGATACAATATGAATCGATGAGGGTTGTCCGTATTTAGCTAAATATTCTACCGCCTTTATGATAGACGCTCCCGTTGCTAGCATAGGATCTATTAAAATCAGGCACTTACCAGTAAGATCTGGGCAGGAAACGTATTCCATTTCAATGTCAAATTTTCCACTTCCGTGATGTTTTCTAAACGCTGTTAAAAAGGCATTTTCTGCCTCATCAAATACGTCTAAAAATCCCTGGTGCATAGGTAATCCCGCTCTTAATATGGTTCCTAAAACGATGGGGGTATTCACCATCGTACAATCGGCAATGCCTAATGGAGTTTGAATTTTTTTTATCTCAAAGGATAAATGTTTACTTAATTCGTGGGCCATAAAAACACCCAGTCTTTGAATATTTCTTCGAAAAAGCACCTTGTTCTGTTGTACGGTAACATCGCGTAACTCGGCTAAATAATTACCAGCGATAGAAGGGGTATCATGAATTATAGTAATCATATATTTGTATTTTTTAAAAAGGTGAAATAAATTTCTTCCCACTCTTTCCAGGTTCCCGGACCTGAAAACGAACTATTATGAGCGATGAAAGTGAAGGTGCCACCCACCGATTTACACTGATTCTCTATGCTTTCAAGGGTAGCTAAAATACCTTCAGATGTATTTTTTCCATAGACCCAAAAGGTCACATCCATGGCCTGAAAAGGATGAATAGTTAACCTGGTGCAGACATCTCTCTGTTCATCAAACCAAAGAAATGGAAAACAAGTACCCGCTCGAAATCCACATTGAGTGGCATAACCCATGGAATAGTCATTTTCAATACCCATTTTAATGAGATTATGGTAAGTATCCGGCATATTTAACAAAAGATAATGTTGTCTCGAATGAATTATCTTTCTTTCAGCCAAAGAGGACAAGAAGTTATATTCCTTTTTCAACGATTCAAAAGCTAATCCACTTTTCATTGAAGGATGTAAGCCTATGCGGTACTTACTTGAAACATCCCGGATTAATTGTTTAAACGCTTTAGATTTAAGTCCAACAGCACGATCTATTTTAGATTTATTGCCCATTAGCCAAAAAAATATGGGCTGATCACCTAAAGCGACATGAGTAGTTAACAAGCGGCTAAAAGTAAAATACGGATCTGCTTCGTTACCCGTCAGGACCTGCCATCGATGATAGATTGAAGAAAAATCACGACGCAATACATCCCGACAAATACCGTAAAAATGCCTCGGAATAGAACGATAAAGATAAGCCCAGGCGACATCGATATCATAAGAAATTTGTCTTTTGTAAACGGGCAAAGGAACCATAAAAGAAGGCCATTTTTCCTTTAAAAAGTCAAACAACCGGACCTTAACTAAGTCCAGGTAGGGTATTTGCAAATAATTATTTTTGAATGCAACACTATTTTCCGCTTTAAATCGGCCCCATGCGTCAAGATCACTTTTATTATACTCCTCACATCTGGCCAATGAATAAAATATAAAAGAAAAAATATCTACATTGAGATTATTCAAGGGAAAGGTAACCAATGCCAAATCAGGTAATACCGGCTCGCTCTTTCGACGCCACAAATATTCGCTATCCGGTATTTGCAAAGCATCCTGTCGAATATGCTTATTACTGTAAACAATAAGAGGCCCTTTATATTTGTTTACGAGATCTACATCATCAGTGATTTGAAAAGAAGAAACTCCCTTAAAAATCCAATCCAGTACATATTGCAATCTATTTGACGAATGCTCACTGTATATTAAAACGTCCAACATTTTAAGGCCTCATTTATTGAAGGTAAATTAACATTTTTTTATTATATTTATCATTAATAAAAAAAGCATTTAAAGCTACATGAACCTAAGCGAGTTAAAATTTGTATTACATAAAATGAAGTAAAATGTCCAACGATAAAATAATAAATGCGCGTCCTGATTTCAGGTTAATGTATTTGACCTTTTTAGGCATGGTAATATACGTAAGCCTGGCAGCTCAACAGACCTTATCATTGGGAAGAAATAATTACAATCAGGATAAAGGTATATTATTTCAAAAAGAAAGTGGGGTTAACGCACGTATTTATACGAATGGATTCAGTTTTGGCTATCAGCTGGGAAAGATAAAAAAATATAACCTATCGCAATTTTACTTTGCAGAATTTGGTGAATTAAAAGACCCCATTGAATCCAGACAGCAAAGAAATATATCGTTGTCAGGTCCGAGGGGAACATTCCGTGGCTTTATCTTTGGCAAACAAAACAACTTTTACCCGCTGAGAGTAGGCGTTGGAGAGAAGAGATTTTTATCTGAAAAGGGGAAAAGAAAGGGCTTAGCCATAGGGATAAGTTATGAAGGTGGGCCAACATTAGGTCTTTTAAAACCATATTATCTTGTTTTAAGGCATACTTCTGACACTCCTGGAAATTTCACCAGCATTCGAAGTGAAAGATATTCAGCTGAAAATGCCTCTCGTTTTTTAAATTGGGATGACATTTTTGGCGCAGATAAACTAACAAAAGGGCTGGATGAACTTGGCATAGTACCTGGTATAAATATAAAGGGAAGTTTACATTTCGATTGGGGCGCTTATGGTGAGTTTATCCGTTCTGCTGAAATTGGACTCATGGCAGACGCATTTATAAGGGATGTGCCCATTCTGGCCGATAATGAAATGTCAGGGATTGACAATAACCAAAATATTTTCCTCAATCTTTTTGTAAATTTGCGTCTTGGAAAAAGGAAATAGTCATTAAAAGATAATATAGATTCATGGTTGAATTACCCATTGCAGGTGCTAAAGAAAGACCTTCAAAAAAGCCCGATTGGCTTCGAGTTAAACTTCCTATCGGTCCCGAGTTTAAGAAGGTCCGGGAATTAGTTGATACCTATAAATTACATACTATATGCCAGTCAGGAAGTTGCCCCAATATGGGTGAATGTTGGGGAGCAGGTACAGCCACTTTTATGATTTTAGGTAATATATGCACCAGATCTTGCTCTTTTTGTGCTGTAAAAACGGGAAAACCAACAGAATATGACATTGAAGAGCCTGGAAGAGTGGCAGAAGCTGTCATGTTAATGCAGGTAAAACATGCCGTGATAACTTCTGTAAACAGAGACGAACTAGCAGACAGAGGTGCAGAAGTTTGGTACCAAACCATTCACCAGATTAAATTACTGAGCCCAAATACTACCATTGAAAGCCTCATTCCTGATGTGAAAGGAAATTGGGAGGCATTAGAAAGAATGATTAGTGCCGGTCAGGAAATAGTTTCTCATAACATGGAAACCGTACAAAGACTCTACCGATTAGTGAGACCGCAGGCTAAGTATGACCGGAGTTTAGAACAGACTAAACGAACCAAAGCTTTTGGGAAAAGAACCAAATCGGGAATAATGGTCGGTCTGGGTGAAACAAAAGAAGAAGTTTTAAAAACTATGGATGACCTGGTAGCTCACGGTTGCGATGTGCTTACCATAGGACAATATTTACAACCCACTAAAATGCACCTTGACGTCGCTGAATTTATTCATCCCGACACCTTTGCTTTCTATAAAGAGGAGGGTTTACGCCGTGGATTCGATTATGTAGAAAGTGGCCCGTTGGTTCGTTCTTCCTATCATGCAGAAAGACATTTAATTCCAACCAAATAAAGCTTTTAATCTCGGTAAAAAGTCAATATTTTCAAAGAATCCGGTGAATATTATAGCGCCCGGACCTTGAGAAAAAACAGGTACGAGCGTACCTGTAGTTGTTTTTCCTGTAAATTCATGTTGTAATTTCTCTCGCGTTGATCCTGGGTTTACCGAGTATCCTCCTGTTTCAAATGCCGACGTAACGATGACCAATGTTTCCATATCCCTTTCAGCAAAATCCAGTACTTTCTCCAGCGTTTCATCAAAATTGTTATACTCCGACAGCATATAATCAGGGTTATTGAGCTTTGCGCCCATAGCAATCTGGGCGCTGTTCACCAATAAAAAGAATCCATCATTTTTCTTATCTTTTGTATTTAGAAAATCAATAGCAAAAGAAACGGCGGACGATAAATATTTTCGACCTTCCATTACAGTAAGAGGCAAATCAAAAGCTGTAAACGCTGCATATTTCTTAGTAATATCACCCATTGGGAAAGATTTTTCCTCTGGAAGGATAGACAAAGTCTGATAACCTTGACGCTGAAGGTCTTCCAGTAGATTTTTTTTATCCTGTCTGTCTGTAAAAAATTTCTTCCCGCCACCAATAATAAGATCTAAAGGCGAGCCGGCCAACTGGGAAGCAATGTATTCCTCATTATTATAAGAAGGTGAATGCGCCCAAAAGGCGGCTGACGACAGATGGGTCATGCTTGCCGTAGTAACTACCCCCGTTTTCATATTATTATCAGCCCCAATTTTCACTATCGACGGAATGGATATTGAATCCATATTAACCCCTAGGGCCCCGTCAAAAGATTTCACCCCGCAGGCAATGGCCGTAGCTGCGGCGGCTGGATCAGAATTCAAACTATTAAAAGAGTTCGTTTTCTGAAGCCCTATAAACGGCATTTTTTCAACTAACAGTGCATGGTTGTACTGGTACAAACTACCGGACATCTGGTTTATCCCAACCCCGTCAGCCAGCATTAAAATGATATTTACAGGTTTCGACTGTTTCATTAAATCTTGCGTCGACCCAATAAAAGGTGTCAGGAATAATCCCGAACAAACAAACCCGATATTTAAAAAATTCATCCTCATTATATTAATTTTAGATACCTTTTTCCTGGTAATTCTTTAATCAAGCCTTTAAATTCCATATTCAGCAAAAGTTGTGTTAACGATCCAATAGAAAGCTGAGCATGAATAAAAAGATATTCCAAAGAAATAGGATGGGCATCAGCGTATAAATCTAATAAAAATATTTCTTGTGGTTCCAAAAAAGGAATAATCATTTGTTTTTCCTGTGACTCTTCCCATTGAAGAATCCGAACGATGTCTTGAGAAGCTGAAACAAGAGAAGCCTCTTGATTTTTAATCATTTTCAAACAACCTGATGACCATTTATCTGATATTCTACCAGGCAAAGCCATGACCTCCTTGTGGTAATCATTAGCTAGTTGGGCAGTTATCATGGAACCACCTCTTTCAGCCGTTTCAACCACTAACACACCGTCACTTAATCCTGCGATAATTCTATTTCTCATTGGGAAGAACTCCTTTTCAGCCCTCACAGACCATGGATATTCGGAAAGAATGGCGCCTTGCTTCGATATTTTAGCTGCCAGTTCACGGTGATCTGCCGGATAAACACTTCCGAGACCATGGGCGATAACGCCTACGGTGCGCAGATCATTTTTAAGGCAAAACAGATGAGCGGCCGCATCAATGCCAAATGCCAGACCGCTGACAATAATGGGGTTAAACGGCTTTAAACCCTCTAAAATTTTTCCCAACGCTTCAATGCCATGAGGAGATGGTTTTCTGGTGCCGACGACCGACAAGATAAACCTATCTTCCCAGTCGAGATGCCCCTGTTGATATAACACAATGGGGCTATCCGGTAAAACAGCTAATCGGGAAGGGTAATCGGGAGACTTAAAATAGTGTACTTTTATTTTTTTTTCTTCACAAACCTTTAATTCCTGTTCCGCGATGTCGAGTACTTTTCGGGAACGAATTTCATTGACAATATTATTCCCAACACCTGGAATCTTCAATAGTTGCCTGGCGGAAGCATTAAAAACCTCCTCGGGCGTTCCACAATAATGAATAAGTTGTCGACCCAGCACTGGACCAACATGGTGAACTTTTGTTAACCCTACGGCAAACAACATATAATCTTCCATAATACGCAAACTGATTGGTTAAAAAATCAGGCGTAAAGGCGTAGATATTTGGTTAAGGGAATAAAGAAAAGTAAGGTCAAAAAAAATCAGGGTAAATGGTCAATAGCCTCATTTAAGTCATCGATTAAGTCACTGACGTCTTCAATACCCACACTAAGTCGAATTAAAGAGTCTGTCAAACCAACTTTAAGTCTGTCCTCTTTTGGAATAGAAGCATGGGTCATTGTAGCCGGGTGCCCAATTAAAGATTCAACGCCTCCTAATGATTCTGCCAAAGTAAACAATTTGGTATTAGCCAGTAATTTTTCAGCATAATCCAGGGTATCGGTAAACAAATTAAATGAAACCATACCACCGAAATGCCTCATTTGGGAAGCGGCGATAACATGACCTGGATGATCTATGAAACCAGGGTAAAATACTTGTTTGATTTTTGAATGAGACCTAAGAAAATCGGCGATTTTAGCTGCATTTTGGCAGGCCCTCTCCACGCGTATGTGTAATGTTTTAATGCCGCGTAAAATCAAAAAACAATCTTGTGGACCGGGAACGGCACCCACAGCATTTTGAATAAACTTCAATTTTTGAGCATACACCTCACTATTGGTTACTACGGCACCGTGAACTGCATCGGAATGTCCACCTATGTATTTAGTAGCGGAATGAAGCACAATATCTGCGCCCAAATCGAGCGGATTTTGCAGATAGGGAGAAGCGAAAGTATTATCAACACAGGTTAATATTCCCTTTTTCTTTGCTATATCACAAATGGCTAAAATATCTACGATATTCAACATTGGGTTCGTTGGCGTTTCAATCCATATTAACTTAGTTTCGGGTCTGATAGCAGACTCAAAAGCCGTTAGATTATTCATACCTACGAACCTACTTTTAATGCCAAAACCACCATGCACCTTCGTTAACAATCTGTATGAACCTCCATATAAATCATCACAAGCCAGCACTTCGTCGCCTGGCTGTAAAAGTCTGATTACCGCATCCATAGCGGCGAGGCCACTACTAAAACAGATACCGAATTTACCATTTTCCAATGCGGCCAGATTATTTTCCAAAACGGTGCGGGTAGGATTCCCTGTTCTGGCATATTCATATCCTTTATGCACACCTGGGGAGGATTGTGCATACGTTGATGTTTGATAAATGGGGGTCATCACCGCTCCTGTCGCTGGGTCCGGCTCAACGCCTGCATGAATCGCTTTAGTACCAAATTTCATGACGCTGTATTATTTAATTTAATAACGGGAAGCAAAAATCAAAAGGGCAATCTATTAATAAAGATTGCCCTTTTTTTCTTGTAGTTCAAGGTTTATCCTTCTGCTTAATTTACAGCATCAGATAATTCTTTACCTGCTTTAAACTTCACTGAATTTTTACTTTCAATAGTTAAAGTTTCACCCGTTCTTGGGTTACGACCACTTCTTGCTTCTCTGTGTGAAACAGAAAAAGTACCAAAGCCAATAAGTGTTACTTTACCACCTTCTTTAAGCTCTTGTCCAATTCCTTCTACTACAGCATTTAACGCGTCAGTAGCTTGTACCTTTGTGATTTTTGCACTTGATGCAATTTTGTTAATAAGATCTCCCTTGTTCATTTAAAATAGTTTTTTAAGTTTAATTTTCCCTTTTAAAAATAAGTCAGTAAATGTAAGCATAATAATTAGATAAATCAAGCACAATTTAATTCATTAATTCCTATTTTTACAAAACAAATATAGCATATTCTACGAAATATCAATCAATTGTAATTAATTTTCATGAAAAATCGCATCTTTTTTATAATGATTTTAATCCTTTCTACCATTTACACTGGCTGTAATAGAAAATCAGGGTGTCCCGCAATGAATCAAACGGCAGAATTCCGGAAGAATAATGCCCTTAAAAAACAAGCTGAAACAAGACTTTTCTCGAAAAAAAGCAAGATAAAATATTACCCAAACCAAGGCGTTAAGAAACCTTAGATTCTAATTTCTCCCCCATTTTTTGAAGGCTAAATAGCATTAAAAAAATGGCTAATCCTGGAAACACCGCTAACCACCAGGCGGCTGGATTTTCCCTTACTTGTTGCATTTGGCTACCCCAACTAATGGTACCCGCAGGCATTCCAATGCCTAAATATCCTAAATAAGCCTCCAGCAAAATAGCTCCGGCAAAACTATAAGCAAAAGTTATCCAAACAGAACCCATGGCATTAGGCAAAATATGCTTCCAGCAAATATGAAAATTCTTTATTCCTAAAAGGTGCGCCGCCTGAATATATTCCAAATCCCTTATTCTTAAAAATTCTGCTCTTACCAATCGAGCTATTCCCGTCCATCTTATGAAAGCAATAAGTATAATAACATGAAATAAACCTGGATTTTCAATCAATGGTAACAAGGCGAGTAAAAAAAATAGCGCCGGAATGGCATCTATGGCCTGAATAATTAAACTTATCATCCAGTCTATGGGTAAAGCAATCCTTTTACCTATAACTGGCATATAATACACTAGGACACCAATGATCAGCCAGATACCTAACCAAATTAAAATACTTAAATTGCTTCCATTCGTCTCAAAACCTTGATATATCCAGTAAAGAAAGCCGACCAACCAAAATAGTAAAAAAAAGCCCTTATAAACAGGTAAATGAAACCGATCGTTGCCATAAAAGCCTGCTAAGCCGCCCATAAATATACCTAAAATGCCCGCGATAGAAATCGATAAAAGCCCAATACTCAATGCCAGTCTAAACCCTCTGAGCCAACCAGCCAGAACATCCCTTCCAATTCTATCTGTTCCCATCCAATGCCTCTCCCGATATCCATTTGTATTTTGAGCCGCAAATGGACTTTTTAATCCAAGATTATTCCTGTCTATGGTTTCAGGACTGTAGGGAATGAGTGTTTTAATTACTTTTTCATAGGGTAAATTACTCCAGTTATCATTTTGAAAATCTGCTGGCCAATCTACCCATCCCAGTTTTACAAATGGGACTTCTATTAGTGGGAAGTATGCTTTTCCCTGATATTGGCAATAAACCGGTTTTTCATTGGCTATCCAATCACCAAAAACAGCAAGGAAAAGAACCAGAGAAAAAAAGATTTTTAACTTCATTCGTTTTTATTTTCCCTGGTTAATCGAATTCTTGGATCGGTGACAACAAGCAGTATATCTGACAGAATGAGTCCCGCCGCAGTAAGTATAGAAACAAGTAAAACAAAAGAGTAAACCGTAGTCCAATCCTGGCTGAGCATTGAATCTATAAATAATCTGCCCATACCGGGAACATTAAATATAACCTCAATAACCACGGAACCCGTAATTAAAGCAGGAATGATGCCGGCAACAAAAACGATTTGTGGTAAAAGAGCATTTGGAAGTGCGTGTATGAAATAAAGCCGTGCCTTGGACAACCCTTTTGTTTTAGCAAACAGCAGGTAGGGTTCATTGAGAACTTTCGAAAATGTTGACTGCATGTAACTCGTTAAATAGGCCGCCAGACCATAAGCCATACAAAAAACGGGAAGGCTTAATTGAAGTAAAAAAGGAATCGGTTGACTTAAAAATCCTCCCTCTCGTTGAAGGTTGGACCAACCGCTAATGCTGAAAAAGGAAAACCCATATTCTGGCAAAGTAGCCTGAAACAATAACAAACTACCCACCCAAAAAGCTGGTAGAGCATACAGAGCAAGTAAAATATTATTTATCGATTTCAACCACTTCCTCTTGGGAAGGATCGCCATTAAAATCCCTAAAGGCATGGCAATCATATAAGCCAGAAGTATAGCCAATCCATTCACCCACAATGTCCAGGGAATGGCTTCCATTAATTTATCCATTACGGGCCGGCCATCTCTGGAAGAAGTGCCTACATCCCCTTTGGTGACCTTACTGAACCAGTTATGAAACTGATTGTCGGGACCATTCCATCTGGGAGAAGGAAGCCATGCAAAAAAAGAAGGTTTTTGGTAAGACAAGCGATTCACCAGGTTCTCTATTTTCCTTATTTCTTCGATGTAAGGCTCCCTCATTTCGTCTGAAACTTGACAAGCAGTTTTTACCGCCGACAAGTCAGAAGTATTGGCCATTTCTTGTAATTGCTGTTTCCAGAAGATAGATAATGTGCTATTTTCAGTTTGCTCAACTTTTTCGTAAAATGCCGTTAATGACTGGTAATAAGTTTGGACCAAAGCCCAGTCACCAGTTTCCAGTAATAATTTTTTTTGAATTTTTATTGCTTCAGGATACTGCACTTTATAAAAAGTGTCAGGAAACATAGCGGACTGCACAGAAAAATAAAAAAGAGGTTTGTCTAAGTTTAACCTTACAGCTTCAGCTCTATAGACCTTTTCTGCTGACAGCGGATGAACGTAAAACGAACCGTTTGATCTTGCTTTGTTTTGAAGCATAACCAAATCAACAGAGGCATTTTTCTGAAGAAAAAAAAGGCAGACAGATATAATCCATAAAGACAAAAACAGGGTGCTAATTCTTTTTAATAAATAAGTTAGCATAGCACCTCTTTAGTCTTTAATGAGTTTAAAAGCTACAGGATGAAAGCCGGGCCATACCGCTGTGGAGACTGCTTCAAATCTTTTATGAATAACCAAACGCTCCTGTGGGCAAAACAACATGATTTCAGGTTGCTCTTCATAAATTTCTGCCTGAAGCTTTTTTGAAATCACCCATCTTTTAGATTGATTAGGCTCTCTTTCCAATGCATCAATCCATTCATCTGTTTTTTCATTGCCAAAACCACTTCGATTATCCGCATCGGTTCGCCAATTTTGTGAAGGACTCCACTGGGGTGTGATAGAACGACCTGCTGAAATCATTTCGAATTCCCTGCTACGCAATTTATCAAGGAGTGTATTAGCATCTTTAGCATCGATAACTACATCTATGCCTGCTTTTCTTGCATTACTTTTTATAAGTTCGGCAAGCGTCATAGAACTAGCTTTACTGGCGTTTGCTAAATATTTAACGCGCAGGGCAGTCTTTTTGCCCCCAATTTTTTTATCTAATATACCATCTTTATCCGTATCGCTCCAGCCAGCTTCAGCCAATAATTTTTTAGCTTTCTCAATAGAAAAGGTTATGGGCTTAAGGTCTGCATTATATTCTGCCGAACTTGGGTGCAATGGTGTTGCGCATCTTGTACCGAAACCAATAAAAACATTTTTGATAAGTTCATCTACATCAATCGCATGAGCGAAGGCTCTTCTCACTTTCTTGTCAGAAAGAATAGGCAATCTGGTATTTAAGGAAATATAATAACTACTTAAAGAAGAAGGGGTATAGAAAGAAAAATGTGCTTTTGTTGTGCTGTCTGACGTTAAATCCAGAAAATCTTCCGGAGCAATATTTTGCATAACATCTATTTCCTCATTTTTTAAAGCAGCCAATGCAGAAACAGGGTCGGGAATAATCTTAAATAACAACTTATCGGGAAAAGCTTGAAAAGCGGCATTATCCGTTGCGAGTTTATCCCCCCACCAGGCTTGTTTTTTTTCTAATAATATTTCCTGACCCGACAGCCAGGACACTAACTTATAAGGCCCTGCCCCATTAACGCCTTCCGGATTTCTGCTAAAAAATTCCCCTAAATAATAATCTGCAAAATCCTTAATGAATGGATAATTTTTAAGTTGATTTTCTGGTGACGGGTCACTAATTAGTTTTAATAATGAAACGGTATCCAGACTATTATCCGCGTCAAAAATATGTTTTGGAAGTACAGGAACCACATTCGTCAGAGATTCTAGTCCGGCAAAATACGTATCATTTAATATGATAGTGAATTTTTTAGGATTCATTTTATCTATATCAAATGACTGGATATTTTCCAAAAAAGTTCTGTAACCAAGGGTAGGCAGGAAGGGATTAAAAATCAATTTTAATGTGGCTTCATAATCAGCAGCCATAACTGGCTTACCATCGTCCCAGACCGCTTCTTCCCTGATTTCGAAACTATATTTAGTTCCCCCTTCGAAAACGCCATTTTTAATTAATTCAATTTTCGGGGTCTCCTTTAACAATTGTGGAACTAATACCAAAGTAGTTGGGTCATAATTCATTAAATACAAATGCAAAGGATCAAAAACCTGTCTCGAATAAGAAATGGTGCTAAGCAGTGGATTTAATCTGTCTGGCTCAGCTTCGAGTCGAATAGATACCTCATTAAAGGATCTTTTGTGCATACTTGACTGTTCTTCTCTTCTACAAGACGATGAAAAGAGGGTCAAAATAGCTAGGGGGGCTAACAAAAAGAATTTCATTTCAATCATTTAATTAAGGCAAAAATACAAGGTAAAAAGGACTATTGCACCTTTATTATGCATTTTATTGAAATATGGAACTTTTAGGTTGTAAAATCGTTGATTATATACAAATTCTATCTAATGAAAACAATTCTTATCGCTGGTGGAACAGGACTTGTCGGGCAACTTTTAGCGCAAACACTTAAAAACGAAGGGTATAACATTCGTTTAATAAGCAGATCTAAACCAGCAAATCCCATTTTTCCTACTTTCCTATGGAACGTAGATAAGGGTGTCGCTGATGGAAACGCATTCAAAGAGGTAGATATTGTAATAAATCTTGCGGGTACTGGCGTAGCGGACAAATTATGGACTGAACGCAGAAAAAAGGAGATAACTGAAAGCCGGGTAAAAAGTAATCAATTACTGGCCTATTGTTTTAAAAATTATCACAGACCAGCCTTATATCTTTCTGCCGGAGCCATTGGCTTTTATGGTGACAGAGATAATGAAATTCTGACAGAAGAACATGCTGCGGGTGACGATTTTCTATCAAAAAGTTGTACAGCGTGGGAAAATGCTGTTTTTGAAACAGCTGACCAGGATACCCGGTTAGTCCTATTTAGAATAGGTATTGTGCTCAGCCCAAGGGGGGGTGCCCTTCAAAAAATGCTGTTACCATGGAAAATGGGCATATCAACGTCATTTAATTCGGGGGATCAATGGTATTCATGGATTCATGAAGAAGATTTAGTCCAACTTTTCGTTTTTGCTATTCAAAATGAACAAGTAAAAGGAATTTACAACGCAGTGGCTCCAAATCCTGAAAGAATGTATGATTTTGCCAAAGCAATGAACGCACAGAGTAAATTACCCTGGCGGATGGTATGGTCAATCCCTCGTACGTTATTAACTACTGCGATGGGGGAAATGTCCACCGTGCTGACAAATAGTGCCAGAGTATCTTCTGAAAAAATAATAAGTGCAGGATTTCAATTTACATACAAAAAAATGGATGAGGCACTAAAAAATCTCATTGGCTAGGTAAAATATCTTTTTTTTCCA
>Ga0129324_10000694_pt1 | contig 23648 bp, 17 predicted proteins | sample CPBDNA_7_FD_96879 | JGI IMG/M metagenome (GOLD analysis project Ga0129324, IMG submission 96879) | Freshwater to marine salinity gradient microbial communities from Chesapeake Bay, USA - CPBay_Spr_15_0.2_DNA | ecosystem: Environmental > Aquatic > Marine > Coastal | place: USA: Chesapeake Bay... | reverse complement strand
TTCGGGTGGGCCACCATCACTAAGAAGGAGGCCAGCTTTCTCGTGGATGAACACCTCGAAGGACTACAGTTGGCAAACCATCCAGGCGAAGTCGCAGAGCTGGAGAAACGCGATGTGGGTGGATGTGATTTGTTGCCAACTGACCTACCATGGAGCATGTATGATCAAAAAGGGGACCGAGCAAAGTGGCTGAGTCTGATATGCGTAGACGTTTAGTTAAGGCCCTCAAGAGCCTGGATGCGGTCCCTATCGAGAATAGTGTAGCTAAAGGCACCCCTGACGTTAACTACCTTTTTGGGTGGATAGAATTAAAGTGGCTGCGGGCTTGGCCATTACGGCCTACGACGCCTGTTCGCATAGATCACTTCACCAAGGAGCAGCGACTTTGGCTCCGCCGTCGAGAGTTTCGCGGGGGTAATGCATTTTTGCTGTTGCAATGTCGGAAGGAATGGCTATTGTTATCAGGCACCGTAGCCGCAGAGGTTGTTGGGCATAGCACTAAGGAGGAACTAATTGCCCACTCTATATTGTACCTGCCGCTGTTTGATTCTGTAAAATTAAAGGAGAAACTATGCATATCACCCAATCAGAGGCCCACTTCATTGTCTGCCGAAGACTTGGCCTCACCCAAGCTAAATACGCAGACCTAATCTGCACTAGATCTGCACTTTGGGAGCAGGCCGATGTCTCACTTACGGAGATCTCAATCAATGAACACGACATGCTCATGCGCCGACGACTCAGACTTTCCAGAGAAGAGGTCGCGAAAGATCTTGGTCTGCATTGTTCTGCCGTCACCTACCACGAAACCGGGCGTGCAACTTTCCCAGAGATTACAAAGAGATTTAAGATGGAAATAGATAACGCCTACTTCCCAAGGCAGGTTACTGTTGTTTGCTAATTCGTCTGAGTTCCTGACGTGGTACCGCCCCGGCGGTCCTTGGCTTTTGACCGCTATCGACCCAAAGGGTGAAAGCCCTCCCGTATCTGCCAGCTTTACATCAGGAGAAGAGGTTCTCAAGTGGGTGGCGGTCAGCGCCAGTTGTGGAAAGAACATCTACTTTGGGGTTAATCCCACCTTACGGCAAATGTTTAAGAAGGCGTCTCGTGAGGATATATCAGAACTTACATGGCTGCATGTAGATGTAGACCCCGATAAGAAGTGTGACTTCCAAGAAGAGCGCGTCCGTATTAGTGAATTGGTCCTTAGCCCGCAGAAGGGCACCCCGATGCCTAACTTGGTTATTGACTCTGGGGGAGGGTACCAGTGTTTCTGGCGTCTGACGGACCCGATGCCTATCCGAGGCAACCAGACAGCCTACGAGACCGCTGCTTCCTATAACAGAAGTTTGGAGCGTAAATATAATGCTGATCACTGCCACAACGTGGACCGGATCATGCGTCTGCCCTACACTACTAATTTCCCTAATGCAAAGAAGATTATTAGAGGCCAAAAAGAGTCTCTTGCCACTGTAGTCTACTACGACCAAGAAAGCCACTCTCTTTCCGAGTTCAATTCAATGCCACTCACCCAGGATTCTGGGCTTTTGTTGGACTACGACCCTAGCTGTGAAGTCGATGTCGATCCAATGGAACCCGCATCTTATGTAGACCTAGACAACCTACCTACCTCGGTGAAGGACAGCGTGAAAGCTGTTATTATCTCAGGAGAAGATCCCGTTCAGGAGGGCAGATGGGAAGGGGATCGCTCTGCTGCACTCTTGTGGGTTTGTTGCCGCCTACATGAAGCAGATGTGGCAGATGCCCTCATTTTCTCGATTTTGCTGGACCCAGACTATAGGATTAGCGCGTCTGTCCTGGACAAGGGGTCAGCTTCGGCTTGTAGACGTTATGCTATGCGACAGATCAGCAGAGCCAAGCAGTTTGTTGCTGATCCAGAACTAATGCAGCTAAATGAGAAGTATGCCTGCATCCAGAACATGGGAGGAAAGTTCCGCATTACCACAGAGGTTATTGTCCCCGGTGCGAAGTCTGACCGGACTGCTTTGACTTACATGGCTCCCACTGATTTCAAAGCAGCCTACGCCAATAGATTCAAGGAGACAACGTCAAAGAATGGCGAGACTAAACTAACTCCGCTGGCGGAATGGTGGTTGCGCCACCCAAAGCGCCGCCAGTACGAGACCCTGGTTTTCGCCCCAGAACGTGAAATCCCAAATGCATTTAACCTATGGAGAGGTTTTTCCTTTCCTCCTATTAAGGGTTGTTGTGACCTTTATTTATCTCACCTACGGGATGTGGTATGCAATGGCAATGATGTATATTACGACTACCTGACTAAGTGGATGGCTAGTTGCGTACAGCATCCCAACCAGCCTGGGCAGGTTGCAGTCGTGCTGCGGGGAAAGAAGGGAGTAGGTAAAGGCCAAGCTGTTGATCATTTCGGAAAGCTTTTTGGGCGTCATTTCATGCAGGTGACAAACTCTCGGCATATCACTGGCCAGTTCAATGCACATTTACAGGATTGTATTGTGCTTTTCGGTGACGAAGCCTTCTATGCTGGGGATAAAGCACACGAGAGTGTCCTGAAGGGGTTGGTTACCGAGGACCTACTTAACGTCGAAAAGAAGGGCATCGACATCGCAGCCCAGCAAAGCTGCCTGCACATAATTATGTCGTCAAACGACAAGTGGGTAGTGCCTAGCTCTGGGGATGAGCGCCGATTTTTCGTGCTGGATGTGGGTGAGAGCCACCGGCAGGACATTCCTTACTTTTTGGATATGCAGGCCCAGCTTTCATCGGGGGGCTACGAGGCGCTTCTCTACCATCTTATGCACCTCGACCTTACTGGGTTCCAAGTACGGCTTGCTCCAAGGACAGAAGCCCTTCAGGAGCAGCAGTTACTTTCAATGCCCTACCATATGGAGTGGTTCTATAACAAACTTGAGCGTGGCTACTGGTTAGATGACCACGAAACGTGGAAGACCCAAGTTGCTGTAGAGATGCTGGTTGAGGACTACAAGCGTAGCTGCCCTACAGGTAGGAAGTCCTCCACCAGAATAGCCAAGGAAATTGAGGAACTTATGCGTTGCTGCTCCTCCTCGTTGGGGAAAAAGCGGAGCAGGAACCCAATAATCTTGGCCAGTGGTAACACGATGAGCAGGCCGGTGTACTTCACTAATCTTTATGACTTAGAGGATTCCCGCAGAGCTTGGTGCGAGCATACTGGTCTTTCCGTAGAGTGGCCTGACCCCATCGCCCTGATGGACGATGAGGTCCTAGGTTAACTACTGGGCAGCTTCGTGCCAGTAGAGTTTACCGTACTCCATCCAAAGCGCCGCGACAATTTGAGTCCCGTCGGTAAATGTTAATTTCATCACCGGCAGGTTGAACTCCTGTATCTTTTCGCCTCGGAGTAAGATAGAACTTTGAAGGACCAGAGTAGGGCCAAAGGGGTAGTAGATCTCTCCTTCCCCTAGCTCAAGGGAAGGTACAGTGCCTTCCCAATTCTTCATCAGGCCAGAACCAATAGATAGGACGCTCAGTTCCGGTTGCCCTGCCGGGTCAAAGTTTTTGATCAAGCCATTGATCATTACAAAACTGTCTGCACCATCTGGGGTAAACTTTTGCGTAACCTTTCTCGCGTTACCCTCTGCGTCCTTGGAGACTATAGTCTGCACCTGGAAGATATGGCCTGGGTCTGATCGATCCCCTTCCTGAACTGGTGAGATCACAGAAATAACATAAGGAGAAATTGCCCTATTCACGAATTCGGAAGGGGACTCAGCGGCGGAAGAAAGTGTAATGAGAATTGCGATTGCGATTGCGCGGATCATCGGGGAACCTCGTGTGTTTTTGGTTAGTCGAAGGTGACAGGGGAGAGAAAACCATCTTGAGCGCCGCCTGCTCCTATTACAGGTTGAGTCTCGCTCGTTGAAACATTGCTATAGAAATTGTTATTTGCTTGGTTATTATATACCGTGGACACAAAACCAGCAGTCGGCGTTCCGCTGACATTAAAGATCATCATCGTGTCCACTCTGCCGTGATAATGCTCAGAGCCTGTAGCAAACGACCCAATTTGGAGCAGTTTATATGTGGGGTTAGTTGTAGGCGTCATTGCTCCTGATTTGGCTACCGTCGCTTCTTCAGTTCCATCCACGTAAAGTTTCAAGTTGCTGGAGTCCCAAGTGACAGCAAATTGGTACCAAGTGTTTATTGATATCGGATTTGCAGAGGTTAACACTGTATTCTCCGTACGAGTCTGAGGTTTATTTGTTGTCAGGCGCATAGATGGGCCATTTGAGTAATCGTACTGAAATCCCATAATTTGCTCATTGCCGACTACATCACTAGGGTAGACCCACATCATAAGGCACACATCACTACTAATCACCGGCAGAGCAGGAGTAGGATCCGGTTCAGATTTCAAGTGTTCGTTGCCCACGCTATTTTCGTAAGCATATCCGTGCTTACCAACTATGTTGTAAAGAGGGAAGTTTTTATCCGTCTCAAAGTCTACGTCTGACGCGGTGTAATCGTCGAGATCCGTTACTGATGCCCCTGTAAAATGGTGCGCGACTACGCACCCTGCTGCTGAATACACAGCCTCTTGCCCATATGCTGCATCTATCGCGGGTGGAGTTGCAGTTGCGTTGCTGGCGTAGATATAATATACCACATTCGTAGAGGTACTATTATCACTGCCTGCATATACCACGTATCCAGTCTTAGCGGTCTTGTCGAAATCAAGAACGTGGCAAGCCACTCTGGTGTCAACGGAAGTACCTCCGAGTCCCATTACAATGTCGTCTCCGTCTGCATCTACATCAGTCCAGAAAGCATCGCCTGAACCGATCTGAGACAGGTCAAATAATGCAGGTATTGTAGCTGCGCTGTCAATCTTCGAGGAGTCGGTAGTGATTCCAATACGCAAGCCCCAGTCATTTGCCCAGCTAGGCCAAGCATCTACTGCCGATAGTTGCAATACTAGAAGTAGGCATGGTATTATATACTTCATGGTGCTGCCACCTCTGTGCTGGCTTTCTGATAGTGTAGCAGGACTGAGTAAAGATGGAGGTCTTCCGTCATGGTGTCTGAGACATGGTCGTGGTCACGATACAGTTCAAACTCAGTAAGGACTCCAGCAGCAGCCCCAGCAACAGTGATCGACCCAGAGGTGACATAGTGCATGTCCCCAACTGCAATCACAGTATCAGTAAATGTGACTGCGCTGCCGGTGGTTGGTGGCCAAGCGCCATCGTTTGCGACGGATGCCCCAGAGATCACGAAAGCCACCCCATCGCCAGGCGCAGCGCCTGTAGTGCCCTTCCATGCTACCGTGACCTTCACAGTGCCCTCGTTCCACGACCGGGGCATCATTGGCTTGATACGGGCAGTTTCGGATGCGATACCAGAGAACGCCTTAATCGTATGCTCGTCGGAGTCTCCCGTCTCTGGGCCTGTCGTACTATCGGGCTTCCACGCCGCAGCGTCTGCCATCATGTCGTACCATTGGCCCAGTAGTTTTACGGACAGATCTAGGTAGTCGCTGTCTACACGTGTACCCTGCCAAGTCCCTGTGGCAACCGTCCCGACAGTTACAAGACTGGAATCTCCGGGGTAACCTGTAGCGTTAGTCAAGACCACAGCAGATGGGGTACCCAGCGCGGGGGTGACAAGGGTAGGGGAGGTACCAAAGACCGCAGCGCCCGTACCTGTCTCATCCGATAAAACGGTTGCCATGTCCGCTGATGTGCTGGCGGCTAGTCCTGCGACGGGTAGCCCTGTCGCGTTAGTCAAGACCACGGAGGATGGGGTACCCAGCGCGGGGGTAACAAGAGTAGGCGAAGTGCCAAATACAGCAGCACCAGTACCTGTTTCATCTGAGATAACTCCTGCCAGTTCGGCGGAAGTCGTCGATGAGAAATACCCTAGTGTGTCCTGACTATCTGCCACGATTGGGTTATAAGGTTGGACATCAAACCCGATTGCCAGTCCCAGGCTCGTGCGAAGTGTAGCGCCAGACTCCAAAGCGAACGCGCCTGCCCCAGTCGAAACCAAGACCTGATCTGCCGCTCCCGGCGCGCTTACCGCACCAATATCATCAAGGATATCCGCCTGGGCTTGTTTGGCATCCCAACCCGCTGCACCTGAGATATAGGCGTCAGCAATAGCAGTACCCTGCCAAGTTCCTGTCCCAATTGTACCTGTGGTTACAAGACTGGCATCGCCGGGGTAACCTGTAGCGTTAGTCAAAACCACGGAGGAAGGGGTACCAAGAGCAGGAGTTACCAATGCAATTTCGGCATCGCTGACTGAATTACCAGCAAGGGAAACAACACCAGCATTCGTCATAGTTGCGTCCCCACTCATTACCACAGGCGTTGCAACTGAGGAGGCGTTACCTACCCAGAAATTGGCAGAAGTGATGTTTGGTACATCATTTGATCTACCTGCTCCCATAACTTCTATTGACCCAGTTGTGGTGTTTACTTTTAAGCATTTACCGATATTCTGGATTAGATTTGTTCCAGTAGGTTTGGTTTTTGTAAACCCTCCACCATTTGCAACGTAAAGTGTGTCACCCGCTGAAAAAGTTGAAGTGTCGATGTTTACAACTGAGCCAAGAGAAACACAGTAACCCGTTGAATTGTTTGAAAGGTCTTCTTTTAGAACTCCAATCGCTGGCATTGTAATTGCGGAAGAGGCATCGGCAGCGGCTGCGAGTGGCACATCCTGACCGCCGGAAAAACCAGAAATGTAGACTGGTGTACCTGCCGAAATAGTAGAACCTGTTTCGTTCCGTATTTTAAATTGAGTTCTGTCTGCGCTTGGGACACTCTCAACGTTCACCCAGCTCCCTGTGTCGTACACAAGAATGTCATTCTCTGATGGATCAGAGATACTTACATCACTCAAATGATTTATCCCAGGGTTAGCAAATACCCCATCGTCTCTCAAATATTTAGTTCCGTCTGGAGTACCTGTACCTAGGTTAGCGATAGGCACAACGCCCGTAATATCGGTAGTTACGTCAACTAGCCCCCTTGTTAGCACCTGGCCAGATAGAGTTACATAGTCGGGTGTGCCTGCCAATGTTACATTTGTAGAGTTATCCGTGCCTGCTGGGTCAGCACCGATAGAGGCTAAAAGTGTTGATCCGCTTTCCAAAGAAAAGGTACCTGCTCCTGTCGATACTATGATTTGATCTGCTGCTGTTGCTGTACCCGTTGCTGTTATGTCATCTAGCACATTTGCTTGATCTTGCTTTCCATTCCATGTTGCAGCACTGGCAATATAAGGATCTGCAATAGCAGTACCCTGCCAAGTTCCTGTACCAATTGTACCTGTAGTAAGAAGACTCTCGTCCCCTGGGTATCCAGTAGCATTAGTCAGAATCGCAGCAGATGGTGTACCTAATGCCGGGGTAACCAGAGTAGGAGAAGTACTGAGTACAACAGCACCAGTTCCTGTCTCATCTGAGATAACCCCCGCTAATTGAAGAGATGTGGTCGTTGCAAATTGGGAAAGTGGGTTCGCGACAAGGGCATCACCTCCACCCGCTATTTCAGCAAGAACGCCATCATCTCTGATGAATTTGCTTCCGTTTGGGGTACCTGTCGCTAGGTTAGAGATAGGTACAACACCCGTAATATCAGTAGTTACATCAACTAGTCCCCTTGTTAGCACTTGGCCGGATAAAGTTACGTAGTCTGGTGTGCCTGCCAATGTTACATTTGTAGAGTTATCCGTGCCTGCTGGGTCTACGTTCAATGTAGTCTGGGCAGATGCTTGGTCGGCATCATCAACAAGGCTGGCCCCAAAAGATGAGATATCGTTGTTAGTAAAGACGTTTGTGACGTTAGTCAACAAAGTTTCAAACTCGGACTCGGTGTCTATATCCGTCGCTACAAGATAAGTAGTTGTCAGGTTTCCACTAGAATCCAACGCCCCCGCGTCCTCCCACCGAATTGTCCCGTCTGCCTCAATGTTTTCGCTTGCCGCCCCTAGATCAGCCGCTGTGATAGAGTCAACTACGAAATCAAATGTGCCATCTGCGTCTTGATATGTGACGGTAATTCCGGTCTCTGTGTTGCCTGTGAGGCCATTGCCAATAAAATCCTCAACCTGCTCTTCTGTCAACTGCGTGTCTGTGTCAGTATCTGTATCAATCATAAGCTTCAACGCATACAATGTGTTTCTTTTGGGTAGGTTGCTATCCGAGGCATCCATAAACACCAATGAGTCCAATGTATTAAGAGAAGTGAGCGGAAGCTCGGCAATGTCTAGGTCCAGGTTTATTTCTTTATCAGGGGACTCAGTGGCCTTTAGCCCAAGCCCCACATCGATAGTGACGATATCCGCTTCCCCTACCTGTAGCCCATCATCCTTGACTCTGTTAACCGTGCCAGACCCGCCTGCACCTCCGCCCGCACCATGGGTATCAATCATGCTGTGAATATCAGCAGGGCTTAACCGTCGGATTGCGGTCTCCGTACCAGCAGTACGTTCGGCTGTAGACACCTGCGCTACTTGGTTGTTGTAGGCCGTCTCGATCTCGCTGTCTGTCTGGTCAGAAGTCGCCCCGTTTTCCACGTTTAGGATTGTGCGCACCTGAGCCGCTGTCAGATCCTGTGGGTCTCCAGTGCCCGCTCCCGACTGCCTGCCCTTTAGGGTGGATTGTGCCATTTCTGCTAGTTTTGTGTTTCCGATGCTGTCTGCGGCTACGTTAAGGATAGACCCTACGATTTGAAGGGTGGAGCCTACAAAAAGCCAGTCCATGTTTCCTGCCGTGTCGTCCCAGTAGGTAATTCGGTCGCCATTGGGGTCTGTCATATCCTGAAAGCCAAGATGATCGAGTGAAAACACTGTACCCGCAAGAGTAAGTCCGGCCCCAGCAGTATACGTGGTATTTGTGTCAATTAGAGCCTGTACATTAACTAGGCTTGACTTCTTTACAGCCGCAGCACTATCATCGTAAATCAAGATAGTATCTACAAGGGTGGGGGTAGCCGAGCCATACTCATTTATATCTAGGTCCAGCGTAGCTTCTGGGTCAGCCCAGGTCCAATCCAGACCAGTACCTAAGTTTATTGTGGTGGCCTTGGTAGTGGTAAGCCCCCCATCCTCCTTGATAACTATCAGGCTATTTCCGCCAGTATCAATCAGGGTCCTAAGCTCGGATAGAGTAGCCCTTTTGATAAGACCACTGTCACTGGCATCTCCCAAAAGAAAAGTGTCAGTCAAGGTAGGCGTTGCGGCGCTTGCTTCTGAGATTGTCAAAGTTACATCTGCTTCAGACCCGGCAATGTTAATGTCCAGGACTGAGCCAAAGTCAATAGTACTAATATTAGTAGCCGTAACGCTGCCATCATCACTAATTGTAATGACGGCTCCAGTTCCCGTGGCAATTGGCACGTTACCCATTGTGGACCCGGCTGGAAGGTTTACTACCTGCCCAGGGGGTGGGTAGATATCGCCAGTCTGATTGTCAACTTTTAGTGGGACAGGACCGGCCAGAGCCGTAATGGCGAGAAGTAGAGAAAGAAGTAGGCAGCGCATTAAGCGATCCCTCCGTTTGCGTAGGTAATCCAATCAGTTCCATCAGTGTGCAGCGAAAGCTGTACATACTGTCCTGATAATGTAGGGGAGGAGACTCCGCTGGGAGCTAGGTCCGAGCGAAATACACCAGAGGGGGTGGCTAGGGTTACTGTATGCGCCCCAGGTACCCGCAGGATTAACTCTGTACGCTGCTGCTCGTTGGCGTTGTACGTCGTAGGGTCGGGTACTGTCAGGGTTAGAGTGTCTGTCAGGTTGACTACATGCTTACCGGCGAACTTGCTGACTACCCCAGTAACTGACACGGACTCCTTCTTAACGCCGTAAACGACCCAGCTTGTGCCGTCATAGGTGTACCTTTCGTCTTCTTCGTCGATCCAAAGGGACCAGCCCTCTAGCGGCGAAATGGTCTTCCATGCTGTTCCGATGTAGGTAGCAATGTAGTAAGGCTTTCCTACCCAATCCCCAGTAGGCGCTGGGCCAATTAGGTAGGTGTCTTCTTGGGTGGGGGAGCCGGGTGGCGTGTTAAGAATGTCTTTTGCGCCAGTGCGTAATAGGGCACTTACCCAAACGATCATCTCGTTGTATTGTATCTCATTTCCTGTCTGGCCCTCAAACATCAAGGGAAGACCTAGTGTAGTTGTGGACATTATATCCTCTTTATGCTGTAAGGGTGGATCGTTGCTGTTTTGAGGAAATCAAAGAATAATTAAGAGGCTCCGAGAACCCTCCGCCATCTGAACTTGCTATTCTTTGCTCTACAGAAACGTAAACAGTAGTCTGCGGAGAACCTAAGAGTGTTGTCTGAGCAGCAGAGGTAAAGGTATAGGATGTCCCAGATGTTATTTGGGTACCCGCTACTGTATCAAAGCTACTGTCTGTATAGAAAGTGAGTAGGTAAGAGGTCTCAGGCCCCTCTGGGTTGACAGGATCAAACCCATTGAATGTAGTCTGAGGAACCCTGCTGCGGAAGTTCCATCCTAGGTGCCAGTCTCCGGCAACATAGTTACCTTTCACCGCCGAAGGAGAAAAAGGACGGGTAGTGTTGCCCACAACGCGGATTACCTTTTCCTCCACGTCTTCCTCAACAGCCCCTACTGGGATGTATTTTACATAACGGAAAACCTCAAGATCAGTTGCCCCTAGTTGGAGAAAAGTAATCTGTGACTCGGTTAAGAGAATAAAATCCTCCCCGGCAGTATGACGCCCTACGTAATCTTGGGTATTGCGCCTTCCTCTTATGAGGGTACTTAGCCTATAGGAGGTCCCACCTAGGCTCTCCGCTCTAGCAAACCCAATAATCTCAAACCCGTAGTCCACCGAGTTAGGGTCAAAAACCCCAACCACCGCCATATTTGATCCCGCCAGAACCATTTGTTTACTTGAGTTATATAAAACCCCTTCGACTAGCGTGATATCTAGGGTAGAGGCTTCATCCCAAACATTAGGGGAGGGAGTAGTAGGGAGTACAGTGTCTGCTGTCCCCATAGTGCTTTTTACACTATTGGTGGTTTTTCTTTCTTCATATTGACCAGAGGGGTCGTTTGCGAAATTGTAAGTACCCCCCTTAAATGTTGTGGCTGTAGTCTGGGCATAGAATACACCCTTTATGTCAAATTCGCTGCCCACTAGCGGGGGTAGGTCCATCAGTTGGTAGGTGACAACAGGGGGGATATATGTCTCTTCTCTTCCTCCTCCAGAAGAGACGCTGCCCCCTGCTTCCGCCGGTGGGGAGGAGGAGAGGTAAACAGGGGGGCTTGATTCGCCAGGGGCAATAGAAAAGATTACACCTTTAACATCATGCTGGTAATTGAAGCCACGTTTTATTTGGGTAATCCTTACATGGTACCTAGTTCCTGCCCAGTCCAAGACCGCCACATCATTCTCTTGTAGTGTAACCCAGCGAGGCCCTAGGCTAAAAGAAACAGTTCTTCTCTCTGACCAAGTTTCCCACAACAAGCGAGAGGCTGCGCTTCTTGCATCCGAACCTGTCATAGTGATAGGTAGATTTAAGGATATAGAGTTTACCCCCTCGGCATTGACCCGTAACTCTCTCTGTGACCCGACGGTGTAATCCTCGTCCCTGTCAATATACTGTACATTGACATCCCTAGGAAGCTCTAAATCGGATACATCAGTGATAGAAATACCGGGCTTTTCTCCGCCTTGAGTGCCAATATCCTCTTCACCCAAATAAGCTATTTGCTCTTTGCCTTGAGGGAAGAATACTAGCTTGCCGGATTTAACTTGACTACGAAAGCCGTATGCGTGGGAAAGAGTAGTCAGCGTATTGCCAATAGGCTCCTTATCCAAAAGCAAAATGCCGTGACAGGGTGAGGTAATTTGGGAAACATCAACCTGTTCAGTGGACAGCCCGCTGCGCGCTGTCAACTCCGCTACTGCATCGCCTGTTGTGTACCCCCCGCTGAAGTTATTGGCAATTTGACCCATGCGGGGGAAGAAGGCCCCAGTGGAAGTCACCCCAAATCCCTCGTATACAAAGACAGCCCCAGGCCAGTTGGAGGAGGACACTGGTATGTATCCATAGAGACTGGCATACCTCTTTCCTATATCCTCCTCCCCCAGTATGGGCAGGGTACTGCCTATCATCCTATCCACTTGCATCATGTTTGGGCTAAAGGGCGTAGATGTGGGTACCAGTCGGTCAACATGCCAACTGGTCCCCACTAATTTGAAATAAACATCATAGTGAGTATTTTCCTCTTTTACCCACAGACCTGGTTCTCCCCAATTTCGACCCACCCACTGTGAGTCGTATAGAAGGAAAGTCCAGATAGGATCTGCTCCGATTAAAGCATCATCAAAAACAAGCACCTTGGTTCCAGGTGGGGCATCCTCTGGAGGGTCCATCGCTAGGCTATCTACTATAATATCCCCCTCTTGGTACCCCATTCGATGTCTGCTCCACCCCCCAGGAATAACATCAGGGTCGTAGATATAAGCTTGGTCTGTGCTTTCGTCCCATACCACGTCTCCACTACTAGGGTAATTAAACTCCCACCCAGTAGTAGCGGACAACTCAACTGAAAATGTGGGAAGCTGCCTGCCAAACTGATCCACAGAAAGTTTTTCTATTACAAAGTAGCAAATTCCTCTATATGCGGGGGTTGGGATGCCGTCCCCCGTTGGATTCTCCGCCGCTTCCATTAGGGAGTTTTGGGTTTGGCCGGGAGTACCTAAGTAAAGGCTTATGCTTTGATAGTGGGCAAAACCTACTTGAGGTTCGGCAACATCATAGATTACTTTTCCATTTGCTCTTATTTTAGAGATGTTCTCGACAGGCCCTTCGCACACGGCGATTGCAACATCTATGTAGTAGCTAAATTCAACAATACGCGCACGATTCTTTGACGCAGTTTGGGTAGTACTCTTATTTTCTATAAGAGGTCCCTTCCACAAAAGCTGTGTACGGTCTACTCTAGCCTCTGGTCCGTAAATACGTGGTATAGGGCTACCTTCCTCGGAGCCTGTAATATCCATCGAAGATAACCTAGGACCGAATTCCGTAGGAGGGCCAGGTCTCAACGAACTGGTGATAGCGGCTCCGGCAACTGTACCTATTGCGCCTGCTATTGAAACCCCTGTTGCCCCTAGCCCCATGCTGGTGGCAAGAGACTGAGCGCCAATTGCTAATACAATCTCAGCCATTATTTTCCTCGATATACATATACATTCTGTATTCTTTTTTCCCATTTATCAGTCCATGACTGAAACATGGTGCCATAGGAGGGAGAGGAGTGTACAAAACCATCTCTTACGATAATACCTAAATGCCTAACAATACCCGGTTTATCTATCCAAAAAGTCACAACTCCACCTATAGGGAGACCATCTGCTTTTTCTAGGTGATCTTCCAGAACATCAACAATGTAAGATCCTCTCACAGATTTCGGGTAGTTATCAGGAATGCTAGGGGATAATCCAGTTGACTTTTTAAGTACATAAGCTACCAGACCCGCACAATCTAGCCCTTCCTTTAAATCTCTTCCTTGGTGCTTAAAAGGAGTGCCCCTAAGAGATAATGCTGTATACTCTATTCTATTCATCATCAGATAGACCAGGTACTTCGATAAGGGCGTCACGATTAGGGATAAAAGGAAAGCCCCCAAAGTTTTCTGCGTTGTTGAACTTTTCGTGGCAAGTAACCCGAAGACGATCACAGCCTTGGAAGGCAGACAAAGTATCACCCTCCTGGATATTACGCGGAGCGGGGTCAGACAAAGAAACAACCCCGGTTTCGGTATCTATCAAGAGTATTTCTTGAGATGTAGAAAGGTTGCTGCCAGATTCCCAGATCAACTTGCCATAAATGAACTCCTCTCCTAGCCGAGGATAAGGGGTAAACTGAGTGCGGGCATTTGAGATGCTCTCTACAGATACTCCCGGTGTAGAATAAGATAATATATTTACTTTGCACATTTCATTACCCAAAGCATGACGACAGTTTCTACCATAGACCTCCCCAACAGAAGGGCTGAGAAATCTAGCAAGGCCACCAACCTCTGCTTTCCATTGATGGTCAGTCATCTCTACTTTATTTATCCAATAATCAGTAGACTCTATTGCACCGGCGTTGGGAAATTTCCAGTCTACTAGATGCTCAATGATATGAGCATCCCTGTAAGCCCCAGAGATTAGGTCTTCATGGGTTATACGATCGCTAGACAAGACACCTACCATTTCACGTTTGGATTCTTGGTAGCCATCTTTACGCTCTAGGGCCGCTTGGTTAATTGTACCCCTAGGGTAATAAACCTCATCATAAAGAACAATTCTTTCATCGTGATTTGTAAGGCGTATGACTATACCGTCTTTTCGGCTTAGGTGCCAGCAGGATACAAAACGCAAAACCTGTGCCCCAGGAAATGGGGATAACTGAGAGGGTATATCTAACACTAGACGCTCCTTCCTATAAAAAGACCATTACCTAATATAGTAGAGATCCCTCCTTCTTCCTTTACTGCCCACCCGGCTAGGGAAGGTTCTTGAATTATCCATCCTGTAACGCCCTCTGGCAGCGGGGGCGTTCCCTCTGGGTAGTTGCCATTTCTGCCATACTCGCCCCCAGAGCCGCCAATTATGTTTCCGTCATCGTCTTTCTCTCCATTGGCAGGAGTAGAGAGGTAAGGTAGAATCTCACCCCCATTTATACTAGAGGGGGAGGAGGGTGTACTGTTGGGCAATCCTGCCCCAGAACCGCCTGTATAAGAATAACCAGGGAACCCTGATAATCTATCCTCTGTAAGGGAAGCCCCGGCTCCTCCTCCCCCAATTATCTTACCTTTGTTATTAACCGTGATGTCATGTTGGGCTACAATAGCATCTCCCCCATTCGGATGAGGACCTTCTCTTACCGCAGAGGCACCGTGGCCAATGATACGGCATCCAATATCGACATTGATAGAGATGCTTGTCATTGGGTGATGAGCAGATCCAGTAGATAGGACTGGAGTATGACTTAATTGAGGTGCCCTAAGCTCTCTGAATGCTCTGCCATACAAAGGAGGACCAAGGGATAAATATTGATCAGGATCGTAAAATAGAACTCTGACATCACTGGGGTTGGCGAATAGGCATCCGTTCTGGACATGGACTATAACTTGCGAGGGAGTAGTAGAGGAATAGCCGTAGTATGGGAGCAGTTCACCTAGATCAACAGGGGTGGCCGATGGGTCCAATGGCTCCTTTGAAGAATCTATATAGGTCTCTGGGAGAGCTAGGTATAGCTCCCATATATTATCCACTAAGTTCCGGCAAAGCCCCTGTGCCACCCCCACAGCCAGCCAAGTTACATTCTCCGCCTTAGACACTAAAAGCCCCGGCTGGCCCCCTCTAGCCCCTCCTATTGACTGCCCTGGGCATCCCCATGCACCCCCGTGAGCGCAATGGATATAGGCATTATCATTATATATGTCATTTTTTATATAAGCCCAGCCGATGTAATCTATCGTCCCTTTTGGTGTAAAGCCATGTTTTGTTAAAAAAGTACTCCCGCTACCTGGGTAATTTTCTCCTATAAATGGTTCCCCCCTAGAGTATCCTTGGCCAGAGCAAGCTATGCCTGTGTCACCAACAGGCACTGAACCACCACCGCCGCCAGCTAGTATCCAGCCCCTATTGTCGATAGTCATCGGGAGATCTGCCAGTATGGCGCTAGATCCTTGCCCTTGGTACCCCACTGGGTCACCCTCGGTGCCACTACCGCCCCCTCCTAGGATATACCCATAATTGGTCAACAATATAGTGGGGGTCTGGTGGACAAAGATTTCTACCTCGATTCCATTAACAAGGTAGCTTCCCGGCTCTCCTACCCTAAAAGCAAAGCTTTTAGGGTCATCTTTTCCTGTATAGGGTGTCCCATCGAATGTGCTTTCGGCATAAGAAAAGCTGAAAGCCATCAAAACTTTATTAGCGGGATGAATTACTTTAATATTCCACTTAACATGAGAGTTTTCTGGCCATACGACAGGGCTGTCGATGGAGATTAGATACTCTATTAAATTAAAAGAGAAACTTTGTTGCCATGTTGGGTTAATCTCAACTACTAGGGATCTTTCCTGTACTAATCCCGTGAGAGTAGTAGTAGAACTATCCGCAGGGCTTCGTAGAACCCAGCCGGTTTTGGTTGAAAAAGCAATTACTCCGCCAGATGAGTTACCTACTACGGTCTCCCCTTCAAGGATGTCAATGTCTCCGCCCGTGATATAGAAAAAACCCCCAGCAGGGGCAGCTACAGGTAAAATTAACCGCCCGTCTCCGTTGGAGGATACCCCTATTAGAGAAAGTACTCTTGTTCGTGGGTCCATTTTAATGTCGGAGCCAGTGAACTGAACTTCCAGGCTACCGCCGTAGATGGACCTAGACCGCATACCACTGATGCCCCGTTGGAGTAATCAGAAGGAAAAACATGTAACTCTCACCCGCAGAAATAGTAACCACAGTGGAGGTTGATGCGTCATTTACTGTAATGACGTTTAGAGGCCCTCCGTGGCAAATAACGAAGAAAGGGCCACCTGAGTGGGGGGAGTTAGAGTCTGGCGCTGGCAGAGTCACCATAGCGTCCCCTTCATATGGGTCTAGCACCTGTAGCATAGGGCTGGACCAGCCTAGGTGCTGTTCGGCATCTATATCTCCCTCAAAACTACCCCCATAGTAGACCTCATCGCTCGGAGAGTCTTGGGACATTACCTCTACCAGCTCCAAGTTATTAATAGAGATAGACCCATGACTTTCCCAGCGAAGATGAAGAAGCTTGTCTGCGCTCTCTGAAAAACGACATTCTACATCAAACTCCCCACCCCAAGTAATCTCACCGGAGGTGGGAGCGGAAGAAAAGCTTAAAAGCCCTGTGTTGTAATCAATGCTCCAAGTATTCTGAGGTTGGGTTACCCCCGAAACTGCAACACTCACAGTACCTTCAACAGGCTTTGAGATAGTACGCACCCGCGTCGTATCGCCGCTTGTGTATCTCTTTGCTAGTTGGAACTGGGAAGTAACCCCGTCTGCTACCCCAACTACTTGGTCCGTGGGACTTATCGTTGCTCCCCCTTGACCTTCACTAAAACCCGTGGCAGGGGTACGGTAGTCCATCCAGTCCTTAAAGCGAAAGCTGTGAGCGGCCCCTTGGCGGGCAATGTAAAACTCCCGTAGCTGCTGACCCAGAAGCCATGTCAGTTTCATCTGCACGGTGTATTTATGGCGGACTTGATTCCAGCGGCTAATCCGCTGCTCAAACCCGGCATCCGTGGTACTAACTTGGGTCTGAAAGTAGGGTCCGCCGACTGAGCCATACTCCAACTCCTCCGGCATTCTCACGTCATGGAAACCCATTATCTTCCTCCTGTTCCTGCTGCGGTGGCTGTGAGCTGGGGTATAGAGGTTCGAAAACTTGCCGCGTCTGGAGTTTGAATTTGAAAGACGTTGGTTACACCCCCTGAGTCTCCACCGGCGGCTGCTGCGGGGTTGGGTGCAGATAGACCAATCATCCCCAATGCCCCCCGAACGCCCTGTGCCAACAAGGGTGTAATATTCTCCTTGATGGCGAGCCTGGTCATATCGGAAAGGATAGAGGAAACCAAACTCTTAAAGTCTAACTTACCTGTCTCTACGAACTTGGCCAATGCGTCCTCAACCCCTTGGAAGGCGTTTGTTAATACACTCTCCATGTTTCCTGCGGAGTCTGCGGCCTGAAGCTCCAACTGAATCAATGCCCGCTCTGCGCCTGCCATCATGGTCTGGGACTCGGAAAGTGCGCTTAGGCGATTCTCTTGTGTGACAAGGGTATGCTGCCTAGGGGTGATGTCTTCGCGGTCCAACAGCATGTCTGCGGCCCTTTGTCTAATAACATCCTCTGAGCGAGTAAACCGTTCTTTGATAGGTGCCGCAATCTTGGCCAGTTCATTACGAGCCAATAGCTTTCGTATCTGTTCGTTGGTGCCGTTTACGCCCTCGGTAAGTATATGGTTGTACCTGCTGATGATCTCTAAATGCTTTTGCTCCATGCTTAACTGTGACTGGGAGAACTTCAGGATCGCCTCCCCCTCAATGGCTAATTCTTTTATCAAGGCATCGACCTTATACTGCCCAGGCTTGCCCGCTTTGCCAGAATTGCCTCCCGCAGGGAAGGCGCTTGTTCCTAGAAGTTCAAACTCCTCGTCTGGGTTGATATTAAGCCTTTTCATAAGATGCCGCTGGGATTGCTCCCGGTTCCGTGCGTGCTGGAGGGAGTCAGTTACAACATTAGCAGTAAACCCCAAGATAGCTTCTTCAGCGCCAGCAAAGGCTGTCTGGATCTTAACTAGCGACTCCCCAACGATATCACGAGGAGGAGAAACGGGAGTCGCAGGCAGTAGCGGAAGCCCAGGGGCTGTTTGCTTTACCCTTGGCGGCACCCCTCTTAACGCAATATCGTTGGTTTCAAATAAATCTGGGTCCTCCTTCTCGAACATACTACCCAAGAAATTACCTATCCCTCTTCCTAAATGGAAGAGTTTCATCTCGCCTTCGCGGCGTTCGGGCAAAGAATCCCCCAATGCTAACTTAAACATCTTGTCCGCTCCTGATTGCCAAGCAGGTTTTTTCCTTGGGGCAGGGCTTTGCATTGGTTCTGGACCTACAGTGTCCAAGCCCGTCTTTACCCTGATGTGGGATACTAAACCTTGGGAGGATTGGAGAAGATCTTGTATCTTCTTATAAATACGTTCGATGATCTCAGTCATCTTGTTAAATAACTGCTTTCCTATAATGAAAAGGTTCTCCACTAGGACCATACCCGCTAACACATTAACTTTTATGAAGGCAATTGCCCCTTTTACGGCTCCTGAGAGGACTCGGTGGATGTTATGTAATCCTGGGCCGTCTTCCTGAAGGTTTAAAAGGCTCTGCATCTTCTCCGAACTCTTCGCCATTACCTGTTTTAAGGTATCTATGCTGTTGTGAAGAAAAGAGTTCATTATGTCCACAGCGAACACATTGGTTTTCTCTACCACGCCCAGCTTAATTTTATCCATATTCGACATAAGCCCAACTAGGCCCGCTAAGGTGGCAGTAAAGGGGGTTAAAAGTACACCCATAGCGGACCCTAGGGTGGCTATTGCCCCCAAAAGCCCCGCCGCCCCAAGAATGCGAACTATTCCCTTTGCGTTTTCGCTGATTAACTCCAGAACCCTGCTCAGACCAGAATCTACCCCCATTACATCCATGTACTCCCCAATAGAAATAAGGAACTCATTGCGGAGAACAGTAATGCTCTGCCGCATGGTCTTTTGGGTCTCCTCAAACTCCTTAATCGCATCGTCACCAGCTTTGCTTATAAGCGCCCCAAAGACACGCTCAGGGTTGAAAAAGCCCGTCATGGCTATTTCCTTGGCGTCACCACGGGCGAGATTTAGATTCTCCACTGCATTGACGTGCTGGAGGATGACATCAATAACCTTCGGTGTCTGCTCCATAATGGAGCGCATCTCGTCGCCCGCAAGACGGGCAGACGCCAGCCCTTGAGTAAACTGGATAATAGAGGCACTCGCCTCATCTGCACTAGCCCCCGACACCTGCATAGCAGCATTCAGGGCTTGGGTGGCCTTGATTACGTCTGCTTGGCTGAAACTTAGTCCCTTTACAGCCAGCCCCATCCGGTTGAAAACCTCTGCATTAGTCCGTACATCAGTTCGCGTGCTTCTTGAAATACGCATTAGGTGGTTTTGAACGGAGTTCAGCTCTTTAACGCTACCAGTCGTCAGGCGAATACGGTTGCGCAGTTGCTTGTAGTCATCCCCCAGCTTTATCAAAGAAGCACCGGCAGAAAGGCCACCGAGTGCTGCCATAGCAGCACCCAGTGATTTTATTCTTTTACCGGCGCGCATAGCGGAATTTCCGGTCCCCTCTAGGGCACGTTTAGACTTTCCCAGACCTCTAGTCTGGAACTCCATCACATGAGTATCTCTTGTACTAGCCACTGCTTCTCACCCTAAAAGAATTAGCTTTTACCGGCTTTCCTAACAAAGACCTGCTATAGTGAACCCTTCTAACCTTGTCTAGAGCCTTCTCAATAAAGTGGCGATTCTGAGGGCTTTTCCCTGGGCTGTCGTTTAGGCTGTTGAGGTAGGGCTGGGTATTTAGAATATAAACCGTATGGTGGGCCTTAACCCGCTTGAGCCGTCTATAGCCTGCTCGGATTGATCCCATAGCATTGGAACCCTCATCCATCCCCAAGTTTTTCCCAGGAAAGAAAGGACGCTTTCTAGGCGTGATATCGGGTATACGGTTTATCCCTACCTTCCAACTAGAGCGGGCAAGACCCGTGTCAGCAGGGGTACCCATAGCAACAGAATGTAAACCAGTTGTCGCTGCTGTCTTTAGCCTCTCATCCGCATTCATTTGCATCCACTTAGCGCGGCGTTTAAGATTCAGCACAAGTGACTTAAAGGTTTTGTGGTTAGTCACTTTTGACATGATGATTCAGAAACTCCTCGTCCATCGCGGATACATAGAAAAAAAGGTCTTCGCGTACACTACCTACAAGCTCATGCTCATCCGCCCATGCTTTTACTGCCGTCCAAGGGATTGGGCCGATAGAGAATCCGATGGAGCGTGTGCTGGTAAGTTCGTGGAAAGCAGCCCAGAAAAGTATACAACATTCCGCAGGCTGGGGAGCGTTCTCAATTCGAGCGGGAAGAGGCATCCCTTGATGGATGCACATCTCCAGCGCCTTTTGTTCAAACTTGCCCTCCGTCAACGCATAACGGAGGGCCTCCCTTAGTTTTTTGCTTTCTCCTCCCTAACTTCAGCAAGAAATGACTCATGGTTAGAAGCTTGGCTGATCACCAAATCCGCGAACTCCGGCAACTCGTTGAACACATCAATAATAAATTCGCTAGTTGCTGGGAGAAGGTCTCCTGTCTTAGAAGCCTTTTTGCCCGCGTCCAATGGGTCAATACCCTCTACCCATTGGCCCTTAACCATAGTCTCCCATCCGCAAACTACCGTCTTGCCGAATACCTCATACGCCAGTTTGTCTGCTTTTGAGCCTCGGATTGCACCAATACTCAAGGCACGTTGGTGCTTGGCCATTTCAGCTAGAAATGCTTTGTTAGACTTTCCCGCTCGCCGAACACGGACTCTTACTTCGTCAAATTCCAGCCAGATGCCATCATTTTCGAGTTTATTGTCCGTCTTAAATTGGTCGCGAAGTGCCATATACTTAGCCTGCTGCTGTTGGTAGGTAATCGAAGAAATTGAACATGATCGTGTGATCCAAGGTACTAGAGATAGCGTTCCCAGATACCGCAGTAATGGTCAGAGGCAAAGTTACAGCCTCGTTAGCCGAGATTTGCGGATTGTCGGAGCCTAGTGTCACCAAAGGTAGATCAATCGCTACCCCCTTGTTTTCTTGGACCAAAATCGTATCAAGGGTCATGTCGTCGTTATTTGCAATACGACTCATAACCACAATGTCGGCAAAGAATGCGGTCAACGAGGCATCAACTGTAAGCTCCCCGGCGTTTGTATCAAACCCACCAAGCGTGCCAATGGCCTTCAGGGGGCTGACGTTGTTATTGATGGAGAACTCTAGGTCCGCAGCGTAAGTGAACTCATCCGTGTTGTTGGGGTTTTGACCACTCGCTAGACGCAAGGATGTTCGCTTGACATGGTTAGAAGCGTTGTAAGCATCCCCGCTTTCCAATGTAGGGCGGGTACCACTCTTTTTGCCGGTGGCCGCATCTAGAGTCTCGTACCCAAGGCCGATGTACTCAAGATCAACCATGACCTTGTCAGCAGTGCTAAGGTCAATCTTGGCGATGGAAGGTGCCGCGCCCGTAACATATTCATACTGGACCTGGCCGGGGGACGCGCTATTGGGCGCTCCTAGGCTACGCTCAAACTGATAGGAGCGGCGCTTGATTGCAGAACCTGTGCGATTACGCAGACGCCGACCGATGAATAGGCTAATTAGCTTAGTTGCGCCGTTGTCAGTCACCCAAGTATCCGATGTCTTGTCCACCGTGATTACGTTTGATGTGACCGAGCGGACCCGCGCAAATCCGTTGTTTGCGGCAGTAGCAAACTTAGTACTTAGCTCGTCGCCGCCAACATAAATCCACTCACCAGGTACAAGACCCAGAGTGGTAAAGTCAAAGGAAAGGCTAGTCAACTGGGGGAAGCCACCCGTCGCAGATACCTCAATGGCCCCAGACCCGCCCTGTGCCCCTACCTTTACTAGGGTAATCTCCGAAGTGGCCAACTCGTCCACGGTATTGACTGATCCGTCAGTCCCATCCGCAGCGATAAGGCTCAATGTGGTTGCGGTGGCCCCACTATCAACCTTAAACAGGCCGTTGTTTGCTTCCGAAAAAGACCCAGATACTAAGACTAGGTCACCTTGCGAGAAGTCATCAGATAAGGAGGGCGTGTCGCCGGAGGCTGTCACCACATCCGTGCTAGAGTCAATAGCGTGCTGACGTTGCGTGCTGCCAAGTACATTCTCGCTGACGCCTTTATTCTCGATGTCTGCGAAGACATAGCCCTGAAGCAGGTCACGTACTACAGGGTCCGTGGTAAGATCCACTTGAAGGGAAGCCTGCGAGTCAAGGTCAGTAACTGCCCCCTTACGACGCTGCCTGCTGCTATTGATAGGGCTTCGTGCAACCTGGCTATAACTAGCGCCCATGTCTTCCGTGTTGGGTTCCAGCTCCCGCCAAACAGGATTTAATGGCAAAACTTTAGGCGACAACTCTTCCGCGACAGTCAACCCTGTCTGGTTACTCAGGATATGAGATTCTGTTACTGGCATTATAAAGTACTCCTATTTTTAGATCAGGGTAGTCTAATATAGACTAATCATTCGGTGTGTATTGAACAGCAGGAACCCTAACTACAGGTACTGCACCTTTTTTGTACGTAACTACTCAATAAGTTACTATAAAAATTATTTTTTAGGGGGGTGTACCCAAAGGACCGGGGCTGCTATAGATTTCGTAAATCTGTTCTTGTGTAAGTGCGGTTCGGGAAAAATAACCCACGTCATCAAGAGACCCGTTCTTGTAGTAGTACCCAGGGACGCCGCCAAAGTTCAACGTGTCATTTGCCACAGGAGCAGGAGACGCAACTGCTGTGTGTCTCAACACCCCATCTAGATAAAAAGATTTCCTTGCGCCGTCATAGGTGATAGCAACGTGACGCCAAGTTTCATCAAGCAAATCACTAGTTACCTCACTATGCAAAGGAAAAGAGCTGTCGTGGTAACAAACATCCCCTGAGTAAAAATTTTTGCTGGTATTGAAGATATAATGCGGGACAGGGTCTGAAAGATTATTGATGTCACCCCTCCAGATTACCTTGGCGTCAAGCTCACCAATGAATCTCACACCCGTGGCGTTTATCCAGAAAACCACACTGTATGCGTTAGGGTCAATGGTTGGCACAGGCACTGATAGAACTGCCTCATGGTCAAATACAAAAGCCCCGTCATGTTTGCCTGTCCCTACGTAGGTTTCGCCATACCAACTGTATTGCTCTAGGTTTTCGTCAACGTCATCAAATGGCAGGAATACACTGTACTGGTCATTGGGGTAACTATTAACAGGAGGGACTTCCGCTGGCTGATCAAC
>Ga0129324_10000693_pt1 | contig 23652 bp, 19 predicted proteins | sample CPBDNA_7_FD_96879 | JGI IMG/M metagenome (GOLD analysis project Ga0129324, IMG submission 96879) | Freshwater to marine salinity gradient microbial communities from Chesapeake Bay, USA - CPBay_Spr_15_0.2_DNA | ecosystem: Environmental > Aquatic > Marine > Coastal | place: USA: Chesapeake Bay... | reverse complement strand
CCTCCTTTTTCTATTTGCCTTTCTTTTGCCATCAAAGTCAATATAATAACCCATAAAACAATCAAGAATTATGGATGTAGTTCCATCTTGGTTTTCCCTTGTTCTTATTTTAACTTTCCCTCCTTTCAAGTGACATAAATTTTCAAAGTGACACTATTTTTGTTATTAAGTGACACTAAAGTGACACAAATATAGGATCTAAATATAATTTAATCAAATTTAATAGTATTGTAAAATAAGTAATGATAGGGTCTATGGAGGTAAATAGAGTTTAATGGTTACAGCTCCATATACTCCACTATAATTTGACCGAGATTCCAACTCGGGATATAATACGTAAAAGAAGAATCTTCTAAAATTTCATTAAAAATACGTTGTTGTAAAACAGAGGAATTTCCTGTAATGATGGTGAGTGAAAAGGAACCTTTGTTTTTTGCATTTGCAAGGGTATCTCGAACCTTTTCCATCGCTTCTTTATGGCGAATCAAATGAAGATCTAGTGTTTCTATGGTCGTTTGTTAAAAAATGAAGTAGTGCTTTAGGGGTTTAGGGAAGATAGATAGCGTTCAATATGCATTTGATCTAATGTATCCGAATCACCGTAGTGTTCTCTCAAATCAATTAATCTCTCATGTAATTCTTTTTGTACAGTTTCATAAGATGGATCGTTGTAGATGTTGTTCATTTCTGACGGATCTTTTTCAAGATCATACATTTCCCATTCATCGATGTCATAGTAGAAATGTATGAGTTTATACCGATCGGTTCGAACGCCGTAATGACGTTTTACCATGTGAACAGAGGGATATTCGTAATAGGTGTAATAGATTGCATCTCTCCATTCTCCCCCTTTTTGATTTACTACATTTCTAAACGAAGCCCCTTGCAAGTCCTCTGGTTGGGGAAGACCAGCATAATCTAAAAAGGTTGGAGCAAAATCTAAATTTTGCACCAAATGATTCACTACTGAGCCAGCGGGAATTTCCTTTGGATATCTCATTAATAGGGGTGTTCTAAGGGATTCTTCATACATAAAACGCTTATCAAACCAACCGTGCTCTCCTAAATAAAAACCTTGGTCCGAGGTATAAACCACAATAGTATTTTCGGTCAGTCCTTCTTGATCTAAATAGTCCAATACTTCCCCTACACCGTCGTCCACGGATTGAATCGTTCTTAAATAATCTTTTAAATACCGGTTAAATTTCCAGAGTGCTAATTCTTTGCCCTCAAGGTTTTGTGCCTTCATGGCCTCATTTTTTGGGGTATAGGCAGCAAGCCAAGCCGCTCTTTGTTCGGGAGTAAATCGTTTGAGTTCATTTTCAAAACCAGTATCCTTACCGTAGGGATCGGTGAGCATTTTGAAATCGTGACCCCAACGCCCATGGCCACCATCCCCATGCGCTTCAGCGATTTGTTGTTCAGTTGCTGCAATCAGCATTTCTTGTGTTTTTGCAGCAGTTCCTCGATTGGAATAATCATCAAAAAAATTTGCAGGTGGGTCAAAGGTTTTATCGTCAAAAAGTGTAAGATACTTTTCTTCTGGTTTCCAGTTTCTATGGGGAGCTTTTTGATGGTAGAGTAGGAGAAAAGGCTGTTTTTTATCGCGTTTGTTTTTAAGCCAATCCAAAGCCAAATGGGTAGTTATTGTAGTTACATAGCCTTCGATTTGTTCTTTAACTCCATCAATGATAAAATCGGGATTATAATAATGACCTTGACCTGGGAGAACAGCAGAATAGTCAAAACCCTGAGGAAGTCCTCTTAAGTGAATTTTCCCGATTAGGGCTGTTTGGTAGCCTCCTTTTTGAAGGTGTTTTGCAAAATTATCTTGATCCCAATTGAAATCTTGAATGTTATCTACTTTTCCATTTACAAAGCTGTGTTTTCCAGTAAGCATAACCGCGCGACTTGGCGCACAAATTGAATTTGTCACAAAGCCTTTTTGAAAGAGTGCCCCTTCCTGAGCTATTCGATCTATGTTAGGGGTGTTGTTTAGTCCATGACCATACGCACTGATCGCTTGATAAGCATGATCGTCTGACATAATAAAAACAATATTCGGCGGAGTGTCTATTTCTTTTTGACAAGAAACTGTGGCAAAGAATAACAATCCAATGGCAAAGACTTTTTTAAACATTTTGTTGGTTTGTTTAAAGATAAAAATATTTTAAAAAATACGACTTAATTGTTGTAACCGAATCGTTTTAATTGCTGTGCACTGGAACGCCAATTTTTGGAAACCTTGACATAGAGTTCTAGATGGATTTTTTTTCCAAAAAAATCTTGTAATGATTTTCGAGCACCTATACCTACGCGTTTTAAGGCACTGCCTTTGTGGCCAATCACAATTCCTTTTTGAGTTTCTCTTTCCACCATAATCACAGCTCGGATTTTGATGATTTTTGGGTCTTCATGAAATTCTTCTGTCACGACTTCTACGGCGTAAGGAATTTCTTTGGAATAATTTGAAAGTATTTGTTCGCGGATGGATTCGTTTACAAAAAAGCGTTCAGGCTTATCTGTCAGTTGATCTTTTGGAAAATAAGCTGGAGATTCGGGGAGTTCAGCAATCAAAATCTCCAATAATTCAGGGATATAAAATCCTGTAAGTGCAGAAATGGGGAATACTCGAGCTTTAGGAAAAAGTTCTTGCCAATAAGCCACCGACTCCTCCAGTGCTTCTTGACTGATTTGGTCAATTTTATTGATTAATACAAAAAGAGGAGCTTTACTTTTCTTTATTTTTTCAAAAAAACGCTCCTCTTTTAACTCTTTTTCTTCGGCAGTGACCATGTAGAGTAATACATCCGCATCGACGAGTGCTTCTTTAACAAAATTCATCATTGATGTCTGCATTTCATATGCGGGTTTGATTACCCCTGGAGTATCTGATAAGACCATCTGAAAATCAGGACCGTTGACAATACCCAAAATGCGATGACGCGTGGTTTGTGCTTTGTGAGTAATGATCGATAACTCTTTACCCACTAAAGCGTTCATCAATGTGGATTTCCCAACATTGGGATTTCCAATAATACTGATAAAACCGGATCTATGCTGCTGTGTTTTCAAGCATTTAATTTTCCCAAAGGTAGGGATAATTAATGCGACTCGGTTTGGGATCGATAAGCCTCAAAAAAAACATTAAATGGATCGCACTAATCTTACCAATCCGATACCAATTTGTTGTCATTATTCAGATACATCACTCTTTTCCAAACAGCTCTTTTCCAGAAGCCCGGTGTTTTGAGTTCTCCTAAAGAAGCCATTTCGTCTGGCCAGGACACTGTATTAGAACCGAAGGGATTAAATACGTCACTAATTTTTTCATAAAAATCTACAGTGAAAACATTAAAGGGATAATCATAGCCTACGGGAGCTAAAACTTGTGCAGAACCCCAACCACTTAATTTGGTTTTCCCTTGACGCATTAATTTTTGAAAAAAAGGCTTCATTATTCTTGATTCTTCCTGAAGATATACAGCAGGATTTGCCGCATTGGAATAGTTCAAAACAGTATAATTAAACTTTGGGGCATCATCATTCCAAATCAGGTCTAGGGTATTGGTAAGAAAGACTCCCATTTCAAATTTTTCTTGCTTTAAAGATTCTTCTAGTAAAACTCTTTTTTCAGGATCCATTTGACTTTTAACAAGGGTTTCTGCAGCAGCGTAATTGGCTCCTAGATTTTCATAATTTTCCCATGAGCCAACACCAACTCTTGCCTGAACGTTGGGCTCCGTTGACATTCGCCCAGCTACTTTTACATGAATTGCCCAAGCTGTAATTTGTCCTTTTTCTTTGAGAATAGCCGCAACCTTACTCCAATAAAAAGCTTCGTTTTGCATAAAGGTATTCATTTCGCTTGCAGGAATATTTCGAAATGAGTTTACTGCTAAATTTTCTTGTGCTACAGACACAGAAATCATAAAAAGCATCGAGAGACTAAAAAATATTTTCTTCATTTTAATTGGTTTATAGTTATAGTGACTTAAATATAGCTACATATTTTCTAGTGAACAAAAGCAACTACCCAATTATTCTATTTTTTCTTTATTTCTCAGACAAGAAGACAGTCAGCTACTGATTTGAAGTTTGGGTAAAAAATCACAGTTTGAGTTAATGATCTATTTTAATGGATTCACAAGAGCACAAGAAACCAACGGATTATATAATTTAAATTCTACCCAAATTACAGACCAAGGTCTATGTTTTTTGGTAAACCCCTTTGAAGCAAGTTGGTTATGTGAATAAAATCGAGTGATAAGATTTGAGGTGAACCCGATATATATTTTTTGATGCGTAGCACTCCAAAGAATATAGACAACAAACTCTTTCATGACATCAATAGGGCATAAAAAAAGCACCTAATGGTGCTTTCTTTAGTAGCGAGGGCAGGACTCGAACCTGCGACCTTCGGGTTATGAGCCCGACGAGCTACCACTGCTCTACCTCGCGATTTGAAATGCGAATTTACAACTTTATCCATAGCTGTGCAACAACTTCTCAACTCATTTTTTTTGATCCATTTAACCGTTTCAACCTTTAATTAGTAAAAACTTTAAAGATTTGAATCAAACGCTTCCTTATAATAAAGTACTTTTGCAAACAAATCGAGTATATGAGCAGTATCGTAGCTATAGTTGGAAGACCTAACGTAGGAAAATCAACTTTTTTCAATCGGATGATCCAAAAGCGTGAGGCTATAGTGGATGCGGTAAGTGGTGTGACCCGAGATCGACATTACGGAAAGTCTGACTGGAACGGAAAGACTTTTACATTAATTGACACCGGAGGCTATGTAGAACGAAGCGAAGATATTTTTCAAAAGGAAATTGACAAGCAAGTCAATTTAGCTATTGATGAAGCCGACGTGATTATTTTTATGGTTGACGGATCGGATGGGGTTACGGGTATGGATGAAACCATGGCAAAACTCCTTCGAAGATCACAAAAACCGATCTTTTTAGCGATCAATAAGGTGGACAGTTCCACCCATCAAGAATACGCCTTGGAATTTTACGCTTTAGGGTTTGATCATCAATTTCCAATATCCAGCATTAATGGAAGTGGAGGAGGAGAGCTTTTAGACGAACTCGTAAAACACCTCCCTGAAGTTGAGGAAACCGATACAGATTCTTTACCGCGTTTTGCAGTCGTAGGAAGACCCAATGCAGGGAAATCTTCATTTATCAATGCATTAATCGGGGAAGAACGCTATATCGTTACAGACATTGCTGGAACTACTCGAGACAGCATTGATACCCAATACAATCGTTTTGGATTTGATTTTAAATTGGTTGATACTGCTGGGATTCGAAGAAAAGCTAAGGTAAAAGAAGACATTGAGTTTTATTCTGTCATGCGATCCGTTCGTGCAATAGAAAATTCCGACGTATGCCTCCTCATTTTGGATGGCACACGAGGCTTTGACGGTCAAGTTCAAAATATTTTTTGGTTGGCTCATCGTAATCACAAAGGCATTGTGATTTTAGTAAACAAATGGGATTTAGTGGAAAAAGACACGAATGCTGCAAAAGCATTTGAAGCTCAAATCCGTGAGGAGATTGCTCCTTTTACTGATGTCCCCATTTTATTTATTTCTTCCCTTACCAAACAACGAATTTATAAAGCTGTAGAAACTGCTGTTGAAGTTTATAAAAATAGATCCAGACGAATTCCAACCAAGGAATTTAATAATCAAATGCTTCCAATTATTGAGAAGTATCCTCCGCCGGCGTATAAGGGGAAATATGTAAAAATCAAGTTTTGTACCCAATTGCCCACTGCCTATCCGCAGTTTGCTTTTTTCTGTAATCTGCCACAATACGTTAAAGATCCTTACAGAAGATTTCTGGAGAATAAACTCAGAACCATGTATGATTTTAATGGCATTCCAATTCAAATATTTTTTAGAAAGAAATAGAGTTATACTCTTCCTTTAAGTTCTTCGAGGGAAGCTTTTACCCCTTCTAATTTAGCGAGGAGTACTTGTTTTGAGGCGGTATTCGATTTCAATTCCAATTGTTTTTTGGCTCCCTGAAGAGTCATTCCTTTTTCTTTGACAAGGTGGTAAATGAATTGAATGGTGAGGATGTTTTCGGGGGTGTACTTTCGTGTTCCTGTTTCTTTTTTCTTGGGTTGAATTTCTTTAAATTCTTTTTCCCAAAACCGCAATAATGAGGGTTGAACATTAAAAGCCTTAGCTACCTCGCCAATAGAATAATAGAGCTTTTCTGGGAGGTCTATATGCATGTTAATCCATGGATTGATTTTCCAGTTTAGACTGTGTCAAGAGTGCATCAAACTCTTTTTGAGACAGGTTGCCGTAATAAAAATTAAGGGGGTTAATTTTTTTATTGTCTTTAAAGATTTCGTAATGAACATGAGGTCCTACCGAGCGACCAGTGTTTCCTACAAATCCGATGATGTCACCTCGTTTTACCTTCTGCCCTCTTCGCACATTGTATTTTTCTAAATGTCCATACAGACTGATGTATCCAAAACCGTGATCGATACGAATGTGACGACCGTATCCTGACGAACGGTTATCAGCTCTTTGCACTATACCATTTCCTGTAGCGTAGATTGGGGTGCCTTTTTTTGCACTGAAATCCATGCCGTAATGAAAACGTCTTTTCTTTGTAAAAGGGTCAATTCGATAACCATAACCTGATGCCATACGAGTGAGGTCTTCGTTTTTTATGGGTTGAATGGAAGGGATGGCTTCGATTAGTTCTGCTTTGTTTGCTGCTAATCGCTCAATTTCATCTAAAGAGCGCGACTGGACAACGGTTTGTTTGGATAAGATGTCCAAGCGTTTTGCTGTATTGATAATCAATTCAGAATTATCATAACCTTCAAGATCTTTATAACGGTTTACACCTCCAAAACCTGCTTTTCGTTGTTCTTCTGGAATCGAACTGGCTTCAAAATAGACACGGTATAAATTGTTATCTCGATCTTCAAGGTGAGAAACAACGGCCTCTATTTGTGTTAATTTTTTATTGAGAATGTCAAATTGCAACTCATAATTTTCCAATGCCCTTTTTTGTGATATTTCAGCAGGGGTATTGATCCAATCGGTATTTAATAAAATTAAGAGCGTAGAGAGCCCAAATAGAAAGGAGGTAAGGAAAAACAAAAAGAAATTGGAAATACGTTTTTTATTAGTAATCGCAATAGGCCTATAAGAAAGCGTTTCAGGATCGTAATAGTATTTAACTTTACTCATAAAGTTTTATAAATTTTCTTTTCTTTTGCAGTATCAAATTGATTTGACCCTCAAAGTTATAGAATTTGAGCTAGATAAACCAAATTTAATCCGTTGCAAAGATATGCAACTTTAACATTATAGCATACACAGGTATGAAATCCACTGAAGTAAGGCAGCAATTTTTAGATTTTTTTGCGTCAAAAACCCATAAAATAGTTCCTTCAGCACCTATGGTGATCAAAAATGATCCCACACTGATGTTTACAAACGCGGGGATGAATCCCTTTAAGGAATATTTTTTAGGAAATGCCAAACCAAGTTCCAAAAGAATTGCAGATACTCAAAAGTGTTTACGAGTTTCAGGAAAACACAACGATTTAGAGGAGGTGGGTATAGACACCTATCACCATACTTTTTTCGAAATGTTAGGCAATTGGAGTTTTGGTGACTATTTTAAAAAAGAGGCTATCGAATGGGCTTGGGAATTACTAACGGAGGTGTACAAAATAGATCCATCAAAATTGTATGTAACAATTTTTGAAGGTGCTGCAGATGAGGATATTGAAAAAGACAATGAAGCCTATGCTTATTGGAAATCCATATTACCAGAAGATAGAATATTGTTGGGGAGTAAAAAAGATAATTTTTGGGAGATGGGAGATCAAGGACCTTGCGGACCTTGTTCTGAAATTCATGTCGATATCCGTACAGAGGAGGAGAAAAATCTAGTCCCTGGTGCCGAATTAGTCAACAAAGACCACCCGCATGTGGTTGAGGTATGGAACCTCGTCTTCATTGAATACAATCGGAAAGCAGACGGGAGTTTAGAAAAATTACCTCAAAAACATATTGATACTGGAATGGGTTTTGAACGCCTCTGTATGGTACTTCAAAATAAAAATTCAAATTATGATACGGATGTATTCACTCCTATTATCCGAGAGATAGAAACACTTACTGCAATTTCTTATGGAACTTCCGAAAATACAGATCGGGCCATACGAGTCATTGCAGATCACTTGAGAACAGTCTATTTCGCTATTGCAGACGGACAATTACCCAGCAACAACGGTGCGGGTTATGTGATTCGTAGAATTTTGAGAAGAGCCATCCGTTATGGGTTTACGTTTTTAAATCAAAAAGAAGCGTTTATCCACAAATTAGTTGAGACTTTAAGTCAACAAATGGGAACTGCCTTTCCAGAACTGATCAAAGAACAGCAGTTGGCCTATAATGTAATTCGTGAAGAAGAAATTTCTTTTTTGAAAACTTTAGATCAAGGACTTGTACTTTTAGAGACCATTTTAAACTCCTCCAAAGACAAGACCGTTGAGGGAACTAAGGCCTTCGAATTGTACGACACCTTTGGCTTCCCTTTTGATTTATCGGCTTTGATAGCCAGTGAAAGAGGCTATAGCATAGACGAGCAAGGATTTCAAACCGCAATGGCTGCTCAAAAATCTCGATCACGTGCTGCCGCCGCATCCAAAGCAGGGGATTGGGTTGTTTTACAAGAGGACGATGTGGAAGAATTTATAGGATACGATCACCTTACCACCCAAGTAAAAATTACACGGTATAGAAAGATGACCAGTGCCAAAGAAGGGGACTTTTTTCAATTGGTTTTTAATCTTACCCCATTTTATCCAGAAGGTGGAGGACAGGTTGGTGATAAAGGGTATTTAGAGTCTTCCAATGGCGACATTACTTATATTCTCAATACCAGAAAAGAAAATAATTTGATTTTACATCAAACCACATCGATTCCAGATAAATTAGAGGATACGTTTACTGCTGTAGTTGATGCGAAACAACGAAAACGTTCGTCTTGTAACCATACAGCAACGCATCTGATGCATCAAGCATTGCGTACTGTTTTGGGGTCGCATGTAGAGCAAAAGGGATCAATGGTACATTCCGGGATGTTTCGTTTTGATTTTTCACATTTTGCAAAAGTTAATTCGGACGAACTGGCTGCCGTAGAGCGTTTTGTTAATGCCAGAATACAAGAACAAATTCCATTAGTAGAAGATCGAAATACACCCTATGAAAAAGCAATTCAAAGTGGAGCCATGGCTCTTTTTGGAGAAAAATATGGGGATACGGTTCGGACAATTCAATTCGGGCAATCCATTGAACTTTGTGGTGGAACTCACGTACAGAATACTTCTGAAATATGGCATTTCAAAATCCTATCCGAAGGAGCTGTGGCAGCGGGTATTCGACGTATTGAGGCAATAACAGGAGAGGCTGTAAAAACCTATTTTGAACAACAAAATGATCTTTTGATTAAAGTAAATCATTTGCTCAAACAAAGTCAAGATCCATTAAAGGCGATTGAATCCCTACAAACGGAAAACAACAATTTAAAAAAGGAGATAAGTACCCTTTCCAAATTAAAAGCGACCCTGCTGAGAGATGAATTGAAATCGAAAATTACTTCCATAGACGGAATTTCTTTTGTGGCTAGTGAAGTCGATTTAGATGCGCAAGGTATGAAAGACTTGTCCTTTGAATTGGGAACGGATTACGATAATGCCATCATTGTTTTGGGATCGAAAAAAAATGACAAGGCTTTGTTGAGTTGCTATATTTCCAAATCCCTTGTACAGTACCAGCAAAAAGATGCCGGAGTGATAGTAAGAAATTTAGGGAAACACATCCAAGGGGGTGGTGGTGGACAAGCGTTTTTTGCTACTGCAGGAGGTAAAAATCCTGAAGGAATTCATGCAGCTATACAAGCTGCAAAGGCGGTCTGTTTTTAAAGACCGTTTGCTCTAGGAGGATAATTACTGATGATTTCTTGAACAAATAGAGCGATTCTCTCGTCTCTATTTTTCATATTTTCTTGAATCCCACCTCGTCCTTTTCCTTGCCAAATTAATTGTTTACTGACCCCATCAATTACATTGATATACAACGTTCCTTCGGTTTGTGTACTGACACTGTTTCTTGGACCCCAGAACCATGGGTTGAATCCCCAACCCCAACCCCATCCCCAGCCAAAGGAGTTCATGTTGTTTATGTAAATTTTTTCTTTGGCCTCAGTTGAAAATCCAATCAATAGATCGGGGGTTTCCGATTTTGAAAGCCCTTTACTGGTCAGTTCAGCATCAATTGCTTTTAATATCCTGCGTTTATCCAAGTCGGAGATATCAACTTTGTCTATCTGCGGTTTGAAATACGCGAAAGTCTTGTATTTTGAAAAATCGACCTCACTGTCAAAATCAGAGTATACGTGAATGGAGGCACAGGAAACAAAAAACAGTATAAATGCTAAAAATGCTAGATATTTCATGACGATTTTTTTATTTAAAGATTCTATTTATATGTCAAAAAGTATGCCGAATTAATCAGCTCCTTTTTGGATTATAGTTAAAGGGACAGTGCCTACAGTTACTTTGACAACAATATCCTCTTTTTAAATGATACTGTTCGGTAAAAACTTTATATCCTTGTTCGGTAAGATAGTAATCTCCTTCTTCCAAAGGGGGTAAACCCTCACTCATTTTAATGTATTTTTGTCCATGTCTCTTTTTAATTCCTTCAAAAATAGCACAAATCAGTTAGTAGGCTCTATCGAGGGGTATCGGATTACTATAAAACGTGAGGATTTAATTCATCCAGTAGTTTCAGGAAATAAGTTTCGGAAGTTAAAGTACAATTTCGAGGCTTACAGTGAAATGAAAAATGCAGAGGTTTTGAGTTTTGGTGGGGCATTTTCCAATCATTTAGCGGCTATGGCTCAAGCAGGAAATGCATACTCTATTCCGACCATTGGAGTTGTGAGAGGGGAGGAGTGGCAAAACAAAATTGAGGAAAGTTCCACACTTGAATTTTGTGTAAAACAAGGGATGCAATTGGTTTTTGTATCACGAAATGAATACAGAGAAAAAGAAAAAGCTTTACCAATACAAATGCTCTTAAAGGAAAAGAAAACACTACAGCTATTGCCTGAAGGGGGTACCAATGCACTTGCCGTTAAAGGTTGCGAAGAAATTTTAACGGAAAGTGATAGGGAATTTGATGTCGTTTGTACCTGTGTAGGAACGGGGGGAACAGTAGCGGGAATCATTCAAAGTTCAGGACCACATCAGCACATTATAGGGTTTAATGCACTCAACAATAGTTCGGTAGAGGCCACCATTTCTGAATATACTACCAAGACCAATTGGATACTAAATTCGGAGTATACTTTAGGGGGTTATGCTAAAGTAAACCCGTTGTTAATTCAGTTTATGAACGATTTTTATCAACAATATCAGATTCCTTTAGATCCAATCTATACTGGGAAAATGCTTTTTGGTATTTTTGATCTGATAAAAAAGCAAAAGTGGTTATGGGGAAAGAATGTTTTAGTAATTCATACGGGTGGACTTCAAGGGGTAAAGCCCATGAATGTTCTACTTCAAAAAAAAGGATTCCTCCCGTTAAATTATGGGGAAGACTTACCCTATTGATCCTCTGTATGGGGCTTACTTCCTGTGGTAGCTCTCGCAAAGTTATCGTTGAAAGACAGACGCCTACTGCCAAGCAGCAAAAAGTTGAACCCCAAATTGCGATTCCAAAAGACGAGGTTGTCGGTCTTGAAAAAGCACTAACTAACCAAGAAAAAATCATTCTATATATCGAAAAATATGCCCCAATTGCACAAAATGAAATGCGTTCTTTTGGAATACCAGCGAGTATTACGTTAGCCCAAGGAATACTTGAATCAGGGATGGGGTATGGTCGACTAGCAGTAGAAGGAAATAATCATTTCGGAATAAAATGCCATCAAGAATGGGATGGGAAACGACTTTATCATGATGATGATGAAAAAGGGGAATGTTTTCGAGTGTATGACGATCCTATAAATTCATTTCGGGATCACTCGCTTTTTTTAAAAGAGCGAACTCGATATGCTTTTTTATTCGACATCAAGACGGACCATTATAAAGCTTGGGCAAAGGGTTTGAAAAAAGCAGGCTATGCCACCGATCCCAGTTATCCTGATAAATTAATCAGTTTGATTGAGCGTTTTGATCTAACTCAATTTGATCTAAAAATGCGTGAAATTAATCTGGTGAAAAGCGGTTCTAGTCAATCCAATAAAACTACAGTTCATACGGTAAAAAAAGGGGATACATTGTATTCTGTTTCTAAAAAGTATAATGTTACCGTGGAACGCATTATGGAGTTGAACAAAATTCAAGATCAGACTATTTATCTGGGGCAGTCTTTGACGATCCCTTTAAATCTATAAAAATGCAATATCAAAGAAGTAGCACTTTATTCCAAGAAGCCCAAGCAGTTATTCCTGGGGGGGTAAATTCCCCGGTCAGAGCGTTTAAATCCGTGGGGGGAACTCCCCTTTTTGTAAAACGTGCATCAGGAGCCTATCTCTATGATGAAGACGGGAATCAACTCATCGATTATATTTCCAGTTGGGGACCGATGATTCTGGGACATGCGTACCCACCTGTTATTCAAGCCATAAAGGAGCGAGCAGGAAACGGAACCTCTTTTGGAATGCCTACCGCCTTGGAAACCGAAATTGCCACTTTGGCTTTAGAGATGGTTCCGAACATGGATAAAATCCGTTTTGTGAATTCTGGAACAGAGGCTTGTATGAGTGCCGTACGTTTAGCAAGGGGAGTTACGGAAAGGGAAAAAATAATCAAATTTGCTGGATGCTATCATGGACACTCGGACGCTTTCTTAATTCAAGCAGGGAGTGGTGCCGTTACTTTTGGAAGTCCTAACAGTCCCGGGGTAACAAAAGGTACGGCTCAAGATACTTTGTTGGCTCCTTTCAATAACCTGGATGCAGTTCGCGCATTGTTTTCTGAATATCCCAAAGAAATTGCAGCAATCATCATAGAACCCGTTGCTGGGAATATGGGATGTATTCCCCCTGCGGAGGGGTTTTTAGAAGGGTTGAGAAGCCTGTGTGACCAATTCGGCAGTTTGCTAATTTTTGATGAAGTCATGACTGGATTTCGTCTTGCTCGAGGTGGTGCACAAGAATTGCTTGGAATAAAAGCGGACATTGTAACTTTTGGGAAAGTAATTGGCGGAGGATTACCCGTAGGTGCTTTTGCAGCAAATAATCGAATTATGAGTTATTTAGCACCTGAGGGTCCAGTCTATCAAGCTGGAACATTAAGTGGAAACCCTTTAGCAATGGCTGCAGGATTGGCCATGCTCCAATCTTTAAATCAAGAGGAGGAAGTTTTTAATCGTTTAGCCGAAAAAACAGCTTATTTACATCAAGGATTAGATTCGGTATTAAGTACCACCAATATCCCCTATCAAATAAACCGATTGGGGTCTATGATTTCGGTTCATTTTACTGAAATCCCAGTCACAGATTTTGAAACGGCAGCCTTTGGAAATAATGATACATTTAAAAAGTATTTTCACGGTATGCTGGAACAGGGGATTTATCTCCCACCCAGTGCATTTGAAAGTTATTTTCTAAACGATGCCTTATCTTTTTCGGATATTGATCAAACAATAAATGCACTACACTTAGTGATTAAAAAACTATAATTTTTTTAGGGTCTGGAGTTCTGTATTGGGTAAGGTTTTTTTGTATTTTTAGTATAACCAAATCTTTTATTCATGAAAAATCTATACCTATGCTTTGTGTTTGCATGCAGCAGATCTACCTTACTAGCTCAAGAGTATTATGAAACTCTACCCGAAAACCCAGATCATAACGTATGTTATGCCAAATGCGTTGTTCCGGATGAATTTAAGGAGGAAGTTATTCGAGTTATGACAAAACCCGAATATACCGTTCTAGAGATCCTACCAGCTCAATACAAAACGGAAACAGAAGAAATTATTACTAAGCCAGCTTCCATTATATACACAAATGTGCCCGCCGTTTACAGAACAGTTTATGACACCCTATGGATTGTAGAACCCTATCACAAATTGACCACAATACCCACAAGTTTTTCAGACGATTATGAGACTGTGGAAATCAGACCCAAAACAGGAGTTTGGATTGCTGGAGAGAAAGATCCAGACTGTCCCTCAATCGATAATCCTGACGATTGTAGAATCTTTCACTATATAGAAAATCAAGCCATCACTAGAGATGTGCCTGTAAAGAAAGTGCTTCAAAAAAGTCATACTTCATCTGAAATGATCGCTGGAAAATTCCAACTCGTAGCTCGTCAAGTTGAGGTGAGTCCTGCTACCACAAAGCAAGAAGAAATCCCTGCCGAAAAAAAAGCTATTGACCGTAAGGTTTTGGTTAAAGATGAGACCACTACTGAAAAAACCATAGCTGCAGAATACACCGAAGTTTTGAGAAAAGTTTTGGTTAAAAAAGGAGGGATGACCGCATGGAGAAAAGTTCCATGTGACATCCCAGAATCCGGAATAATCCTTCCAATACATTATGCACTTGGAAGTGCAGCTTTAACCACAGAGTCTCAGAGAATTATCGACAGACACATCTTATCCTTAATGTTAAATGATCAAACGACAACGGTAGAAATCGGTTCACATACTGACTCAAGGGGCAGTGAGGAATCCAATTTACGTTTGTCTGAGCGTAGAGCAAAATCTGTAGTGGATTACCTTGTCTCCAAGGGGATTTCTCCAGAACGATTAATTGCTGTAGGCTACGGTGAATCAAAACTTTTGAACAACTGTAATGATGGATCAGACTGTTCTGAAGCCTCGCATCAGGAAAATAGACGTACAGAATTTAAAGTATTCTAAAACGCTTTTAAAACTGTTTTTGTTGAGGACTTGACATCCTTTTCGCCCCTCCAGGGTGCATCGGTTTTTGTGGAGATTTAGGACCTCTGCCTTGATGAGCCATACGTCCTTTTTTGGGATGTTGCATTTTTTTCCAACTCTCGTATTGCTGCTCATTTAGCACGTTTTTCATTTCTTTTTGAAGAGCAATTTGTTGGTCTAGATTTTTTAAATGCATCTCATAGCGTTCGTCTGTAGAAAGCTCATCTTTTTTTTGGGATCTAGCAGGGCGAGGGTATTTTTTTAAGATTTGAGCAACTTGTTTTGCTTGATTTTCAGAAAGATCGAGAGCTAATTGCATTTGTTTTGTTCGGAGTTCCGTACGTTGCTCTTGGGATAACTTTTCTTGATTTTTTCGATGCTCTTGATGTTGAGCCATTAAGCTCGTGCTTCCAGCAAAAGCAATGGCAATAAAGAAAATAAAATGTTTCATGATAAAATGTTTTTTGTTTTGTCTATAGATAATATCTAGGGACAGAAGTTTAATGTGTTGACATTAATTTAACATTTCAATAAATAAACCCAGATCATTTTTCACCACTTTAACCACCTTTTTTTGAGTGAGTCCTTTGATACTAGAATCCCATTTTTTATTACTCAACGGTGTTTGTTCTTTAATGGAAGTGAGCTCTTTGGAAACTGATTTTTTCAGTATCTCCAAAACTAATTTTTCTTCCTCATTAAGAGCAACAGCTTTTCTTTCTGGTTTCATTTGTGGGAAAAACAAAACTTCTTGAATGGAGCTATTATTGGTCATGAGCATGACCAATCTATCTATTCCGATCCCAATCCCCGAGGTTGGAGGCATTCCATATTCTAAAGCTCTTAAAAAATCTTGATCGATAAACATGGCTTCGTCATCGCCTTTTTCACTTAAGGTCATCTGAGCCTCAAACCGTTCTTTCTGATCGATAGGGTCGTTAAGCTCTGAATAGGCGTTTGCTAATTCTTTTCCGTTTACCATCAATTCAAATCGCTCAGTAAGTTTACTATTGGATCGATGTTCCTTGGTTAACGGACTCATGGATTTGGGATAGTCTGTTATAAAAGTAGGTTGGATATAATGATGCTCACATTTTTCCCCAAAAATTTCATCAATTAATTTTCCTTCACCCATGGTTTCATCTACTTCCAGTCCTAAATCGGAAGCAGCTTTACGGAGTTCTGCTTCTGTTTTATTTGAAACGTCGATTCCAGTATGAATTTTTATGGCTTCTAAAATCGGTACTCGAGGATAAGGTGCTTTAAAATCGATCAGGTGTTTTCCAACAGTTACTTTAGTTGTTTGATGAAGCTCTTGAGCTATATGTTCTAAAAGAGTTTCTGTTGTTTCCATCATCCAGAAGTAGTCCTTGTAGGCTACGTAGAGTTCCATTACGGTAAATTCTGGATTGTGAGTTCGATCCATTCCTTCGTTTCGGAAGTCCTTAGCAAACTCAAAAACACCTTCAAAACCGCCAACAATGAGTCGTTTTAGATAAAGTTCATTGGCAATTCGCAAATAAAGAGGGATGTTTAAAGCATTGTGATGGGTGATAAATGGACGTGCTGCAGCTCCACCTGGGATGGATTGAAGAATGGGAGTTTCGACTTCCAAATAGCCTTTTTGAATTAAAAATTCACGAATAGTAGTGGTTATTTTGGAACGTTGTAAAAAAGTTTTTTTTACTTGAGGATTTACAATGAGATCCACATAGCGTTGTCGGTATCTTAATTCAGGATCATTGAATTCATCAAAAACATTTCCCTCAGCATCTGTTTTTGGTAAAGGCAAAGGGCGAAGGGTTTTGTTGAGAAGGGTAAAGTGAGTAACCTTTACGGTTTGCTCCCCGACCATAGTAGTAAATAAGGTTCCTTCAACCCCAATGATATCGCCTATATCTAATAATTTTTTATACACCTCATTGTACAGTGTTTTATCTTCAGAAGTACAAATTTCGTCTCGATTGAAGTAAATCTGAATTTTCCCTTTACTGTCTTGTAACTCCGCAAAACTTGCTTTTCCTTGAATTCTTCTCGACATGAGTCTGCCTGCCAAAACTACTTTTTTCCCCTCTTCATATTTTTTTGGAAGATCACTAGAATAAAAATCCACGGGATAGAGTGCTGCTGGATAGGGATTAATCCCCATTTTTTTTAGTTCTTGGAGTTTTTCTCGGCGAATAAGTTCCTGTTCGGAAAGCTTGGACATATAGATAATATTTGAGGCAAAGATAAGCAGACTGAAAAAATAGGGGAGTCAATTTTTATATCTTTGTAACAATAAAAATCCACATGAGTTTTTTTAGAGTAGTCTTATCTATTTTTTTCCCCCCACTTGCCGTCATTGATCAGGGGTGTGGTTCGGTGTTGATTGTTTTTATCCTGACCTTGTGCGGTTGGGTACCCGGAGTAATTGCCGCCCTAGTCATTTTAAATAACCCCGAAAGATGGAGTAAGGGTAGATAAATAGTCAATGAGTATAAATAAAATTGTTAAAGTCGTTGATTTGGGTTTCATGCCTTATGCTGAAGCCTTAGCTAAACAAGATTTTTTTTTCAATCAAATCATAGATATCAAACGTGCCAATAGAAATAAAGAACTGCCGGATTTAACGGACAATTATTTACTTTGGGTAGAGCACCCCCCTGTATTAACTTTGGGAAAAAGCGGCAAAATTGAACATTTATTATTAGACGAGAAGATGCTTCAGCAAAAAGGGATTGAGTTTTTTAAAACCAATCGAGGAGGTGATATCACCTTCCACGGGCCAGGGCAGTTGGTTGTTTATCCCATTTTTGATTTGGATAATTTTTTCACAGATATTCATAAATACTTACGCTTTTTGGAAGAAGCCGTCATTAAAACCCTTGATGAATATGGTATTCATGCTACTCCTAGCGCTGGTGAAACTGGAGTATGGTTGGATGTTGGAACTCCTTTCGCAAGAAAAATATGTGCTATGGGTGTACGTGCGAGTAGATGGGTAACAATGCATGGGCTCGCATTCAATTTAAATACCGATTTATCTTATTTTGAATACATCGTACCCTGTGGCATTCAAGGTAAGGGGGTAACTTCTTTATCAAAAGAATTGGGAAGGGAAATTAATGTGGAGACTGTTAAAGAAAAACTTCTTTTTCATTTGAAAGATTTGTTTGAAATCGAGCAATATCGAATCAGTTAATCTGATAAATAAAAAATCCATTGGATTCCGATTGTATAACCATTTCAATTGCAGAATCACCATCGGTATTACTCAAATCCGCATCTCCAGTTCCATAAACTGGAAAACCACCTACTAGGGTACCATTACTTAAATAAACAAATACTTTTTGTGTTTCCAATTCGGTGAGGACCACATAAAGGGTATTGTTGATATAATGAATTTTGGGAGTAGTGTATTTGCCAAAGGGGAGATTTACAGGAATTCCTTTGATATTTAACACATTATCGCTTAGGCTTACTAATGTTTTGGCGGTCATGTCTATCAGATGATCTTGACCCAGCCCCAAGTTGCTTAAAATGACATTTCCTTTAGAATCGATTTGGAACATTTCTCCTGATTGGGTCGTTCCAGAAAAAGTATTCCGGTACTCAAAAACAGGATTTTCAGAAGTTTGAAGTCCTTCTTTCAATTTGATACGATCCGTCCCTTGTCTATTTAAAATCCGGAGGGAACCCTTAGTGTCTTGAAGTAAGATATAATCATTCGTTCCAAAGCGAATGTGTTTTGGAGGATGCATCAAGGGATTGTCTAGGGTTTTTAATCGAAACCCAGAAACGGAATTGCCTCTATTGTCATACATTTTGAGCTGTGTACCGTCTGACAATAAAAAACGATAATTGTAATTCAAGTCATAATCAAAAACAGCTAAGTGTTGTGGACTTTTACCCGAAAGTTTGATGTCAAATGGCGGAACAATTTTCCCGTTTCGATCTAAAATCATAAAGCGATCTGCGGTACGGAAAGCCATTTGAAGTCGTCGATTTTTATACAGATCTACTTGTTCAATTTTTCCTATTATAGCACCTGAAAGTTCTTTTTTCCAAAAGAGTTTACCCGTATTGGAGAAAAGGTAAAGCACATTGTTTTGATCTTGAATCACCACATCCATGGTTTTATTTCGGTGATTTTTGATCCATTGTGGTGCCCTTGCAGCAGGTGCATCGAGAGAAAAACTGTATTGGTTGACTACACTATTTTTCTGAGCGTTTGCATTTTTCTTCTGAGCAGCCAATCGGGTTTGAATAAAATTGCTTTCAGAAACCCCTTGTAATACTATGAGTGGATAATCCTTTAAATTGATTTTTTTCCACAACGTCTCCTTGTTCTCCATCAATGTTTCCCAACTTTTTTTCAAGTTTGGCGTTTTCCCTAACCACAAAAAAGAGCTGCTATCTGCGAGATCTTCCCTTAAGGTTTTGAACTCAAGATCATTAAATAGGGTATTGTTGTCCAGATAATTTCCAATAATTTGTTTGAGTTGAGCTTGTGAATTGGAGTAAATCAAAAAATCATCCAGCTGTGCGCTCCATGCTCCATTTTCAAAAGCGCCTAGCGTATTGAGTAAAAAATGCAGATCTTCAGGAAGTTTTTGACTGTAGAGGGCAATATTTCGGAAGGTACCTTGTGTTTCAGAAAAAGAAAAAAGATCCGGATGAAGGGTTTCTGTGTTATTCAGATGAAAAATTACAGTTTTACTTTCCTCCAATTGAACCCATGCAATCTCATCTACAGTACTCAGTAAATCCAAGTTAATTGAAGTTAAAGGAATGTTGAGATGCCGACTGTATTGTTTGAATTGATCTTCAAGGGCTTTGTAATCCTCCAAAGAAAGCGCAAAATAACCATCAAAATTTTGGGGAACAACTTGAGGACTTAGAAGTTTTTGTGGAGTTTGACCTTTTAAAAGGGTAAGTTTATCTGGAATAGAATCATTGATCAAGCTAATTCCGTCCAGAGTAAAAGGATCTTTTTTGGTGTTGAAATCAAACGAAAACCAACTTGATCCCAAAAAAGGGAAAAGGGGTGTATTGGGGAAAATGGTTTCAACTGTACTGCCAAAACCTTGATTAAAAAGGAGATTTAATGGGGCGTTTTCATCACTTATTTTAGATAAATCATAAACTATTCCCTCTTGGATCCCCAGGCGATTATTTTGGATATTTCTGATGCTGTTTTCTAAAATCAATCGGGAGGTACTGCTGATGGAGATACCTTTAACGTGAGAGCGGTATATTTTTTTTGCATTAACTTCACTTACCGCAACGAGAATATTATCGTACTCAAATGTTTCCTCCATAGGAAGAGTGATGCTGTCTTGTGGTTGTAATTTGAATAGAAAAGAAACTGCCATTGCTTCTTTTCCTTCGGGGGTAAAGCAGAGGAGTGACTTAGAGGAAAACTTTTCAGGGATGACTGATGTTGCATCAGCAAATAATTCGGAATTTATTTCAAGAATTTGTCGAATAAACGGAATACTCGATAGGTTGTTGTTGACCATATTTTGATCGTTGAGTTGAAAGACAGCTAAGGTGTTTTGTGGAACACAACTCAACAATTCTGGAGCCTTTTTTTCCTCGGTAGTACACGAAAGAAAAAATGTAATAAGACTCAATTTTAAAAGTAACCGCATAGAGATCAAAATTAAAAAACTCCAGCGTGCTTTTCCATTTTTTTACCAAATGTTATCAACGGATTTCAACACCAAAGACCTATATTTCTAGTTTATATTGTTTGGGTAAAAGTTGAAACGATTTTCTGTGGTGGTTAGTAATTCCAAACTGCTTTATTGCTTCCCTATGCGTTTTGGTCGGATAACCTTTATTTTTTTTCCAATTGTAAACCGGGAATTTGTCGTGTAGTGAATTCATAAAATCATCGCGATACGTTTTTGCGAGAACGGAGGCAGCTGCAATATTTAGATACTTCCCATCACCTTTAACAATACATTCATGGGGAAGGTTTTCGAAGGGTTTAAATCGGTTACCGTCCACGAGGATAAATTCGGGTTTTAAGTGAAGTTGCTCCAGTGCAAGATGCATCGCTTTGATGGAAGCATTAAGGATATTGATTTCATCAATTTCTTCTTGAAAAACATGAGCAACAGCAAAGGAAAGGGCTTGTTCTTCAATTAAAGGACGTAGGGCATATCGTTGTCTATCTGTTAATTTTTTCGAATCATTTAAAAAGGGAAGTTTAAAAGTTTTCGGGAGTATTACCGCTGCAGCAGTAACAGGTCCTGCAAGGCATCCTCTCCCTGCTTCATCTGTTCCTGCCTCAATTCTTGACGTTAATTGTCTTTTTAATGTTTTCAACACTTCCACTTAAGTTTTCTATGGCTTAGGGCAAATTACTTACAATTATCATAACTTCGCAAACAAATAATTTGGCATGCGCATCGGCCTTTCAATATGTTTTTTCGTGCTTACTTCATTGCTCTTCAGTCAAGACTTGCCTGAAATACCTCAAGACAGTTTGCCCAAGAAAATCGATTTTGAAGAGGTCGTTCAAGATTCCTTATTTGCAAATGAGCCACTACCTGAAAAAAAATCGGATTCACTTGTGCTTTTGGAAAAAGAAAAGCTCAGAGAAGAGGCCAAAACAAAAAAGCCCCTAAAACCGAAAAAAAAACGATATCGCCCCTACATTAAAAGTATGGAGGAGATCACAATTTCGGACTATAAGATTCTTTATTTGGACGAAACAGAAAAGAGTGTAGACACCTCACTTTCTATTGAACGAGAATACACGTTTAATTTTTTACAACAAGATTATTTCGAATACTTACCCTTGCCCAACATGGGGGAAGGATTCAATAAATTGGGATATAATTTTCATGAACAACCGCTGACTCCGCAGATGGGAGCTCGAGTAAAACATTTTGGTTATTTTGAAAAAGAAGATGTTCCTTATTACGAAATGCCCTCTGCTTACACAGAGCTTTTTTTTAAAACAACCTTTGAACAAGGACAGCATCTGGATGCTACGCTTGCAATAAACACTTCCCCGAAATTTAATATTGCGGTTTCATTTAAGGGGTTTCGTTCTTTGGGGAAATACACCTCTTCCTTGAGCAGATCACGCCAATTTAGGATAAGTACCCAATACCAAACCTATAACCAACGGTACCGAATGCGGCTCCATCAAACAACCCAATCTCTAGAAAATGATTTTAATGGAGGACTTACTAACGATGGGGTTTACTTTTTTGAAAATGCCCCCAATTATGTAATCGCTGATGAATCAGGGCAGCCAATACTGAATGAAAACGGGGAGGAAGAATTTATTTTCTACGATGGATTTTTAGATCGTTCTCAACTCAACACCCATGCTGCAGGCACCAATGTTTTGGCAGGGAAGCGTTATTTTATGGATCATCAGTTTCGAATGTTTCCTGTAGTTAAGGATTCTACCGCTTTCAAAATGACTTTAGGGTATAGAGCAAATTACGAAGCTAAAAATTTCCAACTTGAACAATCTAGGGCAAACTCTTATTTTTTTGAAACGTTTACCAATCAGAAAGTAGCGGACACAACAAATTATGGAACACTTGAAAATTCAATCTACGCAAAATTTGATACGGCTTTATTGGGAAAGTTGAAGGTAGATTTGCACCATATTCAATGGGACTACAGTTTTGCTGAGAATGAATATGAAAAAGATACGGTGTTGCCGAATAGCATCAAAGCTAGTCAGTTGGCTATGGAGGCAAAGTGGTCCAAATCGATACTTGGGGTTCAAGCTAATGCGGGTGTTTATAATTCTTTTAAAGAAGACTTTGCCACTCGTTCTTTGAATTTAAGTTTAAGCAGATCGTTAATTAAGGACATTGCAATAGAATTGGGTTATCAAGACCGTTCTCAACCATTAAATTTTAATTTCCATTTGTTTCAAAGTGATTACAAAGAATACAATTGGAATTCAATAGATCTTCAAAATCAGGAGATCAAAACCAAAAGTGTTGTATTGTCTCATCCCAAATGGGGGAGGTTGTCTGGAGAGTGGAATACATTGGATAACTACACCTTCTTTTCAAACACCACCCGACTTCAGGATCTCAATAAAAAATTCAAGTTAGAAGTACTTCAATTGGATAAACGAATAGATTATTTTAAAGCTCGTTTTGATCAACGTTTGGATTTTAGAAAATTTTCATGGATTAATAATGTACAGTTTCAGGAGGTAAATCAGGAAAAAAATACCGAGGAACTTCTATCGGGACCGCTTGCCTTAAATGTTCCTAAATGGCTGGTTCGAAGTACCCTGATGCTCACTTCCTCCCTGTTTAACGAAGCCCTCTTTTTTCAATCGGGGGCTACTTTTGTATTTTTCACAGACTATTATGCAGATCAATACAATCCATTAATTGCTGAGTTTGTTACCCAAAACAACACTAAAATTGGAGAATATCCTCGAGTAGATTTTTTCTTTAACGCAAAAATTCAAAGTTCTCGACTCTTTATCAAGCTTGAAAACGTCAACTCAGTAGTTGAACATTTATTATTTCCAGACAGTCCTTATGATTATTACGCGGCTCCTTTTACTCCATATCGAGATTTTTCTATTCGGATAGGATTAATTTGGAATTTTTTCGAGTAGTAGATACATGATTAATCACTTGATTTTATTGGTGTTATGAGGATATCAAAAAAAAATAAAAAAAACACGAGTAAAAGGGGTTGTAAGT
>Ga0129324_10000691_pt1 | contig 23722 bp, 16 predicted proteins | sample CPBDNA_7_FD_96879 | JGI IMG/M metagenome (GOLD analysis project Ga0129324, IMG submission 96879) | Freshwater to marine salinity gradient microbial communities from Chesapeake Bay, USA - CPBay_Spr_15_0.2_DNA | ecosystem: Environmental > Aquatic > Marine > Coastal | place: USA: Chesapeake Bay... | reverse complement strand
GCTGGAGCAAATACTCAAGGTGTTAACTCTGTTGCTATTGGGGTTAATGCTGGACAAAATACTCAAGGAGCTAATTCTGTTGCTATTGGAAATTCTGCTGGACAAACTGACCAAGGTGTTAATTCTGTTGCTATTGGTATAGATGCTGGACAAACAAACCAAGGAGCTAGCGCTGTTGCTATTGGAAATCAAGCTGGAAGAAGTACTCAAGGAGCTAATTCTGTTGCTATTGGACGTTTTGCTGGACGAAATACTCAAGGTGGTAACGCTGTTGCTATTGGGGAATTAGCTGGACAAACTGTCCAAGGTGTTAACTCTGTTGCTATTGGAAATGCTGCTGGAGCAAATACTCAAGGAGCTAATTCTGTTGCTATTGGAAATTCTGCTGGACAAACTGTCCAAGGTGGTAATTCTGTTGCTATTGGAAATTCTGCTGGACAAACAAACCAAGGTGATAATTCTGTTGCTATTGGAAATGCTGCTGGAAGAAGTACTCAAGGTGATAATTCTGTTGCTATTGGATTCGATAGTGGAATAGTTAGCCAAGGAGCTAATTCTGTTGCTATTGGAAATTCTGCTGGACGAAATACTCAAGGTGTTAATTCTGTTGCTATTGGGGAATTAGCTGGACAAACTGTCCAAGGTGTTAACTCTGTTGCTATTGGAAATGCTGCTGGAGCAAATACTCAAGGAGCTAATTCTGTTGCTATTGGAGAAAGTGCTGGACAAACTGACCAAGGAGCTAGCGCTGTTGCTATTGGAAATGCTGCTGGAGCAAATACTCAAGGAGCTAATTCTATTGCTATTGGAAATACTGCTGGATCAAATACTCAAGGTGATAATTCTGTTGCTATTGGGACTAATGCTGGACAAACAAACCAAGGTGTTAACTCTGTTGCTATTGGAAATCAAGCTGGACAAAATACTCAAGGTAATAATTCTGTTGCTATTGGAAATCAAGCTGCAGAAAATACTCAAGGTGATAATTCTGTTGCTATTGGACGTTTAGCTGGACTAAATACTCAAGGACCTACCGCTGTTGCTATTGGAAATTCCGCTGGACAAAATACTCAAGGTATTAACGCTATTGCTATTGGAAATCAAGCTGCAGAAAATACTCAAGGATTTAACGCTGTTGCTATTGGACGTTTTGCTGGAGCAAATACTCAAGGAGCTAATTCTGTTGCTATTGGAACTCAAGCTGGACAAACAAACCAAGGAGAAAGTGCTGTTGCTATTGGATTTACAGCTGGACAAACTAACCAACATTCTAATTCTATTATTATCAACGCATCTGGTAATACATTGAATTCTGACGGAGTATCTAGAACATATATTGATCCTATTAGAAGTGCAAATGACAATGCAATTGGTGCGTTAAAATGGAATACTGGAACAAAAGAAGTTTTTTATGATTCAGCTAAAACTTTCGTCATTCCCCATCCCGTTAATGAAGATAAATATCTCGTTCATGGTTGTCTTGAAGGTCCAGAAGCAGGTGTCTATTACAGAGGAAAAGGGGAAATTGTTGATACTCATTGTAAAGTACAATTACCTGACTATGTAAATTATTTAGCAACTGAGTTAACAGTTCAGATAACACCGATAGGTTCTCCATCGGTATTATATACATCTGAAGTTGAAAATAATGAATTTGTTGTTTTTGGAAATCCTTGTAAATTTTTCTGGGTAGTATTCGGAAAACGTCTAAGTGTGGAAGTTGAAGTAGATAAAGATGGTGTCGAACTTAGAGGAGACGGTCCTTATACTTGGTGTTCTAAATAAATCGATATTTAATTTTTATACTATGATATAGTATAAAAACATATTAGCAAGTGAAAGGATCTACATACTCTGGGTTATATCTATCGTTGTGAAAACTCCAGAATTCTGGAGATCCAAACTTAAAATCTTTTGGTATAATATCAGCTTTGTACCAAAAAACACAGTCAAGCCAATTATTAGAGTGATTAGCATTGTGTATATATAATGCTGTATAATCGTCAGTAATCTGATCCATAATTTCGCAAAATAAATGAAAATCAGGAATAATACTTGCATAGTTTTCCCAAAGAGTTTTTCTATTCTTAAGAATAGGTTCTCGAAGGATGAAGATACCATCTACGTTAGTACGGATAACAGGTTTTACATCCATAGCATATTGTAGAGAAAGAATGTACCACATCTTCCAATGACGACCTCTTTTATACATACCGTGTTGAAGAGGATTATTAAAAATACGAGGATCATCAGTGCAATCATCAAGTAAAATAACAGCCCAAGGATTAGGAAGATGTTGTTTTGCAATTTTTTGCCTTCGAATAAAGTCTTTAATTTTATCTTCGTTGTATTCATTATATACAAAAGTACTTGGCATAATTTTGCGATAGAAACCATTACTATCCTCTGATCCACTCATAACCATTCCAACTGGAAAGATATCTCTTTTAGAATACAAGAGAGAGGCTATCAAAGTCGTTTTACCAGTATTTCTAACTACATCACAAGTACTTAATAAAAATCGGTGATTATTATCAATAGTAAAACCGTAATATTCACCTTTTCCTTTACTTATAACAGAAAATCTGCTTATTAAATTATTAAGATTACGTTTTCTAGTATGTTCTTGTGTTCTTATAATACGACAAGGTATAGTATCTATATTACCTGATATTGTAATTCTATAATAAGAGTTGATTTCACCTTCATAATTATAAGATTTAATTATTTCCTTTTGTGTTGCTGTAAATCCTAAAGTTCTTGTTATAAAAGTAATATCGTCTGATAATTGTTTAGATTCTTGAATGATATCAAAACAATTATCTCTAGTATCATAATTACCATTGTTATCTATAATACCTGCTAATAGTTCAAGTCTTATAGATCTTGTGTTTGCTTTATATTTATGAGGTATATGCTTGTTATTTAATAAATTATTAGAACGTAAAGCATTTAAAAAACTAAATTCTTTGTGTATATTTGAAGTTCTGTTTCCTAACCATAATCCTAAAATATAAGGCTCTATATCAACTTTCTGTTCTCCAAACTCAACAGGAACTCTAAATACAGCCCATCTCTCTTGCCAATCTTTAGTTTTGTTAAGATAATCTTCAACTGTAATTTCTATTATTTTTTCTCCTTTTTCTCTTTCGACACTAATAAGTACCAATTTATGTAATTTATTAACTATATATTTTTCTCCAGATTTAGGAATGATTTCAAACATTTCATCAAAGTTATTACAAAGTTCTAAAACATTTCTACTAGTAGAATCGTCTCCCATTAATTTATCTCCAATCTTAACGTCTTCCACGTTAATAACATCACCATCATATTTTAATACCTTGGTTCCAGGGGCGAAACATCCGGGTTTTCCACAAACCACTATTTTACTTCCTCCTTGATCAGGATCGTTCATTGTTCTTGTTGAAGGGGCGATAATATTTGTATTAAGTTCTTTAATTTTCAATATATTTTCGTTAGACATATTTATTAGAATTAATCACCTTTGTTTAAATAGAGTAATTTGTATATTATAAAATAATGAGTTCATCACTTACTACTCTATAAATACTTGCTTGAATATATTCATAACTTTCTCAGGAGTATATTCCCTGTAACAATTATTATCCTTATTCTTCCAATCTTCTGGATTAAATGTACTTAAAATATTATAAAACTCGTTTTCGTCTTTATAATACAGTGCTTTATCCTTAAGAATATCAAGGTGAGCCGTATTCCAAGTAGGACCATTATAAGCAATGATAGGCTTGTTATTAACACTAAATTCACCGATACTAAGTCCAAAAGAGTGCCCTAAACTATTACATTCAAGATGAGCGTCACAAGTAGAAATAAAGCAATTCTTTTCATCCTCTTTAACTATTTTGGGAAGGAAGAATATATGAGGATGTTGATCGAACTCTGGGGTATTTACAAAAACAAAATAAATATTAGAAAAATCTCTTACAACTTTTCTAATTATATTTCTTGAGAATTCTAAATCAAATGTATCTTGTCCTCCATGTCTTCCAAACACAACTACGTCTTCTGGAATACCAAGAAGGTTTCTAAGATTGTCTTGTGAAGTTGAAGGTTGTAATCCAATCATATGAGGTACAAACAATTCCCTTCCAAATTTATTAGCTAGAGTTTTTGAAACTGCAGCATAAACATTTCCATGAGGCTGTGTCTGGTCAAACACACAATGAATAACTGTTTTTATATTATCTGACTTAATTCCATCATCAGTACCATATTTAATACAGTAAAATATATCACAGTCTGAAATAAGACGCTCCATATCTTCCTTGTCTTCATATAACAGAATTTTAAAACGTTTTTTAAATTTTAATAAAGCTATTTGGTCATTCTTATGTTCGCTACTTTTTGGAACTAATATAACACTTATATTGTTAAATAACTTTTCATTGTAGTGAGCATAACAAAACAAAGCTTCGCAAGTCCCTCTTACATCAATTTGAGGTGTGTGAAAAGCTATTTTTACCATTTTTATAATTACAATTATATACTTTTAGATACTTTTAGATATGATATGATTGTACATCTTCATAAATTTTAGTTTCTTATACACAATCTATAATGTCTTCTACGTCATATAGATTATAATCTAACTTACTGATTCTTGCTCTTCAACACTTACTTGCTCTTCAACACTTACTGGTTCTGTTTCTTCAACACTTACTTGTTCTGGTTCTTGTTCTTGTTCTATCTCTTCAACACTTACTTGTTCTTCAACACTTACTTGTTCTGGTTCTTGTTCTGTCTCTTCAACACTTACTTGTTCTGGTTCTGTTTCTTCAACACTTACTGGTTCTGGTTCTTGTTCTTCAACACTTACTTGTTCTGGTTCTTGTTCTGGTTCTTCAACACTTACTTGCTCTTCAACACTTACTTGTTCTGGTTCTGTTTCTTCAACACTTACTTGTTCTGATTCTTGTTCTTCAACACTTACTTGTTCTGGTTCTTGTTCTGGTTCTTCAACACTTACTTGCTCTTCAACACTTACTTGTTCTGGTTCTGTTTCTTCAACACTTACTTGTTCTGGTTCTTGTTCTGGTTCTTGTTCTGGTTCTTCAACACTTACTTGCTCTTCAACACTTACTTGTTCTGGTTCTGTTTCTTCAACACTTACTTGCTCTTCAATACTTACTTGTTCTGTTTCTTCAACACTTACTGGTTCTAGTTCTTCAACACTTACTTGCTCTTCAATACTTACTTGTTCTGTTTCTTCAACACTTACTGGTTCTGGTTCTTCAACACTTACTTGCTCTTCAATACTTACTTGTTCTGGTTCTGTTTCTTCAACACTTACTGGTTCTGGTTCTTCAACACTTACTTGCTCTTCAATACTTACTTGTTCTGGTTCTGTTTCTTCAACACTTACTGGTTCTGGTTCTGGTTCTTCAACACTTACTTGCTCTTCAACACTTACTTGTTCTGTTTCTTCAACACTTACTTGTTCTTCGATAACATTTAGATATTTCTCATTATAAACTTCTTGAATCAAATCAGAGCATACTCCAGAGCAAGACAGATAAGCAGATTTTTTTACATCAGGCATATACCATTCAGGCATATCACAAATACATCTTTCCGACAGAGTATTTTCTGCAGAAGTCCATATTAAACCTTTGTTTGACATTGTTGTATTATGTTGAGAGTGATGAAGGCAGTGAACATCTTCATCCAAAAGAAAGTTTAGAGTAGAAGTAGATCTTGCGTTGCAAATAATATTTTTGTTTTTAAGAAAATCTAAAGAAATCGTATATTGTGGGTTTTTGTATCCAAGAGCTAAATAACTTGATCCAACAAGCCATACATCAACCAACACATAAAAACCCTTTAAAATTGCTTCTTGAATATAAGAAATAGAATTTTCCCTTTCTGGGTTCATTCCGTCTGTATTACCCCTATGAGAAATAAAGAATACCATTTATATAAATGGTATTCTTTATTTAAATATTAATTTGAATATTTAGGAATATGTAAAGTATGAAAAACAAAGATGTATTACATTGCTATACAAGAGAATATATCAAAGACTTTCGTTATTATATCAATACATAGTCAGTTTTCTTCTGGTTTGGCGAAACTGCAAAGTGAGTTGAATACACTGACAGGGTTGAGAGGAACTGTTAGGTTCATTCTTCCAGGACAGGCATATGTAGAGACAGATAGAGAAAACTGGATGTATCATTTACGAGCCAAAGCACGGTTACTTAATGCACAATACATCACAACAGATAATATACTAACAGGAAATTTTACTGTTGGGCTGAATGTAAATTTTTTAAACCCAGGAGTATATGACAGTAATTGGAGCAGAATTCCTACAGAACTATTAGTTCTTCCAAATATTTCCCTAACAATAGGGCAGTGTGTATTAAGATTTATAGTAGTATTAAGTAACTCACATCCATTAATTCAACGTAGAAGGATGGAGAAGGCTATTGAGGTGTTCAATAGCACTCCAGTTCGTTGGTCTGATATAGAGTTAAATGTAAATATAATTAAGGCTTATATAGTTATTTCCGGATGTTCTGGTGCTAAACCAACTGAATCACAGTTACCAGAAGCTGTTCAAATGTATGAGTATGCTCTCAAAAGGGGAGTTCCAAAGGAGAATCTTATACAAGAGAAGTATTCTCGTAATACTATAGAGAATATAGCAAATTCTATGTCAGGTATTGAAAAGTATTGGCCGTTAATACAAAACCCAAGGTTAATTCAGATTGTTTCATCAGATAGTCATATCAAAAGGGTTCGGGACATAACTGAGACATACACACAAGCAGAGAATATAGAATATTATTCTACTATTTAACCAGAGAGAATATGCTTGCTATTGCATATGTTTTAATATTTTCTGGATTGGAAGTATAAAGGACATTATCATCTGGTATCTTCCAAACTAGAGCAGAACTAGTTCCTCCATCTAGATTGATGGCATATTGAGCACCAATAGCAACACAAATATCACCTAGTTGTCTAAAATCCATTCCGTAACCTCTTGATCCACGACCTTCAACGTATACAAAAGCTAATTTTCCTTTACCATCAGAAGCAGCTTTATCCGATCTTATACATAAGGCTGTTCGAGGATTAGGATTTGAACCATGTATAGGTTCACCCGGTTCCACTGAATCACATCCTCTAGCAAATTCTGTTGAAGGCCAAGCATAATTAATACATTGGCCATTATTATTATTGACAGCATAACGATCTTGTAGAACAGGTTCATCAAAATTTTTTCCACGTACGCATTGATATGGATAGTATTCGTTATTAGTTTTTGCTGGTTGACTAATTTTTGTCTTAAACTTGTCTTCATTGAATACGACTTTACCGTCATCAACAATTAGAGGCCCTGCTCTAAATAAACTAACGACATCACTTTTTGACTCTAAGTCATCTGTGTATGGAATAATTTTTACTTCTCCTCTTGGTGATACAACAACAGCTGGGAATGCTCTAATACCATCTATGTGTTCATATACTTGTGGAACTGGCATATGTTCTACATCATAATATGTTTCAAGCTCATTTCCTGTTTTAAACTTTCCTATTGGTTTGTAACTTCTATTAGTTCCTTTAAAATCAAAGTATGTTGAGTTTATAGCTACCCCTGATTCATATTTTGACATATAATCAAATATGTCAAGACGGCAACAATCATTCCTGAATTTGTATCCTTCATCATAAGCCTTTATAGGGTCTATAAATGCTACAGTTACTTTTTGATTAGCGGAGTTACACATAGAAAGTTGTAAAGGGGTTAGTTCTCTGTTATATGGTCGTATTAAATCGTTTAGTGATTCAATTTGACGAAGAAATTGTTCAGGTAGTTGTTGAATATGCAACCAATTGTTATAATAATGTTTCATTATACCCCTCTGTGTTAAAGTTTCTTCGAATTTGTAATTTTGTGGATTATCTTGGTAGTATATAATATCATTAATCGTTTCATTAGTATCTGACAAAACAATATTATACCGGTTTAATTCTTGTAAAAAAATATCTTGATAAGAACTAATATAAGGTATTTTTGCCGTATTATTCTTCTCTTTAAATGCTAGATTAAGGAATTTTCGTGCTGCTATAAGAGGATCAGTAAAATTATATTTTGCTTTGTTTATCACATCTGGTTTAGGTCTCCATGTACCTTGGTGCCACGAGAAAAGTTCTGTCTTAACTGTTAGTAGTTTAGAAGTATTTTCTTTTGGTATTCCAGTTAAGATTCCAAGTACAGTTCTGTCAACATCTTCATCCCATAAATTAGGGTTTGCAAATTTCTTACGAAATGTATTAACAGCAGGTCTCACTCTGACAGGACCTTTTCGTTTATATGTAGATAGACTTCCATATAGAGAAAGTCCGTCAATAAACTTGTTAAAAAATCCATAGTTCATTACACCTCCTGCTTCACCTACTTGTCTATTAATTTGACTGTATCTAGGGACAATATCATACGTAATATTGGGTTGTTGAATTATAGACATACGAGAGAATCCAAAATCCATAATGATTGGTATGAAGTTAAAATTTTTTATATATACTCTTGTTCCATCATACAGATAATACGAATGTATTTCTGCAGGATCAATAGGTCTAGCCATAATGTTATCCATATGTAAATCAAAATGAGTAAATTTTGTAACTTGTTGGGCAACATATAGACCATAAAACACTCCAAACAAGGTGTAATAAAGGGTTGCTTTATCTGTTATCTTATCGAAAATTGAACTCATTTTTTCCATGACTATACAGTATGGTTTTATGTCGTCTTCTTCATTATATAATCCTCCTATGATTATAGGGAAATTTGGAGTATAATTTTGTTTTACTAACTCTGTCATATACATTCCAATTAATAGTTCAGAGAAGTAGTTAGGCATGAAATATGTAAATGTATTTTTACGACCTCCTGGTAATTTGAATATTAAATCTCCTGTAGTTGCGTAATCACACAATTCTTTAATAGCTTCATGCTCTTGTTCTCCAAGTTGTCTGTATTTACAGATAGGAGTAACTTTTATGACAAATTTTTCATGATTCTTAAGGGTATATATTTCTCCCATACCTCCTTGTGCAAGCTTTTCACCTACTTCAAAATTTCTAATATATTCAAATACTTGGGAATTTGTATAGAATGCTCTTGGTGTAAGTTCGCTAATATCGTTAATTATTATTATGTTATTATCATTCAAAGCATCTATAAAATCTTGTTGTCCACTAATTGTATTTCTTGTTAGCATTTTATTAATATATAAATAATTTTTTTTAATGTTAATATGTTTAATATTAACATTTGTAAATTACAATGAAAAACCATTGTCTGAATTACTAAACTTAAAATTAAAAGATGTTTTAACAGAAACATCTTTTTGTATGTTTCCGTATTTTGTTGAAGCCAATAATAGAGAAGTAATTGCTGTTACGAATGCAAACGTACTTGCAAATGATATAATGAGATATTTAGATCTATATGTTTTACCATTCTTATCTATAATTTGTACGAACTTAGGTTTGAATATATACAATACTAAACCAAAAAATACAAAAGAAGACATTAATGTAAGTATAGAAATGATAGTTGGGTCTTTTGGAATACTTATCGACATTTATTATAGAGAATATTATAAATATTTTAAAATGGTCTAACAAATTTTGATTGTTTAGTATTAAAATATTAGTCTGATTCGTAATCGGATTCAACAACACAAGTTTCGTTGTCAATTTGTTCTTTTGATTTAATATAGATTGATATTTTTCCTAAATTACCAATATTCGATCTAAATAGAAGAGGTCTTCCTGGAAAGATTTGTATATTTGTACCTAACCCTGCCATTTTAGTAATACGACATAGTTGTTCAGTAACAAATTCTTGACGAAAATCTTTGTTCTGACCTCCTTCATCTTCGCTATCATCGTCAGAATCATCTATTTCCCCAAATTGTACTGTTCTTTTCAAAATACCACCTGCATTGCAGTTAAACTCAATATGGAAATTTCTGGCTGTAACCATCATTGTGTTTCCAATGCTCCCCATGTCCTTACACATCTTTTGGTATTCCGATGATGATACAATGACTTGTTTATCATATCCAGTAGGAACATCGATAATAAGATTTTGAATACTTTGAATTTTGACGTAAGATGTTGTAACTCTGTTATTTTCTTTTGGAATTACTCTGATTGCTAAATCAGTTGGAGAATCAGTGTCAATATAAAGTTGAATAGAATCTTTCTTCTTAATTGACTTTAACATTTTATGAAAATGATTTAGATTAATACCAAGGTACATTTTCTTTGTTTTAAATTTATAAAAAGAAAAGTTTTCTGCATATAGTTTTAGATCAATTAAAACTTTTCTGTGGTGATCCATCATACAGAGTGATATACCAGTTTCATCTATTTCAAAGCAACCAGTCTTGATATTGTTCGTGAGAAGCTCTGCTAATATCTTTAAGCAGTAGGCTTCGTTACTTTTACATTTAAATATAATTGTCATTTTGTATTATGTTTATGATAATAAACTTTAAATTAAAATAATTTCTAAAACAATCCAAATCCTGAAGTTAAACTTTTCAAGAATGATTTAATCATTAGAAAAAACCACAATAAGAAGAGGATGCCCAATGATACTACAGCGATTCCTAATAGTACCTGTGCCTTAGGATCTCCGCCAGTTGCCACTTCAACAGCAGTTCCAGAAACACCTCCACCACCTCCTTTGACTAGAGTATATAAACCTCCAACAACAACAACAAGACCAATAATAGTCATAATAGAAGCAACCCCACCCATAGCTGGGTCTGCTCCCACATCAAGACCTACAACTTTTTTAGACGCTACAGCATCGATAACCTTAGTGTAAGTGCTTGAATCCATATTTTCTTTTACACTTTTAAGAGTTTGAGCCATAATGTTTTCAACAACTAGTTTAATAACATTTTCTTGTGTAATATTACCAATGCAAGGACCAACACTTTCCATTCCATTTAAATTATATACAGCTTCATTTGTTTGAGAAAGTTCATTAAGTGTTTTTTGAATATTGTTAGTTAGAGACAAATCTTCATTTTTAGTTATACTTTCGATTTCACTTGCGTTAATAACTTTTTGACCAGTATCAGCACCAAGTCCTTCCTTAGCAGTATCTGCTGCTAAGGAAACATCCTCTGATACAGCAGTTAAGATTGTATTTTTAACGTCTTCAGATTCATCAATACTAAATGAAGTTAATGTTTTAATATCTGCAGTATTTGTTTGATTAATATCACCAATTGCTAAACATTTGTATCCTGATACATTTCCGTCAGCATCCATTTGAGCACAACCTGTAGGGGAATTACCACAAGTACAACATTTTGCTCCTTCTAATTCTATTCTTACACTATTAACTTGATCTACACGTGTAGTTGCTTCTTGAATTCTATTCTTGATAGCGCAAGTTAAAGCCTCTTTAACAATTCGTGTTTTGCTAAAGTTAGCCATTAATTGTTCACAACCTGCTGACTTTTCTGTTCCAATACAACTTTTTGCACTAGTTGCTCCCCATCCAGCTTGTGCTGATACACAAGCACTTGTACTTGAAGATTTACAAGCTTGTATTCCCATTGATTGCATAATTAGTCCTATATCTTCTCCAAATGATGAGCGATCGGGCTCTTTAATATTACTTCTACAACTTTCAAGAGAATTTCCAAAATCTGTAGTTAGCATTATATTTTTATATATAACCTACAATATAAATAAAAATATTTATTTATATTGTAGGTTATATATAAAAATATGAATAATAGTAAATATTTGCCAAAACCAGTTGCGTATCTTCAAGCAACGGACTTCGATAACAATGGTAATCTTATTAATCCAGAAATCCCAAAAGACATTCCAGTAGTAGTTGCTATAATGGCGAATTTTTGCGGATACTGTACACAAGCAAAGCCTGCTTTCAAACAATTTGCGGATGAAAACAAAGGAAAAGTTTTTGTTGCTACTATACAAGGAGATGGACAGGAAGAAGGAGAGTCAGAGCTTCAAAGCAAATTAAATGATTTTTATCCTGATTTTAAGGGTTATCCCCACTATGTTTTGTATAAAGGAGGAAGACAAATCCCTAAACAAATAAAAGGAAGAGGTGTGGCTGAACTAAACGAATTTATAATAGAATAATTTTATATTTTTTCTTTATGATATAAAATAGTATATATCATAAAGAAAATGGTTCAAATCAATGGAAAAGAATTTGAAATTTACGACTTAGATACAGATATAAGTATAATAAATCGAATCGCAAGTGATTTAAATACACTTCCAAAATATCTTTATTTTCCAGACGGACCTCCTGTAATGGAGCAATTTAAAACAAATACAAACATAAATATAGAAGACACACTTGTATTGCTAAAAAATAATACAAGTATAATAAGCTTTGATTCTTTATACGAATACCTTAAAAACAAAATTTTAATATCTAATGTAACTAGCGACCTAATAGAACCTTTTATTGTTTATAACCCAGAATTGATACAGCAGTATTCATTAAACCCTCAAACTTTTGAAATATATTTACAAGGAGTGCAAAAACAATTTGATTTTCTCAATCTTATACCAGAATTGCGTCTTGAAGATGTATGGAATAACAGAATACAAATTAGAGATGGTCTAAAACTTGGTATTATAAATAACAAAAGGGATTCTGAAAGACAGATTGTGTACTTTAGAAGAATTAAAGATGCTCAAGAATTAGAGTATACTGATTTCGAACTAGAAAAGGATAGAAATAAATTAATATTTAATCTAAATAATATTACTCTTATAGAAATTTTTAATTATATAAAACTCAACGAAAATACACCTTTTGCATCTCTAAATAATTTCTACAAAATTTTAAAGGATTTTATACCGTATGAAGAATGGTCTCTTACTACTGAAGATATTATCTTAATGGTTTCTCCCTATATAGATAATGTATCTAACCCAAATATAAGCGATTATTTAACAATTATATTTCAAGAAACAGAGCAAAATGAGATCATTGCTCATTTCTATTTCAACAAGACTGAGAATAATTTAGGTAAAAAAGAACTTATAGAAAGAATTATAGAAATATTCCCGCGACTCGAACCTTTAGAAATAAAAAGTTTGGTATCAGACAATATTAATGGAGTCTTCTATTTTCCACATCATAATCTCAATAAACACGTTCTAGCAGACTTAATAATGAACGATCCATTATTTTCAACAATTTTAAGCGTCAATGAAGGACAAAAAGCTACAACTTCTAAAGCATCAATATACATATATTTCAATCATCTAAATACAGGTCCGATAACAGCAACACTAACAGAAAAAGTTATGACGAAGATTGATCCAGTTATGAAAAACAAAAACACAATATTATTTCCAAAAGGACAAAAATATATTAGAGTAAAAATAAAGAGTTCAAGAGATCAAGAAGCTGTTAATGAGTTTCAAAAAATTATCTCTAAATTAATGACTTTATACTATGAAGAATATCCCAAAATTGTAGAGATATACAGAGAATTTATTCCTAATTTTGGATCTAGTGATATCGAAGTAGTACCAGAAACACGAGAGGAAGAAAACGAAATATTCCCACCTAAATTTACAAGAACCTGTTCGGCAAAACCAACTGTTATAACTTCTCGTGAAGAAGAAGAGGCTGCTTTAGAAGAAGGAAAAGACATTATGATTTTTCCAAGAGACCAAGATGCTTATTTAACTACACAACGAAAATATGTTTGTAACTATAGTGATAAACCTTATCCAAGTCTTATTTCAAATAAAGATAAAAAATCTAATAAAAAATTTCCTCTTCTTCCTTGTTGCTACGGTAAAGATCCAAAAGATAAAAAATACAAAACACACTTTAAATTTAGAGAATACTATGGTCTTCAAGAAGAAGAAATACAAGATTCATTAACAGTTCAGCAAAACTTAATCAAAACTAATAAATTCGTTGACTTTAAAATTTTTGGATTACTTCCAAAAAACATCATCAAACTATTCTCCTCTATCGACATAGATCAACAATATTCATACTTGAGAACAGGTGTATTTAATACAAAAAATAGTTTTATAAACTGTGTTCTACTCGCTCTTGGAGATGAAACTATTCAACGTTTTGATACAGTTGAAGAAGTAGAAGTATATCTCAATTTTTTCAGAAATAGTGCTGAATTGTTATCCCCTGAATTAGCTGCCGCTTGTAAGCAAGAAATGTACGATTATACAACAGAAGAAATTTTAACCAATATCAAAGATCCAAATGTATATTTTGATCCAAAATTATTTATACATCTTTTGGAAGAAAAATACAACTGTAATATATTCCTTTTCTCTCGTAATAATCTAAATGGTGAAATGATACTGCCAAGACATATACAATGTTATCAAAAAACAAAGAATAACAATCCATGTATTTTCATATATGAACATAGCGGAAGTGAATCTAATCGTGCAGATTATCCTCGATGTGAACTAATAGTAAAATTTAACAACTCAGATCCAAAAGACATCGCATACAGATTCAATAAAGATAATGTAATATATACAAAAATTAACCAAGTCTACAATAGTCTGAGAGAAAGTTATTCTCTCGATAGATTAAACGAAGAGAATGTATTTCCTCAGATAGGAACATTCCAAAAAATAGATTCGTACGGTAAAGTACGAATGCTAAACGTTGAGTACGAAGGTCATATACTGTCTCTTATGACTTCACCGATGCAACCTTCTGCTATCCAAGAAACAATGGAAGAATCTGTATCTAAAATCCATGTAGATATTGCCATCAGATTTGCATCCAGTGTAAGAATGTTAATAACCGGACAAACACTCATAAAAGGGGTTTTAAAAGAAATATTTGGAAAAATCGGAAATGTCAGAGTGTCTATCCCTGTAGAAGAAAGAGCTCCTCTACCAACTGTTCCAGAGTTTGCGAGTAGCTTGAACTATGTTGAAAACGATACATCAATATTTGAAATCTACAACAGAAACAAGAAACTTGCAAGATACATTATTGAATATATGATATGGCTTTATTCTAAATTTTTAAGAAACATTGATACAACAGAACTAATCCCTGAGCAAATGATCACTTTTGCAAATCAATATATAACAATAGATCCATTGTTCGAATACGGAAACGTCCCTAAAATATTTTCTAACACAAGCGGTATTATGTCAGATGGAAAGTTAGTTGTAAAATCTCAAGAAACTTTAAAGAGATTATTATATGTACTACGTCTTGAAGCTATTCACAATCCCAAGAGAATAATAGGATACTACGAGAGGAAAAACATAGAGCATTTTTACTTAGATATTACAGATTTCGATCAGTACCAATCCCAGGTAATTTTAGAAGGAGATGACTCACTTAAAAAATGGTCCCAAGAAAGAAAGGTTAACTATAGATTATATGATGATATCTTGATAGGAAATTCTCCTTACTTCTTCAAAAATAAATTAGTTGGAGATGACCTATTTCTGGCCCAAAATACAGACACAGTTGAAAAAGCTATTGCTATTGCTCAAACTTGGTATGAGGACGGATACAATCCTTCTAACACAGTTACAGAAGCAGATTTGGTAGAATTTACTTTGTTTGCATTTGGAGGTCCAAACAATATCAAACCTTATTCAATAGAAGGACCAAGTTTTCCCCAAAATATTAAAATTCTTGGATATACGATTGATGATGAATCGCAATTTACAGTTTTACTTCCAGTATAATTTGTAAATAGATTTATAATTGTAGTTGTACAATTATAAATGGAAAGATTTCGAGTAATAGCTAGAAATACTGCTAGAAATAATGTTCTTGATGAAACAGTATCTGAAGTAGATTTACAAATTAATTCTGCTGTAGATTTTAATAATAAATCAGATTGTATTATTGATTCTATAAACATAGGAGAAAAAGTTAAGACACTTATGTCTCTTCTTATTAATACAAATAGTAACTCTATTTCAAAAATAAAAATTACCAACTTTTTGTGTAATAAGATTAGTGATATATACAGATTACCGTTTACTAATAGAGAAATAATCATACGTCAATTATATAACATTATATATAACGACAATACTTTACCAACTCCTATAAGATTGTTTTATTTAAGATTCAAAAATGAACAAATTTCTTATTCAGTATCTTGTAAATTGTATGAAAATGGAATAAGAGAAATTTTACAAACTATTCCATATTTCCAGATTTTGAAGTACATTCTCAAATCATATCTTATTGATGAAAATATGAAGGTGCTTATATTAGAAGAGTTCGATAATCTATTCACAAATGAAACAACCTCTGTTTACACTAAAATGGAGATCGCTGATATTTTTCTCCTTAATAGTAGACTAGAAAGAGGTAATGAGATGCTTCATATTTTAAGAACTATGGGTCCAGTTGAAGAACCTATACAACAAGTTTATCTTAATAAAACTGTTTACGATGACACCCAAAATGTTCATTCCACAAATATTAATATATCAGTTTTGAAAGCATCTTTACATCTTATAGATACAGAACATAAATTAGACTTTGACCAAAATGAAGTATTTGATGCTTTGTTAAAAATTTCCCCATTAAATAGAATTAGTATTGAAACTGTTCTCGAAAGAATTGAAATAGATACATCGCGTTTCAGTATTGACGATAACTCTTTTAGTTTATACATTTTATTCTCCTCTCTCTGGAGTTATATTAAAAAACATTCTTCAAGTGAAGAACTTAAAATGCGTTTGATTGAAGAGATTGTTTCAATGGAAAAGTATTGTTCTACAGGACATGTTAGCAGATTTATTAATGTTATTCAAGGATACACCGAAGATGAAAATCTACAGATAAGAATTTCTAACAAAGAGCAGATTATATCGGTTGTTACTACTTATCTTAATAATGTATTAGCGGATGCCCAAGAAGAAGTTATGAATTCTATGATAGAAGAAAATCAAACTCCGTTTTTAGAATTTATAAAAGATAAGATGAATGAAAAGATACCATCTATTATCGAAGAATACGGAGATGTTCACGAGTATATTATATCTGTCGTCAAAAGTTATAGTAGATGGGAATTTTGGAATCTAATGAATAATGTATTAAGCGTTAATTTATAAATCTTATATTGATTTAACTAATACAATACAATATATAATTATAAGATGATTATTAGTTTTAATAAATTTCTATATATGCAATGTCATTTTTCTAAAGACATTTGCGATGAAATTTTTGGAGATATGTCAGATCATATTTATCAAAAATGGCTAGATTCCAATATGAATATCGTCGAATTTCTAAGTCGTCTTGACTCTGGAAAAAAACGAAAAATGTTTTTATGGGTTGGAGAACTCTAAAAAACATTTTAAATAAAATTGATTTTTAAAGCGATATCTTTAAAAATAAAGAAAATGTCAACAAAGAAAATGTCAACAAAGAAATACTCCAAAATGGACCAGATAGATCATGTACTTTTAAGATCAGATATGTGGGTTGGTTCAACTCGTCCTCGTTCTCAAGAAGATTTTATAGCTGAAGAAAATGATGATGGTTCTTATCATATTTTTAATAAAGATATTTCGATATCTCCAGCAATTCTCAGAATATTTATTGAACCTCTTTCAAATGCTATTGATAACGTAGAGAGAAGTAGAGCAACAAAAACCCCGTCTACAAAAATTAAAATTAATATCAATAAAGAAACAGGTGAAACATGTGTGTGGAATGACGGAGATATTATTCCAATTGAATTAAACGAAGAGCAAGGATGTTATAATCACTCTATGATTTTTGGGCAACTCTTAACAGGTTCTAACTATGACGATGAAGAAGATCGTCTTATTTCAGGGAGAAATGGTATTGGTGCTAAAGCATGTAACATCTTTTCTACTTCTTTCAGAGTTCGTGGTTTGGATCCCAATGTCAATAAAGTCTTTACTCAAGAATGGTCTGGAAATATGAAGGTCATTTCAGAACCAATAGTTAAAAAAACAAAACTTAAGAAGGGTTTTACAGAGGTCACTTGGACTCCTGATTTCTCAAGATTTCATATTCAAGGATATACGGATGATATATTTAAACTATACACTCGTTATGTCATTGACGCGGCAATGCTGTCAAAGGTTCAAGTATATCTAAACGATAAAATTATTCCTATTAACAACTTAGTTACTTATGCACAATTATACAAAACTCCAACTAATGAATCAATTACAATTAGAACTCCATCTTCAGAGGTTGTTATTACTCCTTCAACTGAGTTTCAAGCAGTATCTTTTGTGAATGGTGTTTACACCCGTCTTGGAGGACAACATGTGGATGCTTGGAGTGAATCAATATTTAGACCTATTGTAAATAAGTTAAATAAAAAGGGAAAGCCTCAACTTAATATCAGAGATATCAAGCAGTTCTTCAGGATATTTGTTAGTTCAACAGTTGTTAATCCGGAGTTTGACGGACAGGATAAGAACAAACTGGAATCTCCTTCAGTTCATGTCTCTGTAAAAATGACTGATATTAATGCTATATGTAGATGGTCTGTAATGGATAGCATTGAAGACATGATTCGAGCAAAAGAAATGGTTGTTTTGAAAAAATCTGAGCGGAAAAAGTCAGGTTTTGTCAAGATTGAAGGTCTTGACCCAGCAAACAACGCTGGTGGTAAATATTCAACAGAATGCACATTGATTTTATGTGAAGGATTATCAGCAAAAACATATGCAGTAGCTGGAATTGAGAAGGGAGTGTATGATAAGGCTGGACGTGACTGGTTCGGCATATACCCATTACGCGGAAAATGCTTAAACGTAAGGAACTCTACTCCAACTGTAATTTCTAAAAACGCGGTTATTACAGATCTAATTCAAGCACTTGGTATAAAACACAATGTTGACTACACAGATAATAAAAACTTCTCACAACTTAGTTATGGTAAGATTATGATCATGACTGACGCCGATAGTGTAACTGGAGATACTCCAATCTTAGTAAAAAACACAAATGGGCTTATTAATGTAAAAAATATAGAAGATTTAAGTACTACTTGGGTAGGAAATGATAAAGAATATGGGTTATCTGATTATATGGTATGGACTGATTGTGGATGGACTAATATTAAGTCTGTTATGAAGCATAAAGTTTCAAAACGTATATATAGAGTATTGACACATACTGGAATAGTTGATGTTACAGAAGACCATAGTCTTCTGAAAGAAGATGGTGTTAAAATTACTCCACAAGAATGTGTTCTTGGTCAAACTTTATTACATAGCTTTCCTGTATTTTCTGAAAACAAACCTGTTATACCTGATAATCTTGAAAAACTAAAAGTAAAAGAGTTGTGGAACTATGCAAGTCAGTGTAAGATTCAATATTACCAAAAAATGAATAAGAAAAAACTAGTGGATAGTATTAGAGATGTTTATCGTAAGTATGATGATATACAGATACTATCTCATATAAATGTAACTATTGAAGAAGCATATGCTATGGGTCTTTTCTTTACTGATGGTTCTTGTGGTATATATGAATGGAAATATCATAAGAGACCACTAAATAGACCAAAAACATACACATTTAATAGAATCTCTTACTCTTGGTTTATTTCTAATACAAATCTCAATTATCTTGAAAAAGCACGAGATATTTTATGTGATATATACGGGCTTGATTTCAAAATTATAGATGATCGTCATAGCCATGAAACAAGGGGGTCCCAAAATTATAAACTAAATCTAAATGGTGGTAAGAAAGTTAAACACTTTATTGAAAATTATCGTAAGTTATTTTATTCAGGGCAGTCTAAGACTATTCCAGATATTATTCTTAACGCCCCAACTAATGTAAGAGAAAACTTTTTCCAAGGAATGTATGATGGAGATTGTGATAAAAGTACAGGTGCTACACGCATAGATGTATATAAGAAAATAGGTGCACAAGCTGTATTTCTATTGTGTAAAAGTTTAGGATATGAAGTTTCGATTAACTGTAGAGATGATAAACCTGATGTATTTACTCTATGTATGACAAAGGGACATCAACAAAGAGATCCTCATATGATTAAGAAACTTATTGATCTTGGAACTACTGAACAATATGTCTATGACATTGAAACTGATAATCACCATTTTCAGGCTGGTATTGGACAGATGATTGTACATAATACAGATGGAATTCACATAGAGGGTCTAATTATGAATTTCTTTCACTCATTATTTCCAACTTTATATGATCGTGAATCTCCATTCATTGTAAGTATGAAAACTCCAATCGTGAGAGTATTTCGTCCAAAAGGAGATTTGCTTTTTTACGATGAAAGACGATTTAGGGAATATGCTTCGGCACAAACGAAAAACTTTAAGAAGAAATATTACAAGGGGTTAGGAACAACTAAACCAGAAGATGTCCCTGATACTTTTGGATTGAAGATGGTTGAATATGTAAATGACGAAAATACATTTACAAATATGAACAAGGTCTTCAACAAACGACACGCTGATAGTCGTAAGACTTGGTTGGCAGAATACAACCAAAATGCAGCATATTCTCTTGACGATCAAGACGAAATTACTCGTATGAATATTTCAAACTTCATTGACGGTGAGATGATTAAATTCTCTCACGAAGATTGTAAAAGAAGTATTCCAAATGGTATTGATGGAATGAAAGAATCGCAAAGGAAAATTCTATATGCTGTGAAAAAAAGAAATTTGAAATTTTCTGGTAGCTCTCTAAAGGTAGCACAACTTGGTGGTTACGTAGCAGAACATTCCAATTACCATCACGGTGAACAGAATCTGTTTGAAACAATCACAAAAATGGCGAACGAGTTTCCCGGTTCAAACAATATTCCTCTCTTTTACAGAGATGGTATGTTTGGAACAAGGTCAAATGGAGGTAAGGACGCAGCATCTCCAAGGTATATTTTCACAAAAATGGATATGCTTACACATTTGATTTTCAGAGAAGAGGATGATGTTCTACTTGATTATGTTATAGACGATGGAGATACTATTGAACCTAAGTTCTATGTGCCTATTATCCCAATGATTTTAATAAATGGATGCTCCGCTGGTATAGGTACAGGTTGGTCTTGTAATGTACCTTGTTATAATCCTCTCGATATGACAACTGCTATCCGAACTTGGTTAGAGAGCGACGGAGAGATTATAATTAAGGATCCAGAAGATGATACTATTATGATTTCTATGCTTCCAGAAATAAAGCCTTGGTATAGGGGTTTTACAGGAGTTATTGAGAAAAACGGAGAGAATAGATATATTACACGAGGTGTTTTGGAAACAGCAGGAAATAAGGTAACTATTACAGAACTTCCAATAGGACTTTGGACTGACAAGTTCAAGGAGACAATAGAGGAGCACGTTGAAAAGAAGGAGATCAAAAGTATGAAGAACTATTCTACTCCTAAGAAACCTAACTTTGTTCTTACGGAAGATCGAGATGGTTTCAAGTGTAACTTGGATAATCTAAAACTTCATAGTTATCTATACACTTCCAATATGGTATTGTTCAATCAGGAGGATCAACTTAAGAAGTTCGAGAGTGTTGATGAGATTATCAACTACTTCTGTACTGTGAGATTTGCATTCTACGTGAAAAGGAAGAGACATATGCTTGACGCTTTAGAGGGAGAATCGAAGTATCTTGGAAATAAGGCAAGATTTGTTGAAGAGGTTATAAACAACACTTTAAATATTATGAATGAGGAGGAAAATAATATTATCTCCGTATTGGAAGAGAGAGGATACGATAAGGATAATAAGAAGAAGGCAAATCATACAGAAGAAGACGAAGAAGAAAAGAGCGGAGGGAGTTATGATTATCTCTTGAGATTGCAAGTAAGAACTTTCACAGCAAACAAGGTTAGACAGATCAGGAACGATATTATATCTATTCAAGAAAAGATTGATGGGTTAAGGGCAACAACCGAGAAGCAGTTATGGCTGAATGATTTAGATGAACTTGAGACTGAATATGTAAAATTTCTCAGGTTGGTTGACAACGATAAAGTGAAGAAGATTTCTTCTAATAAAAAAGGTAAATAAGTAGAAATATTATATTTATAAAATCTAAACGTATTCTGATCCTTTAATTCTAACTATAAAAAATATGATAAAAGGTTCAAAAGCAGCCATTTATATAAAATTTATAAAACGAAATTTTATATAAAAATGATTGAGAGTTTAATTAACTTTGAAATATCCTTTGATTTTGAAAACCCAAATATAGAAAATGATATACAAAGAGGAGGATGGAGAATTTTATCTACTTGACGAGAGCAAAACTGGAAAAAATAGAGGTAAATATATTAAGAAAAATTTATGAAGGCTATTTAATGTGTGGTTTTTGCTTTGAAGTTTCGAAACTAACTTTTATTTTAAAGAACCGTCTACTTTTCTGGCTTTATAACAGACAATATGGTAGACCATATTGACGGGGATAAATTGAATAATTCAATTGAAAACCTACGATTAGTTTCTCATCAACAAAATCAATTTAATACTAAAGCTAAAGGGTATACCTGGTATAAGAAAGTAAAGAAGTGGATGGCTCAAATTTGTTTAGATGGGAAAATAATTTATCTTGGATTATTTGATAACGAAGATGAATCCAGAGCAAAATATTTAGAAGCCAAGAAAAAATATCATATAATTTAAACTGAATTTGTATTTTGATTGACAAAAAATGTATAAGTTTATTACAACTTTGAAATTTGATTGAATAATAAAGCTGAAAGAATTCCTGAGACTGAACCCACAAGATGTCCAGACAACGATACATTCTTAAACTGTAGAGAAGGTAAAATAGTCATCAGCATAATTGACGAAGCGATATACATATCTATTCCTCTGTTTGTTACTATTTCCCAAGTCAATATTCCAAAAAGAACTCCGGAAAATCCTATAGAACATGGAATTTTATCTGTCATTTTATGTAAAGTAGTTTCAAATACAGTGTTTACACATAATAGAAATATTACAAGAGAAAAGAATTTTTTAGGTCCTAGGGATAGTTCTACTCTAGAAAGAGCATATAGAACATATAAATTAGAAAATAAATGTATACTATCTATATGTACGAAATTACTTAAGAAACTATCTATCATATTTTTACCACAAGGCATTGACTTAATAACACTTGTAGTGTAAAGAGAAAATATAACTATAACAGACACGGCGATAAAAGAAGATACTGGAGTATTTTTTATTTGCATATCCATTTTTATTTATATAGATATATTTTCTATTGTATAATAAATAATGGATAAAAAAGATGAAAAAGACATCAAAGAAACATTCTGTCCTGCTTGTATAGCAGTTCCTTTAGCAATGGCTGGAGCAGGGGCGAGTTCTTTAGGAGCCAACCAGTCTTCAAACTATAAGAAAAGAAAACAGATTTTATTATGGGGTGGAATAAGTACAACTGTACTTTCACTTATAATTGTTATATATTATGTTTGGATAAAAGATTGTAAATCTTGTAGATAATTCTAATATAATACTAAAAAGTATTATATTTACTTATACTACTGAGTCATCTACAACTACTGAGTCATCTACAACTACTGAGTCATCTACAACTACTGAGTCATCTACAACTACTGAGTCATCTACAACTACTGAGTCATCTACAACTACTGAGTCATCT
>Ga0129324_10000690_pt1 | contig 23749 bp, 22 predicted proteins | sample CPBDNA_7_FD_96879 | JGI IMG/M metagenome (GOLD analysis project Ga0129324, IMG submission 96879) | Freshwater to marine salinity gradient microbial communities from Chesapeake Bay, USA - CPBay_Spr_15_0.2_DNA | ecosystem: Environmental > Aquatic > Marine > Coastal | place: USA: Chesapeake Bay... | reverse complement strand
TACCAACAAACTTTGACCGGTTTTAAATGGATTGGCCCAATCCCCAACTTGATCTTCGGTTATGAAGAAGCCCTGGGTTACTGCGTTGATCCGCAATTCGTCAAAGACAAAGACGGACTCTCGGCTGCCTTAAAAGTGATGGAACTTGCCGCTCACCTGAAGACGCAGGGACAAACCTTGCAGAGTGAGCTTGATCGCATTGCATTGCAGGTGGGCGTCTATGCATCCGATCAAGTTTCCGTCAGAGTAAGCGACCTGTCCGTGATCCCAGAAATCATGCAACGCCTGCGCGCAACTCCCCCAACACAGATTGCGGAAGCCGAAGTAACGGAATTTGTCGACCTGGCAATTGGCACCTCAACTCTTCCGCCAACCGATGGCCTGTTGTTCAACCTCGAAGGGGGCGGACGAGTAATAGTGCGGCCTAGTGGGACTGAACCCAAAGTGAAGGTTTACCTGCAGAGTGTTGTCAACGTGGACGGCACCAACCACACGGCATTGTCCCAAGCCCGCAAGCAAGCAGCCGACAACCTGCATTCCATGGCCGTGACCGCTGCCACCTGGCTCAATTAACCCTTTGCGTAACTCTTCGCGCGAGGCTTTTCAGACGAAAGTGAAGTGCGACCCCGCCTCGTACTAGGCTGAACGCGTGTCTTCCCTAGAGGTCCACCCAGCCGAGAGCCATAAAGGCCTTCTCTCATTCTTGGCCGGACTCCCAGGGGTTGACCAGGTCGGCGCCGAAGCTCGAGCTGCAGCGCTGGGAACTCGCTCAATCAAGAAGGAATCCAAGATCTGGGCAATTGACATGGCGATTTCCATGGTCGACCTGACCACTCTGGAAGGCGCTGATACCGCGGGCAAAGTCAAGGCAATGTCGTCAAAAGCCCTGCACCCCGATCCCGCCGATCCAAGCACCCCCAGCGTTGCTGCTGTGTGCGTCTATGGCGATCTCGTCTATGCGGCAAGGGAAGTAGTCGGAGACCGGATCCATGTTGCAGCCGTTGCAACCGCATTCCCCAGCGGTCGGGCCTCACTGGGCGTCAAACTCGCTGACACAAAGGAAGCTGTAGCTGCCGGCGCCGACGAGATTGACATGGTGATTGACCGCGGTGCGTTTCTCACCGGGAATTTCGGCAAAGTCTTCGATGAAATTGTTGCGGTTAAGCAAGCATGCGGGACCGCACACCTGAAAGTTATTTTGGAGACAGGTGAACTAAAGACTTTGGACAATGTTCGCAAAGCAAGTTGGCTGGCAATGAAAGCCGGCGCCGATTTCATAAAAACCAGTACGGGCAAGGTCACCCCCGCCGCCACCCTTCCCGTGACCCTAGTCATGTTGGAAGCGGTGCGGGATTATTACCAAGAGACCAATACCAGAATCGGTGTGAAGGCGGCCGGCGGTATTAAAACCAGCAAGGATGCAATCAAGTACCTCGTACTCGTTAATGAAACAGTTGGCGACGCATGGCTTACCCCGGACCTATTCCGTTTCGGGGCTTCAACCCTACTTAACGACCTACTTTTGCAGAGACAAAAAATGATCACCGGCCACTACTCTGGCCCCGACTACGTCACAATCGATTAGACGACGAGAGCGAAAGAAGACACCCATGAGTTTCCAATACGCTCCAGCACCGGAGTCCACTGCAATTGTTAACATAAAAAGTGCTAACGGTCTGTTTATCAATGGTGAGTTCACCCCGGGACATGGAACCCCGTTTAAAACAATCAACCCCGCAACCGAGGAAGTCCTCGCCGAAATTGCTCAAGCCAATCAAGAAGATGTTGATGCAGCAGTGCGTGCGGCACGTCGAGCCTATGACAAGACATGGTCAAAAATGCCTGGTCGCGATCGGGGTAAGTACCTTTTCCGCATTGCTCGACTGATTCAAGAGCGTGCACGTGAATTCGCCGTACTTGAAACAATGGATAACGGCAAACCCATTAGAGAAAGCCGCGACGTCGACGTTCCCATCGCAGCCGCTCATTTCTTCTACCACGCGGGTTGGGCAGACAAACTAGAGTTTGCCGGGTACGGCACTAACCCACAGCCTCTGGGAGTCGCTGCCCAGATCATTCCATGGAATTTTCCGCTTTTGATGTTGGCTTGGAAGATCGCTCCAGCACTTGCTACCGGCAACACCGTAGTTCTCAAACCTGCCGAAACCACTCCCCTGACCGCACTTCTCTTTGCTGAGATCTGTCAGCAGGCTGATCTACCACCGGGTGTGGTCAACATTCTCACCGGTGACGGTGACACGGGGCGCATGCTCGTTGAACACCCTGACGTCAACAAGATCGCTTTCACCGGCAGTACCGCTGTGGGCCAAGCAATTCAACGACAGATAGCGGGAAGCAGTAAACGTCTCACCCTGGAATTGGGCGGCAAGGCGGCAAATATTGTTTTCGATGATGCCCCAATTGACCAAGCGGTCGAAGGGATCGTAAATGGGATCTACTTCAATCAGGGTCACGTCTGCTGCGCTGGAAGTCGACTGCTCCTGCAGGAAAGTATTGCCGAAAAAACAATTGAATCCCTCAAGCGCCGACTCCAAACCTTGCGCCTTGGTGACCCATTGGACAAAAACACCGACATCGGTGCCATCAATTCACGCGAGCAACTCAACAGGATTATTGACCTCACTAAGAGTGGCGAGGACGAAGGCGCGCAGCGCTGGAGCCCTGACTGCGTGATTCCCGAGAAGGGGTTTTGGTTCGCCCCAACGGTATTTACCAATGTCACCCAAGCGCACCGGATTGCTCGCGAGGAAATATTCGGACCCGTACTCAGTGTCCTCACCTTCAGAACCCCTGACGAGGCAATTGAAAAAGCGAACAACACCCCCTACGGCCTCAGCGCTGGAATCTGGACCGAAAAAGGTAGCCGGATTCTTGCAATGGCCAATAAGGTTCGCGCCGGTGTTGTGTGGGCGAATACATTCAATAGATTTGATCCGGCCAGCCCATTTGGTGGCTACAAGGAATCCGGCTTCGGCCGCGAAGGTGGCATTCAAGGTTTAGGCGCCTACCTCACGAGCGAGGAGAGTTCATGATCGGCAATGATCGGGTTGGAGTTCGCAAAACCCACAAACTTTTTATTGGTGGAGCTTTCCCCCGCAGCGAGTCCGGCCGTACCTACGAGGTAATCAATACTCGAGGTGAGTTCTTGGCCAATATCGCTAAAGCTAGTCGAAAGGATGCACGGGACGCGGTAATTTCTGCCCGTACCGGATTCAACTCGTGGTCCAAAGCCTCTGCTTACAATCGCGGACAGGTCCTCTACCGGATCGCCGAAGTTATGGAGGGGCGAAAAGAGCAATTCATCAACGACATCCAGGATGCCGAGGGAACCAGCAACAAAAAGGCCACCACGCAGACCGATCAGGCAATTGATCGTGTGGTTTGGTACGCCGGCTGGGCGGACAAGTACTCCCAAGTACTCGGAAACACCAACCCTGTTTCAGGACCATTTTTTAACTTCAGCGTTCCCGAACCAACAGGTGTCGTTGCAGCGGTTGCACCGCAAGATTCGAGTCTGCTCGGACTCATCAGCGTGATCGCGCCAATTATTGTCAGTGGAAACTCTGTCATTGTGATTGCGAGCATGAACTCGCCTATTCCAGCAATTACTCTCAGCGAATGTCTGGCAACCAGTGATGTAATTGCCGGAAATATCAACATTCTCACCGGAGACCCGGCTGAAATCATGCCTTCACTTGCAAGCCATTTGGACGTCAACGCCCTTGATCTGACCGGAATCACTGATCCCGAGTTGCACGCATCACTTGAGATTGAGGCTGCCGGAAGCGTGAAACGAGTACGCAGCTCCCCGATCAATCCTCAATGGCAGGTCACTCCAACACTTTCCCGAGTACGAGCTTTCACGGAGATAAAGACCGTGTGGCACCCAATGGGAATTCTCTAATTACTCATCCACTTCTTTCGCTGCCGTAGATCGGCGGGAAAAATATACGCCCACCGCAATACCAATACTGACGACTCCCGCTACAACCATGACAACTGGGAGAACACGACGACTGGCCTGCAGGACCTTCTCAGTGTTTTCTAGGATGTCTTCGGCCATTTCAAGACCGGTGTCGACTCGATCCATGACTTCACGGGCACGACCTAATTCAGTGCGCACGAGTTCGATTCGGTCCTGCCCCTCAATCAATGTGTTGCTAACACTGGACATGTGTTACCTCTCCCCTAATTGTGATTCAGCCGTCGATTTTCTAGTTCTGCTCGTATTTGAGCATATCCGGGCTTTATTTGGGTATTAATAATCTCAAGTCGCTCGTCAAATCCCACAAATGCACTCTTCATCGCATTAATAGTCAACCACTCCATGTCCTTTAATCCCCATCCGAATGCCTGACTGAGCAGGTCCATTTCGCGAGACATTGAAGTTCCAGACATCAACCGGTTATCGGTGTTTACCGTCACCCGGAATCCTAGGGTGCGCAGCAAACCGATTGGGTGAGAAGCGATTGACTCTGCAGCACCTGTCTGAACATTGGATGTTGGACACAACTCCAGAGGAATACGGCGGTCCCTGACGTACGCTGCAAGTTTTCCCAATGTGACCGTTCCATCGGGGGCAACTGAGATGTCGTCCATTATTCGTACGCCGTGTCCTAGTCGATCCGCACCACACCACTGAATGGCTTCCCAAATGGAAGGCAAACCGAATGCTTCCCCTGCGTGAATGGTGAAGTGGGCGTTCTCTCTGCGCAAGTATTCAAATGCGTCCAAGTGGCGGGTGGGAGGAAAACCCGCTTCAGCTCCAGCGATGTCAAATCCAACGACACCCCGGTCGCGATACTCCACCGCGAGTTCAGCGATAGATCTCGCATTCGCCGCGGTACGCATGGCAGTGAGCAACACGCCTATGCGGATTTCCCTACCGCCTGCTGCAACCGCTTTGATTCCGGAGGCGAACCCGGACAAAACCGCTTCAATGATTTCCCGCTCGTTCAATCCCTTTTCCACATGCAATTCGGGAGCGAATCTCACCTCGGCGTACACAACACCATCTACCGCCAAATCTTCTGCGCATTCACGAGCAACACGTTCCAGCGCCGAAACCGATTGGGTAACCCCCACCGTATGCTTAAAAGTCTCCAAATATCGTTCCAGCGACCCCGAATAGGCGGCCTCAGAGAACCAACGACCAAGCGACTCGGCGTCGGTGGCCGGCAGATCCGCATACCCGGACTCAGCAGCTAAATCCAATACCGTCTGCGGCCGCAACCCACCATCCAGATGGTCATGCAACAGCACCTTGGGGGCAGCAATGATCAGTTCGAGGGGGACGGACGAAACCACGGGGGGATCAATACTCATACCCCAACGTTAGTCCACGTAACTCACAACACCCATGTGGTCGGAACCACCGTACATGCCACAGACACACCGACCCGAACATTTATTCGGCCACCGGGCCCAACCACTTAACTCGTTGCCATTGTCAGTGGATTGCATTAGGTTGCCGGAATGACATTAGAAGGCGGCCGATCAGACGCCACGATACGCGGCGGCACCTTCTCCGCAGTAATGCAGTATTTGACCTCCTTCCCAAATCCTGATTTGGTAACACGGGCGATTTGTCACGGTCCCCTGGCGCAATTCGGTTGCCAACGCATAAGTATTTGGACTCACGTCGATTACCAAGAATTAGTCTCCGTCGCAAATTACGGCCCGGACGAAGGGAACGTTGAGGAGTATCGACGGATACCGCTCAACGTCTTAGTTCCCGTCACCCACGCCTTTATTGGGTCCACCAAAGTGATTCTGCCCGTGGGAGAGGTTGTAACTCAATATCCAGGGCTCCAACTCGATCAAAGTGTCTGGCACTTGATGGAGCAGCAATCAAATAACGGTGACCTTGTTGCGGTTCCCATGATCTCCAATGGTGCACCAATTGGCGCATTCGCTTTTCTGTGCGATCGGCAAAACGAATGGAATCTGCGCAACATCAACCTCCTTGATGGCCTATCTGCGGCAATTTCTTTATGGATGTCCCACCCACTCAGTGGGGTATTAGAGGTCCCCCAAAATTCTCACTACGCTCAGTTAGCTCTCACTCTCCGCCAAATCAAGATAGTGAAACTTGTGCAACTCGGCAAATCAAATGCATCTATCGCGGCCAATCTGGGGTTTTCTGAGTCAACAATCAAGCAAGAGCTTCAGCGGATCATGAAACGTCTCAAGTCCCGCACCCGCGAACAAGCCGTCGAGCGGTGTGTCGAGATGAAACTGATACCCCCGCCCACAGAAAAGCAAGCGAGCATTCCTCTGACAGGGGTCCATCAGAGTTAATGGGGAATCTTTCCAACATGCGTTGATCGGAAATAAATCCCGCTCAACTAACCTAGTTGCCACGAGGTCTTTTTTGCCCTTTGCCTGCGCGTACAGTACGGCCCATGAAAAAACTCACGCTAGCGACCGTGGAACTGTACGCGCGCCGTTACGCCCTGGGAATTGGTTTTTTCCTCATTCTGCTGATACCCGGGATCTTGATCGCGAGTTTCCTCGTTGGAGGAGCCGCCAGCGTTTTCCTCTTTGGCGCCCTCCCCGTCGCTGTTGCTTTTTTCGGTGGTGCCCGCAAGCAATCACTCCTGGTTCTTGTATTCATGACCGCTGCGGGAACTCTGGCTCGCGCATTTGATGGTTCCCCGATCCCTTCGGCACTACTGGTGGGCCTGGTCGCATTAACCATTGGACTGGGCGCGCGACGGGGACTATCCAGCCCCATTATGCAGGTGGGAATCGTCCTGGGATTCCTTGTCATGAGCCCGCCAGATCTCACAAATAAAGATTCAAGCCTGTTTTCCGGGATCGACCCAGTCCTTTCCACCGCGATTTTGCTTGCGGTCGGTGGTTTGTGGGCCCTACTCGTTGGCACAATTGTTCACAAGAAAGCTCCCACCGTGCCCGAAAACAAAGTCGTGGACCTGTCCGTGGTTGTGCCCTATGCCTTGTCTCTGGCAATTTCAACGGGTGTCGTGACTTACTGCTTGTTGTTTTTCTCCGCAGGAAATCTTGGTGCCTGGATGATTCTCACGATCTTCGTGGTCATGAAACCCGATCGGGACTCCACGATGTCAACAACCAAGGACCGAATCCAAGGGACTTTCGCGGGCACGGTGATTGCAATCATCGCCATCGAAATCTTGGACCTGTTTAATTCACAACAGGGACTCACCCAAGTCATTCTCGCTTTGCTCTTTATCGGAATCGCCATGGCCTACTTTGTGCCAGGACCATATTGGGTTTATGTCATGTGCCTGACCCCTGGCGTCATTCTTTTGGACTCAAATGCTGTTTCTGATCAAGACGATGTGGCATTTACCCGCGTGGTGTACACCTTGATTGGAATCGCAATTGCACTCGTAATTGGATTCTTGGTTCAACGCAGCTATAAAGTCCTAGCAAAGCGCCATTCAGGCTACTCCGGGTCGTAAACGTTGTGGTCTTCATCGGCGCGATGAACAGTGTCGGGGGTGAACGCGGGCACACACACTGACATGTAACGTGCGCCGTCCTCTGTGTGATAGCGCACCCATTCGCCACCACGGGCAACTATCGCCTGACCCGCATTGACCAAGGTTGGCCCGTGTTCGGAGTCAACAATGAGAGATCCTTCAAGCACGACCGTAAATTCGTCAAACTCCGGTGTTTGCTCGGGCTCAGTCCACCCTGCTGGAGCAACCATGTGAGCAATTGAAACGCGGTCATCACCAGTTGCTACGTGACCTGCATATTCTTCAATTACTTTGCCACCGGGGACCGGGATTTGCACTGGGGCTGGTACTAGTTCAGGCATGTGTGCTCCTTTAGCTAATGCGTTCAATGATTAGTGGTAGCTGCGTCATGATTTCAGTTGGTGCACCAATTGTGATGGGCGATTGCGCAAGCGCTTGTTCCGCCAAATCGAAACGGGCATCTTGATCGGTGAACATCGTGAGCAGGGGCTCCCCTTGGTTCACATGATCACCCGGTTTTTTATGCAGCAAGATCCCCGCACCAGCGCTCACCTGGTCCTCCTTGCGCGCTCGACCGGCACCTAGCCGCCACGCGGCAATGCCCACAGCGAGTGCGTTCATGCCAGTAACGGTGCCGTTTTTGCTGGCTGTGACCGTGTGCTCAAATTTTGCCGTGGGAAGCGCGGCATCATTGTCTCCGCCCTGAGCTGCGACCATAGCTTTCCACGTATCAAATGCCTGACCATTATCAAGTTTTTCTTGAGGATCGATTGTGATGCCGACAATCTCGAGCATCTCTCGCGCGAGGGTGAGGGTGAGCTCCCGGACATCGGCTGGCCCACCACCCTGCAAGATCTCAATACTTTCCTGAACTTCGAGGGCATTGCCCACCGCCAAGCCAAGGGGCACATCCATTGCCGTAATCAAGGCACGGGTATTCACTCCTGCATCCTTGCCAAGGTTGACCATTGTTTGAGCAAGTTCACGGGCCATCGCAGGGTCTGACATGAATGCACCATTGCCGGTTTTCACATCAAGAATCAAGCCGCTTGCGCCTTCGGCGATTTTCTTACTCATAATGCTGGAAGCAATCAGCGGTATCGCTTCAACAGTTCCAGTGACATCACGCAGTGCATAAAGTTTCTTGTCGGCCGGAGCAAGACCTGGACCCGCAGCACAAATAACGGCACCAACATCGTGAAGAATCGCATGCATTTCATCATTGGTGAGGTCTGCCCGCCACCCTTTAATACTCTCCATTTTGTCAAGCGTTCCACCTGTGTGACCCAATCCCCGCCCAGAGAGTTGTGGGACAGCGGCCCCGCATGCAGCCACGAGAGGAGCGAGGGGAAGAGTGATTTTGTCCCCCACTCCACCGGTTGAGTGTTTGTCCACCGTCGGAATTTTGATGTCACTGAAATCCATTCGCTCACCACTGTTGATCATGGCGTTGGTCCACTGAACGATTTCCTGTTGGTTCATTCCATTGAGCAGAATTGCCATGGCGAGAGCTGCCATTTGTTCATCGGCTACCGCGCCACGAGTGTAGGCATCAATTACCCAATCAATAGCAGGCTTCGACAATTGCTGTTTCTGGCGTTTGGCGATGATGACATCGACTGCCGAGAATGGTTCAACCATGGGTTAAAGGGATTCCTTCCGTTTAATAAGGTCATCGGGGCCAAACGCTTGCGGCAGAATTTCGGTCAGTGTTTTGATTCCTTCAGGAGTCGTTATTTCGGTCGCGGGTGTCCCGTTTTCCCACAGCAATTGGCGGCAGCGCCCGCACGGCATCAGCGAATTGCCATGTTGATCAACGCAAGTGATTGCCACCAATTTTCCGCCACCGGATGCATGTATCGCAGAGACCATGCCGCACTCAGCACACAGCCCCACGCCGTAACTGGCATTTTCAACGTTGCAACCCACAACGATCCGGCCGTTGTCCATCAAACCTGCTACCCCGACTTTAAATTTCGAGTAGGGCGCGTAGGCCATTTTCATAATCCCAATTGCGGCCTGGGTGAGCTCATCCCATTGTTGATCCGAGGTAGTCATGACCTTTGTCTACTGCTTCTCAAATGGTTGGCCGTCAGCGGCTGGTGGTCTGGCTCGTCCGACCAGTCCGGCCACGACAACAATTGTCACAAGGTAGGGGGTCATGGAAAGGAACTCGGTTGGGATTGACGTGTTAACCAAGGCTAACTTCTGCGAAAGTGAGTCGGAGAATCCGAAGATCAGTGCAGCGCCCAGAGCACCAATAGGGTTCCAGCCACCAAAAATCATTGCTGCAAGACCAATGAAGCCTGCCCCACCGGTCATTCCTTCATCAAAACGACCCACCGTGCCAAGTGTGAACCAAGCTCCAGCGAAACCTCCCACCATTCCGCCGTAGACCACTGCTAAATAGCGGGTCTTAGAGACACTGATTCCCAAGGAATCTGCTGCCTTTGGGTTTTCCCCGACAGATCGTGTTCGCAGACCCCACCGGGTACGAAAGAGCATAAAAGTGGTGAGGGCAACGAGCCCAAACATGGCGTAAACGATCACCGTTTGATCAAAAAACATGGGACCAATAATCGGGATGTCTCCCAGAATGGGAATCTTGATCGCCGGGAAGATTGGTGCGTCATTCCATTCGGGGCGCCCCACTAAAATCTGCGCCGTTAAGAACGAAGTGAGACCAAGAACGAGAAGGTTGATCACTACTCCGATAATAATTTGATCAACTCGATAGTTGATCGACAAGAATGCGAGCAGCAACGCCAATATGCCACCTGTGATTGTTGCAGCAATTAACCCAATCCAACCGCCCAGTAGCGAACCCATGACGACACCGGTGAATGCGCCACCCAAAAGCATTCCTTCAATTCCAATGTTGACCACGCCCGAGCGCTCGCACAGAATTCCAGAAAGTGCACCGAGCGCGATTGGGGTCGTACGGGCGATGGTGGAGACCAGCATGCTGATCAGGGAGAACTCTTGCCCGGCTGTTGCCCAAATCATGATCGAAATGACGAAAACCACAAATGAAATTCCTAAAATCAGTGTTGATTTACGCTGGAATCCCTTTAGGAACTGGGTGCCGCCCAAAAAAGCCAAAACCATGGCTAGGACATACAGGGCGGCAGTGCTAGGAATAGCGAGTGCCTCAAGTTGAAACTTGTCATCAGAGAAACTCAGACCAAAAGTGGCGATCCCCGCAGATGCAGGAGCGAGTACGAACATGACAACTGCTGAGAGAAACAACATGATGACGCCAAGAATTTTGGCCCGCCGCACCTTACTCTTACTGAGAGTATTCGACTTTGCTTCCTTGCTTAGGTAGCTCTCCATGGGAGCTTGTTGAAATTCGGAGCTGTGATCGCTCATGCTCCCCACCCCTTGCTGATCTGAGCCGAGGCCACCGGAGTTTTGAGTCGATAGATTGCCGAGATCAACGCCGGAGCCGCAACGAAAATAATGATGAGGGCTTGAATTACCGAAATCAGATCAATTCCGACGCTGGCACTCACCTGCATTTGCTGTCCACCAGCTCGCAGCCCGCCAAAGAGAATTGCAGCCGCAACGACACCCCAAGGATTAGAACGACCCAACAGGGCTACCGCGATTCCGTCAAAACCAAGGTCGGCTGTGAAACCCGGGGTGGTTCGACCAAGAACTCCTAGAACTTGGCCTGCACCCGCCGTTCCGGCGAGGGCGCCCGCGATCAGCATGACCAAGATGTAAACCTTGGTGACCGAGATGCCGGCATAACGAGCAGCGCTGGGATTTGCCCCCACCGCCCGAAATTCGAAACCAATCGTGGTACGAAAGAGCAACCAGTAGATCAAAAACGCTGCCCCGAGTGCCACAAAGAGTCCCGCATGCACCCGCAAGGCCGAGTCAATTCCGCTCAGGAAAGTTGGATATTCGGCACTGACTTCAATATTTTTTGACACGGGATCATTACGACCTTCACGTTGAAACATGGTGGTTTTCAATAAAAAGTCCACCAAACGCAAAGCGATGTAGTTCAACATAATCGTGGTGATTACTTCATGAGCCCCGGTTTTGGCTTTCAAAATACCGGGAATAAAACCCCAAATCGCGCCGCCTAAAATTCCCGCGATGATCGCTAAAGGAAGGTGAATAAAGATGGGGAGTCCCGTAATTGAAAATCCAACCCAGACGGCGAACATTCCGCCAATTAAGGCTTGACCTTCACCACCGATATTAAACAATCCAGCGCGAAATGCCAGAGCAACTGAAAGCCCTGCCAACATGAGTGGAGTGGCTGCGGTGAGCGTCTCAGAAATTGCCCGAAGCGATCCGACGGAACCATCCAGGAGTGCAAGGTAGGCATTCATTGCCTCAGAAAATGATGATCCGGTGAGAATGATCATGATCAAGCCAATGATCAGAGCGCTTATTACCGCGAGAAACGGGATCAAAATGGCCGAACGCCAATCCGCTGCGGTTGCCAATCGTTGGGTGAAACTTCTCTCCCGTGGATTTAGGAGATCCTCTTGGGCTTGTGGGTCAAGTTGTGAACTCATGAGTTCTTCCCAGCCATGTAAAGACCCACTTGCGTTGGATCGGTTTCCGAAGTGTTCAAGGTGGCAACAATTTTTCCGTCAAACATCACCACGATTCGATCCGAAAGAGCAAAGATTTCATCAAGTTCTGTTGACACAACCAAAATTGCGACCCCTTCATCACGCTTTCGCACGATTTGTTCGTGAATATACTCAATTGATCCCACATCAATTCCACGAGTTGGTTGAGCGCACAGCACAAGGGGAACATCACGGCTGAATTCACGAGCAACAATCATCTTTTGGGCATTGCCTCCGGATAACGCACTAGCCATGTTTTCAATATGCGGTGGGCGCACGTCATAGTCTTTCACGAGAATTCGCGCACCTTCATCGATTGCGCCCCGCTGCAGCCGCACCCCGTGGGAATACGGCTGTGAGTAATAAGAGTCCAACACCAAGTTTTCAGCAACCGTGAAACTGCCGATCATGCCCATTTCGTTTCGGTCCTCTGGGACATGGGCTACACCATCTCGGTGAATCTGACGCGGTTTGGACCCGGTGATATCCATATCCTTGAGTTTTATTTGCCCTTTGGCGAGTGGAAGAAGTCCTGTTATCGCCTCAATGAGTTCAGTTTGACCATTACCTTGAATACCTGCTACCCCAACAATTTCACCTGCCCTTACCTCAAGGTTGATATCGTCCAAAAGCGCCCGCCCCATGTCATCGGTCATTGTCACCGATGACATTGTGAGTACTGGCGCACCAGGTTGCGCCGGTGCCTTGTTCACGGTGAGGTCAATGGGTCGGCCTACCATCATGGCGGCAAGTTCCTCTTGGGTCGTTGTCTTAGGGTCCGCGTGGCCAACCACTTTTCCACCTCGAAGCACCGTGATGGAATCTGCGATTGCGATGGCTTCTTTCAATTTATGAGTAATGAAAATTATGGTTGCCCCGCGTGATTTGAGTTCTGCGACTATGCCAAAGAATTCAATGACCTCCTGCGGCGTGAGAACTGCCGTTGGTTCGTCAAACACCAGAACCTTGGCGCCGCGCAACAGCACCTTGATAATCTCAACGCGTTGTTGGAGACCAACTGCTAAGTCCTCGATTTTGGCCTTTGGGTCAACGGCAAGGCCGTATTTTTGTGAAATCTCCTGTACCTCTTTATTCGCTTTCTTAGCGTTGAGAATATTTCCAAAAAAAGTGGGCTCAACCCCGAGAACGACATTTTCAGCGACAGTAAAGACGGGTACAAGCATGAAGTGCTGATGCACCATCCCGATCCCAGCCTTGATCGCCTCACCTGGGTCGTGAAATTTCTGCACCTTGCCATCGAGGACGATCTCACCCGAGTCTGGACGATAGATGCCGGAGAGAATATTCATCAAGGTGCTCTTGCCTGCACCATTTTCCCCAATTAGGGCTAAAACTTGTCCAGAGCGCGCGGTCAGCGAAACGTTGTCATTGGCCAAAACACCCGGGAAAGCTTTGGTGATTCCGCGCAACTCCAATTCCACGGCGCATTGCTCCTTGTTTTGATGTCGGGACTCAATGTCGAGTATCGAAATTGAGAATCAGCGATCTTTTTTATAGTTTTTCTATTTGAACTGCATGCAATTCTACTGAATTAACGCGGAAGAGGGGCCTGATCTCTCAGACCCCTCGACTACGTTCGGACTACTGAAGTAACCCTTGATTAACCTTTTACGCTGATCGAGCCGTCGATTACGCCGGCCTTGATGGTTTCCAGCTGAGCTTTGAGTTCAGCTGAGACTGCGGAATCCATGTCGTGGAATGGTGCGATGGAAACTCCACCATTTTCCAAAGTACCCACGGTTACGCCACCCTCAAAGGTACCGTCAACGACTGCCTTGATTGCATTGAATGTTGTGACATCCATTTGCTTGAGCACTGATGTCAGGTAGACGCCAGAGTTTGCGGTGTCTGACTCGAACTGATCGCTGTCAACGCCGATGATCATGAGCTTGTCGGTGCCAAGTTCACTTGCGAGTGCCGCTGAACCCAGACCAACAGGTCCTGCAACTGGCATCACAATGTCAGCGCCTTCGTCGACCAAGTTCTGAGCGAATGTACGACCGTCATCGAGTGACTCAAAGTTCTCGGTGAACAGACCCGACTGTGCTGCGGGATCCCAACCGAGAACCTCAACGTTGGTTCCATTGTCAGCGTTGTACTTCTGAACGCCGTAGTAGAAACCATCCATAAAGATAGTTACTGGTGGGATGTTGACGCCACCAAAAGTGCCAACTTTGCCGGTCTTTGTTGTGCCAGCAGCGAGGTAGCCAGCAAGGAATGCGGCTTCATCGGTGTTGAAAACCTGGCCGAGAACGTTGTTAGCGGTGATGTCACCTTCGGCGTATGCGTAGTCAACGATGGTGAAGGGGATGTCTGGGTTGGCGTTTGCCGCTTCCATTGTTGCGTCGCCAAGCAAGAAGCCGACGGTCACAATGACATTGCAACCTTGGTCAACAAAGGATTGCAAGTTGGGGGCGTAATCAGTCTCAGCCTGTGACTCAAGAACGACCGCCTCGACGCCAAGTTGATCTGCAGCATCGGTTACACCCTTGAAAGCCTTCTGGTTGAAGCCCTTGTCGTCAACGCCACCAACGTCGGTGACTTCACAAGCCTTTAATCCCGCACCGGGAAGTGCATCCGTTACACCTTCATCGGTTGCTGACTCAGATGCTGCCTCGCTTGCGGTAGCAGCCGTGTCTGTGGAATCGCTCGAGCTGCAGCCTGCCAGCGCGAGGGCGGCAACGGTCAGAACCGCGCCAGCCATTTTTAGATTGGTTCTCAATGTATCTCCTCGTATTCGACCCGACCTTGTGAACCGGGTTGTGAACCCGAATGTATTCGGGCCGTTGCCCAAATCCTACTGTGCTAGTTGGGTGAGAAGCTGCTCAGATGCTGCATCAATAAGGTAACGAATCGGCTACGATCTATGCCTGTACCAACCGTTACATTCGCTGGCCGATCCGTCACACCGTATACATCGACCACTGTTCGACCTAGAGTTAGTTGACTACTAGTTTCCACTGTTACATTTGTGACAATTGTTGTCAGGAGTGACGGGTCAATAAGGTGAGCGATTGTTACTGCGTCGTGGATGGGTGCTCCCGGCCAACCGAATCGAACTTGGTGAAATGCTACAAAATGGTCAAGCAACTCGGCAACAAAGTCTTCACACTTCCCCTTTCCCCGCAAAGCCTGAGCGTTTGACTCATCGAGCCAGGCCTGGTGGGTCACCTCAAGCCCGATCATCGTGAGTTTTATTCCCGAGTTCATCACTATCTCAGCCGCTTCAGGGTCCACCAAAATATTAAATTCAGCTGCCGGAGTCCAATTACCTAATTCAATTGCCCCACCCATAAAGACTATTTGTTTAATTTTGTGGTGTACGTGCCCAAGTTCGGTAACCACGTCAGCCATGTTGGTCAGTGGTCCAGTCGCAACAAGTGTGATTGGTTCTATCTCATTGTCCAGGATATTTTCGATGAATCGCAGCGCGTTAGCACTATTCGCAGATCTGGTTGGTGCGCTAGGGACAGGGCCATCGAGTCCGCCATCCCCGTGCATTGATGCGGCCGTGCGAAGTTCGCGAGAAAGTGGGGCAGCCCTACCCGAGTGAACCGGGACGTCGGGGCGATTCACCATGTCTAAAACAATCAGCGCGTTGCGGGTCGTGTTTTCCAAAAGTGAGTTACCAGCAACGGTTGTAACTCCAACGAGTTCTATTTCAGGGCTGGCAGTTGCCAGCATGATTGCAATTGCATCGTCATGTCCGGGATCACAATCTAGCAATATTCGCTGAGGCACAGATCCCAGCATAAACTTATTAAGTCAGATGTCCAACGTGGATAAGTGCTGAACGCATGATTTCCTGGGGATCAACTTTGGTGGGTCGACGATTGTCAATAACTTGCTCACCTGCAACAAAAACATGACGAACATCAGCTCTACCTGCACTAAATACAATTGTGGTAAAGGGATCGTGAATCGGAATCAAGTGCGGTTCACACAAAGTGATAGAAGTGATGTCGGCCTCTTTACCCACTTCCAATGAGCCAATTCGCTCCGACATCCCTAATGCCGTGGCTCCGTCAATTGTCGCCGCCCGAACAATCTCCAAGGAGGAAATAGCTGCGGGATCACCACTCACCAACCGGGCAAGATTGGCAGCCATTCGCATAACGGCAAACATGTCGAGGTCATTACTCGAAGAAGAACCGTCCGAACCAAGACCAACGGTAATTCCGTCTTTCCGGTATTGAACCAAGTCAGCCGCACCGCTCGCCAATTTCAGATTTGATCCCGGGCAATGCGCAATGCAGCCGCCCTTGGCGGCAATGAGATGGCGTTCATATTCGTTCAAGTGAACACCGTGTGCAAGGACTGGCTTGAGGTCAAGAATTCCAGTCACATCCAATAAATGTGTGGGTCTTTCTCCATGAGCATTCACCGTGTCTTCATTTTCCGACACATTCTCTGAAGCATGAACGGTGATAATTGCCCCTTGTTCAACAGCCAGTTCGGCAACTTCTCTCAAATTTTCCGGGGACACGGTCAATGGAGCATGCGGTGTCAAGGTAAGCGGTACATAGGGACCACCAATCTCACTCAAGGTGTCCGGCCAGGCACGGGCTAATTCCATCCGCTGGATCCACGACAGATTGTCTGGTCCGGGGAAGGAAAAAAATACGGGACCGGTTACATGGCGCAGCCCCACTTCGACTGCCCCACGGTGATTAGCAGCAGGGTGCAGATACATATCCAATGCAGTTGTGGTGCCCGCCAAAAGGGATTCGAGTGCGCCCAGACGAGCACCAATATAAGTTCCTTGAGCGTCCATGATCCGGGCTTCCTCCGCCCAAACCAGTTCCAGGAATCCTTGAAGGTCAACATTTTCGGCAACGCCACGCAAAAGAGTCATCGGTAAATGCGTATGCAGATTGATCAAGCCCGGCATGATCAATTGATCGGTGAGGTCTATAACTCGAGCGTGCGGGTGGCGCTCAATCAATATTTGTGCGGGTCCAAGATCAATAATTTTTGAGTCCTGAATCACCAAGGAGGCATTCTGCAGCACGGTATCTTGGGCATCACAGGTAACCACGTAGCGAGCGTTATGCAAAATAATCACGCTGGGCCCACCACGAATTCCTGAGTAGAAGCCAGAGACCTAGCGGCGTGAGAAAGAACCTTCTTGAGCGTTTCAGAGCCTTTCGCAATAACGATGTTGATGTCGTCCATCGTGACGGGTTTAGTCCCTAGCCCCGTCGCCGGATTAACCACCAGCGAAATGCACGCGTATGGAATTTTCACTTCATTTGCCAAAATGACTTCAGGCACAAGCGTCATTCCTGCAACCGTGACACCCATGCCCCTGGCGGCACGAATTTCCGCACGAGTTTCAAATCTGGGTCCTTCGAATGCGCCGTAAACACCAGTTGTAACAACGGGAACTTGCGCATTTCCACAAGCATTGATCCACACTTGGCGCAGGCGCTGATCAAATGGTTCACCCATATCGGTGTGCACTACGCCCTGTGCAGTTGAGCCGTCAAAAAAAGTGTTCACCCTAGATTTGGTGAAGTCAATAAAATCATCAACGACAACCAGTTCCCCCGAATCAGGCCCCAATCCACCCACAACATTTATAGCGAGAATTTCCGATACGCCAATTTCTTTCATTGCCGCAATATTGGCTCGATAATTCACCCGGTGGGGTGGAATTTGATGATCGACCCCGTGACGGGAAAGAAATATGGTTTCTCTGCCATGAAGAATTCCCTTTAGGTACTTTGCAGCCCCATAAGGGGTTTCAACAACAAGGAGTTCACGCTCACTCAGCTCAGGGAGATCATAAAAACCGGTACCAGCAATCACGCCGAGTGCAGTTTGAGTCATGAAGGTTTTCTTCCTCTAGAAAAAGACCCTCGGTTGGTACTTTCCCCACACTGCACGTAGCGCATCTGATACCTCACCAACCGTTGCTCTGGCCTTCAGCGCTTCCTTCATGGGGTACAGCAAATTGGCGTCACCTTTGGCAGCCTCGGTAATCGCGGCTAGGCACCGCTCCACCTCTGTATTGTCACGGTTGGCCCGAAGCGCGGTGAGACGTTCACATTGCTCGGCTTCAATGGCAGGGTTGACGCGAAGTGGTTCGTAATGATCCTCTTCACTGATCGTATATTTATTAACCCCAACAACAATGCGCTCACCCGAATCGATTTCTTGGGCAATTGTGTACGCGGTGTTTTCGATTTCCATTTTTTGAAAACCTTGCTCAATCGCCGAAACGGCACCACCACGCACCTCGATTTGTTCAATCAATTCGAGGGCCTTGGCTTCCACTTCGTCGGTCAAGCTCTCAACAACATAGGAGCCAGCGAATGGATCAACTGTTGCCGTCACATCTGTTTCATATGCGAGCACCTGTTGGGTTCGTAACGCTAGACGCGCAGCCTTCTCCGTTGGGAGAGCTATTGCCTCGTCGTAGGAATTCGTGTGCAGTGACTGAGTTCCACCCAGAACCGCTGCCAGTCCTTGCACCGCGACACGAACCAAGTTCACCTCGGGTTGCTGGGCGGTAAGTTGCACCCCAGCGGTTTGGGTGTGAAAGCGCAGCATGAGTGACTTTGGATTCTTGGCTCCGAATTCATCCCGCATGATTCGAGCCCACATCCGCCTTGCGGCACGGAACTTGGCTACCTCTTCCAAAAAGCTCGTTCGCGACACAAAGAAAAATGCAAGGCGCGGTGCGAAATCATCAACATCAAGACCTGCATCAATTGCCGCCTGAACATAGGCCTTCCCATTTGAGAGAGTGAATGCAATCTCCTGCGCGGGGTTAGCTCCTGCTTCGGCCATGTGGTAACCAGAAATCGAAATCGTGTTCCAATTAGGAAGTTCCGTTTTACAGTAAGCGAAAATATCCGTGATCAAACGCAGTGACTCTTGTGGCGGGTATATATAGGTGCCACGAGCAATGTATTCCTTCAAAATATCGTTTTGAATTGTTCCATTGAGTTGGCTTGAATCAAGGCCATTTTCTTCTGCAACCAACTGGTACATCAGCAATAAAATCGCGGCCGGCGCATTGATCGTCATTGACGTTGACACAGAATCAAGCGGAATATCTCTAAAAAGGGTGTGCATGTCTTCGATCGAGTCAATCGCCACACCGACTTTTCCGACCTCACCATGGGCGAGGGTGCTATCGGAATCCATGCCCATTTGCGTGGGTAGATCAAATGCGACGGAAAGACCGGTCGTACCGGCAGCGAGTAGTTGCCGGTAGCGCTCATTTGATTCCGCTGCGGTGCCGAAACCTGCGTACTGCCGCATTGTCCACGGGCGCCCGGTGTACATGCTGGGGTAAACACCGCGCGTGTAGGGGAACGTACCCGGCTCCGCCAATTCGGCGTCCACATCGAAGTCATCTAGATCTGACGCGTTGTAGACCTTCTTGATCTCAAAACCTGATTCACTCATTCGCTGTTCTGGCATGGGAGCAGCCTAGGGCCATGGAATTTTCCGGCTCATCATCGTTATCCATATTTTGAGCCTTCCCATTTTCATTTGGGAATTCATTCGCCAAAATATGGACACTCACATCAAAGCGGTCAATCGTGCCAATAAGTCCAGTCCGTATTTCGACTCGTCCCGGCGACCCATCAGCACCGTTGCGGCAAATTAGCCCCCTCCGGGGTAAAGGCCCATCGTGGAATCGGCATGTTTTTTGCGAGGCCAAGATCACACTGCCGGTCTTTGGATCCGCTGGGCTGATTGTGAGGGAAAGGACTAACCTTGACCCTGAGGACGGGCCCCATACATGGAGGTGCGCTTCATATAGGCGTGACCGCACGACTGGAATCGACCGGATGGGATGGAAGACGTGTCATTAAAAACACCAGGGTTCTCGCTTCGAGCAACCCCCATTGGCACCCTTTATCGGGGTGGCGAGGGTATGTGGACGTGGGTTCTCCACCGAATCACCGGCGTTTCAGTCTTCTTCTTCCTGTTCGTTCACGTTCTGGACACTGCCTTGGTTCGTGTTTCACCCGCTGCCTACGACGAAATCATTGCCACGTACAAGACGCCGATTGTCAACTTACTTGAAGTTGGGTTGGTTGGTGCAGTTCTCTTTCACGCCTTCAACGGCGTTCGAATCGTTCTGATTGATTTCTGGTCTAAAGGACCGCGCTATCAGCGCCAAATGACCTGGGTGATTGCCGCCATCTGGCTTTTGGTCATGATCCCCGGAACCTATTTCATGATGATCCACACAATTGACGCACTCTTTGGGAGCACATCGTGAGTACTTCAGTCTTCGCCCCACGCTCGGGCTCACGCAATAAGCAACGCAGCAACTTCGAACTGTATGGCTGGCTGTTCATGCGGGTTTCCGGAATCATCCTGATTTTCCTGGTCCTGGGTCACCTGTTCATCATGAATATTCTTGATGGCGGAGTACAGCGAATTAATTTCGCTTTTGTTGCCGGTCGCTGGTCGAGCCCGTTCTGGCAAATCTGGGATTTGTCGATGCTTTGGCTGGCGCTCCTGCACGGTGGTAACGGAATGCGCACGATCATCAACGACTATGCCGAGCGGGATCAAACCCGTTTTTGGCTCAAAATGTTGCTGTATGTCTCAACCGCCTTCATTATTGGCCTTGGCACTCTCGTAATTTTCACTTTTGATGCATCCATCGGCTAGTTTGAAGCAATAAGGAGATACCCATGCAGACCCATGAATTTGACGTAATCATTGTTGGTGCCGGTGGAGCAGGAATGCGCGCCGCCCTTGAGTCGAGCACGCGAGCTCGTACCGCTGTTCTCACCAAGTTGTACCCAACCCGTTCACACACTGGTGCTGCTCAAGGTGGAATGTGTGCTGCGCTGGCCAATGTTGAGGAAGACAACTGGGAATGGCACACGTTCGACACCGTCAAAGGTGGCGACTACCTCGTTGATCAAGATGCCGCAGAGATCATGTGCAAGGAAGCTATCGACGCAGTTCTTGACCTTGAAAAAATGGGATTGCCCTTCAACCGCACACCTGAAGGTCGCATTGACCAGCGTCGCTTTGGTGGCCACACCCGCAATCACGGTGAAGCCGCTGTCCGCAGATCCTGCTATGCCGCTGACCGCACCGGGCACATGATCCTGCAAACCCTCTACCAGAACTGCATCAAAGAAGGTGTCGAGTTCTACAACGAGTTTTATGTACTCGATATTTTGCTCAATGAGGAAACGGGTGAGCCCGTGGCCGCAGGAGTGGTTGCATACGAACTGGCAACCGGTGAAATTCACCTCTTCAAAGCGAAATCAATCATTTTTGCAACCGGTGGCTTTGGTAAAGTGTTCAAGACTACGTCGAATGCGCACACACTCACCGGAGACGGAATGGGAATCATCTGGCGCAAAGGCCTCCCCCTTGAAGACATGGAGTTCTACCAATTCCACCCAACAGGTCTGGCCGGACTCGGTGTTCTCCTCACAGAGGGTGCCCGAGGTGAAGGTGGAATCCTGCGCAATGCCGCCGGTGAACGATTCATGGAGCGGGTTGCTCCAACAATTAAGGACCTAGCACCTCGCGACATGATTGCTCGCGCGATGGTCCAGGAAGTTCGTGAAGGTCGCGGGGCTGGTCCACATAAAGACTACGTCTACCTTGACCTCACTCACTTGCCCAAGGAACAAATCGAGTCAAAGCTCCCTGACATCACGGAGTTCTCCCGCACATACCTCGGCGTAGATCCGGTCACCGAACTCGTGCCCGTGTTCCCGACCGCCCACTACGCGATGGGTGGGATCCCCACCAATGTTGAGACTGAAGTACTGCGGGACAACGAGCACATTGTTCCTGGTCTCTATGCTGCAGGTGAAGTTGCGTGCGTCTCGGTTCACGGCGCCAACCGCCTAGGAACAAACTCCCTACTCGACATCAACGTTTTCGGAAAGCGCGCTGGTATTGCTGCGGCGAATTACGCAAACAGCGTCTCTCATGTCGAACTGCCCCATGATTCACAGGGACAAACAATCGCATTAGTTGAGCAACTTCGTTCTTCAACCGGTGGCGAGCGGGTAGCACCTTTGCGCCGAGCGCTTCAGGAAACCATGGACATGAACGCACAGGTGTACCGCACTGAAGTAACACTCAAGCAGGCACTCATTGACGTTCAAGCCCTGCGTGAGCGATACAAGAATGTGTCCATCCAAGACAAGGGAACCCGCTACAACACCGACCTTCTTGAGGCCATTGAACTTGGCTTCCTACTCGACTTGGCGGAAGTGCTCGTGGTGAGCGCACTTGAGCGTAAGGAAAGTCGTGGTGGGCACGCACGTGAGGATTACCCAGCTCGCGACGACGTCAACTTCATGCGCCACACAATGGCAAGCCGCAAGATTGATGCCCAAGGTGATGAATACGTTCACCTGGATTACAAGCCGGTCAGCGTTACCAACTACCAGCCAATGGAGCGCAAATACTAATGACAACCACACTCCTGCCCGAAACCCCGGCAGAGCCAGCAAGCAACGTCACTCCCGTTGTAATGCCTGAAACCCCGGTTCCCGTTGCAACGGATGTCACATTTCGCATCCGTCGTTACCAACCAGATTTTGACGAAGAGCCCCATTGGGTGGATTACACGGTTGCGCTATACCCAACTGACCGTGTCCTTACCGCCTTGGAAAAAATCAAAGCCGAGCATGATGGTTCACTCACATTCCGCCGTTCCTGCGCGCATGGCATTTGTGGCTCTGACGCAATGAGGATCAATGGTCGCAACCGCCTGGCCTGTAAGACATTGGTCAAAGACATTGATATCAGCAAACCCATAACGGTTGAAGCAATCAAAGGGCTCCCCCTTGAGAAGGATCTCGTGGTCGACATGGAGCCATTCTTTGCGGCATACCGCCAGGTTCTCCCCTTCTTGATCCCTGAGGGACATGAGCCGACTAAGGAGCGCATTCAATCCGCGGAGGATCGCGCCAGGTTTGACGACACTACAAAGTGCATTTTATGCGCCGCCTGCACGACTTCATGCCCCGTCTTTTGGACTAACGAGCAGTACTTTGGCCCAGCGGCAATTGTTGCAGCTCACAGGTTCATTTTTGACAGCCGTGATGCCGGATCAAACGCTCGTCTTGAAGTCCTCAACGACAAAGAGGGTGTGTGGCGCTGCCGCACAACCTTCAACTGCACGGATGCCTGCCCACGGGGCATTGAGATAACTAAAGCCATTCAGGAAGTGAAGCAGGCGCTCATATTCCGACGTGTCTAACGTAGGAGGCCAGCATCAAACCCTGAGCGGTTACGTCACTTTGGAGTCATCCATTTTTAAACATCGACTGCAAAATACTGGGTCTCCAAGAACTCGTGAATTCCCGCGAAGCCACCTTCACGACCAAGCCCCGATTCCTTCATGCCTCCAAATGGTGCAGCCGGGTCAGAAGCAATTCCACGGTTAATCGCAACCATTCCCGACTCCATCCGGCGGGCAACTTTGATTCCCTCACCGTTGTCCTTGGCAAATACATATGACATGAGTCCGTATTGCGTGTCATTGGCCATGCGGACAGCCTCATCGGTGCTGGATACCGTCACGATTGGCGCAACCGGACCAAATATTTCATTGCGGGTCAGCACTGAGCCGTGCTCAATTCCACGAACAATTCGTGGAGCTACAAATGCGCCTGTATCCGGTGCGGT
>Ga0129324_10000689_pt1 | contig 23770 bp, 21 predicted proteins | sample CPBDNA_7_FD_96879 | JGI IMG/M metagenome (GOLD analysis project Ga0129324, IMG submission 96879) | Freshwater to marine salinity gradient microbial communities from Chesapeake Bay, USA - CPBay_Spr_15_0.2_DNA | ecosystem: Environmental > Aquatic > Marine > Coastal | place: USA: Chesapeake Bay... | reverse complement strand
TTTGTTAAAATCAATATCTAGTTCTGAGAAGAAATTCTGTGAATATTTATCAATAATATTTGCTACTATACTTGATTGTTCATAAATTTCTTTAAGCATGTAATGAGGAAAACTTCCCTTATCACTATTCTTTTGATTATTATCAACCTTGATAATATCTCTATTAACCTGTTGTTCTTGATTATATATCTCAACTTTATCTGAATATAAAACTGCCACATCGCCTTCTTCCAGATAAGTAACCCTATTAGTTAAGAAGCCAATTGCGTAAGCATCTGAGGAAATAATCATTTTATTTTCTTCATAACCTATAACCAGGGGAGATCCTTTACGCGCTGAAATCATAATTTCTGGAAATTGAGAAAATAAAGCCACAATCGAAAAGGCGCCTTCAAGCCTCTTAATTGCATTATTGACTGCCTCTAAAGGACTTTGCCCATTATTTAAGTTTAATGTAATAAGATGGGGAATAATTTCACTATCAGTTTCTGATTGAAACACATATCCTGCCTGAATTAACTCTTTCTTTATACCTAAATAATTCTCAATAATACCATTATGCACAACAGATACTTGGGTGGTTTGATGAGGATGAGCATTAATTGTTGTAGCAGCCCCATGAGTTGCCCATCTTGTGTGGCCTATAGCTAAATTAGCTTGAACATTCTGTTTGGTAACCTCAGCTTCTAAAACTTCAATTTTACCTTTAGTTTTTACTGTATTAATAGCGCCATGAACAATAGCCGAAATCCCAGCAGAGTCATAGCCTCTATATTCCAGATTTTTAAGACCCTTTACAACTGAGTCAATTATGTTTGAATCTTTTGTATTGATTCCAATTATTCCACACATTTTATTTAGCTTTAACCTTTATATTAAAATAATATCTCCACTTAAGCCTTTAAGTGGAGATATTGATATATCTTAATATAGATTATTATTTAGTTGATGAAATAGCAAATAAAATAATGTTACTATTTCTTACGCTAAGCAAGTATTAACATCACACAAGGATATCAGTCCCGCAGACTCAATGTAATTAAATATATATGGAACATTATTTTCAAATGATATGTGGCTCTCTTCTATCTGTGCTACTGAAAAATCTATAATCACATCATGAACTATTTTCCCATCGCTATTCTTAAAGCTTAACTGAGTTTGATCTTTCCCCATTACATCAATCATATCTTCTTTGGTGACAGGAAGATTAGCAACATTTATAATGAAATCCTTAGGCAAGGGTTGATCTATTCTTGTAAGAGCACCATCTTTTCCTGAAGACAAATCACTTATATGAAATTGAGTTGGCTTTATAGCACCATCTATAGATACAGATTTGCACTTAAGTTCTCTGTCAACCCTATCACAATGAGAGTTATAATATGTAATGCCTGCAATATTTTGAGTCAACCCTGGAATCAAATCATTTGAATCATTACTAATAATTGTAGATTCTTTTAATTCTTGATATCCTTTGGCAACGAATGTATGCACATGCTTAAGATTATTAAAAATCATCAGCACTGTTTCTTCTTGGCTGCCATATTGATTAAAATAACCTCTAACGGATATATCTGAACCAAAATTATTAAGGTCTAATTTAAAATCTACAGCATCATTAAAGTAAGTATAACTACTTTGTGATTTTAAAGTTAAAATACTAGGAACAGAAACTCCTGCTTCCTTCTTTGCTGAACAAGATTCAGCGCGATTTCTAGTACCAAAACAATCTTGATATTGATATATTGTTCCTTCAATATTTTTACCTTCATTAACTGCATTAAATTTAGCCATGATATCTCCATATATTATATTTATAGCGTCTATAATCAACCTATAGGTAAAGAAATTAACACAATATTAACTAAGAGTCAATTATTATTTAACAAATATTTACTTTTGGCAACTTGAGCAATAAAAGCTTGATCTTCCACCTTGAGTTATCTTTTCAATAGGAATTTTACAAACAGCGCATGGATTCTTATCTCTTCCATAAACCTTAAAGGAATTCTGAAAATATCCTTTTTCGCCATTCACATTTGCGTAGTCCTTTAATGTAGATCCACCTTTTTTAATTGATTCATCCAATATATAAAGTATATTTTTATGTAGAAGCTTTACCTCTTCTCCTGTTAAACTCGAGGCAACTCTGGTAGGAGAAACTTTAGCTAAAAACAAACTCTCAGAAGCATATATATTTCCTACTCCAACAATATTTGCATTATCCATAATAGCTAGCTTTATTGGCTTCTTTTTACCACTCAGCAAATTAGCTAGGTAACTTGAAGTAAAATCCTTGGAAAAAGGCTCAATTCCTAAATTCTTAAATAATGAATATGCAGTAAGCTCATCCTGCCTTATTAGATCCACTAACCCAAAACGCCTAGGGTCATGATAAATTAATTTTTGACCATCATTAAAATCAATCATCAAATGGTCATGCTTTTGAGGAATATACTCAAAATTCTTTAGCAATATTTTTCCAGACATGCCAAGATGCATAATCAAAACCAAATCATTACTTAAAGATACCTGGATATATTTTGCCCTGCGAACAATACTAACTATACTCGCACCGATAACAGCTTTTATATTAAGAGGAATAGGCCTCCTTAAGTTATGAGCAGTAAGGCGATTTAAATCCTTAACATGCTTATTAATAACATGGGACCTTAATTCATTACATATAGTTTCAACTTCTGGGAGCTCTGGCATATTATATAATACTCTCTTTAACTTTTTAACTTTAAGAATTGCATTTAGAATTTTGAACTGTATAATAAACAAAATTTTTTTATATTTATAGTAAAAAGGCTGTTAATGAAACAAGAAAACTTCATTTTAATTATTTCCTCTCCATCTGGAGCAGGAAAAACCTCACTTTCTAGACAATTATTGAAAGAAGATTCAAGGCTCTGCTTATCTGTTTCTGCAACCACTAGGAAAATACGCCCAGGTGAAGTTGAAGGAAAAGACTATTATTTTATTGATATAAAAGAATATAAAGAAATGTTACTCAATAAAGAGTTCCTAGAGGATGCCCAAGTTTTTGACAATTACTATGGCTCCCCTAAAAAACATATTATGGACAAGCTCCAAGAAGGCAAAGACATTTTATTCGACATTGATTGGCAAGGAGCTCAAACGCTAAAAGAGAAATTAGGACCTTTAGTTGTAAGTATTTTTATATTACCTCCTTCTATGAGCGAACTAAAAAGAAGGCTAAAAAGCCGAGGCCAGGACTCTGATGAAGTAGTCGATCGAAGGATGGAAAGAGCCAAAGCTGAAATCAGCAAATATGGACTATATGACTATGTACTTATTAATAAAGATTTTGATAAAACTTTAGCTAGAATTTCATCCATAATTGCTGCAGAGCGACTAAGATTCTTTGATTTTAGTAAATTCGTCGAAGATTTAATGAAATAAAATGACAAATAAAAAAATAGACATAGAACTAATTCGAGCTAAACTAGCTGATGCCGTTATCATTGGCCAAAGATGGACTGATATAGCACTAGTTTTTCCTGAAGCTAACGAATCCCTATATAACGAAATATCAAAAGAAATATCTTCCAAGCTTATAAACTCTAGCTCACAGTCACGCCCTAAAGAATTATATAAAGGCATCGGAGTGGAAATAGACTTATGTGAACAAGGATTATCCGTAAACGAAGTTTATAGAGATTGCCCAGCTACTAAATTAGGCATAAAAGACGGAGATATAATAACTAAAGTAAATTTTGAATCTGTATCAAACATAGATTTATCTAACTCTTTGTCTAAGCTACGCAATAGTAATTATAAAGAAGGAATGATTTTAGAAGTAATAAGAAATGGAGAAACAATAACTTTAGGCTATGGACTTAATATCCAAACTAGAGTTATTGATGCTAAAAAGAAATACCCAATGAACTTCACAGCCCTAGCTATCGGCAAAAGATTAATGATGTCTATGGGCGCTTCCATGCAAATTGATTCTCACTCTAAACTTCCTCAAAAAAAGAAGATTTTGGAGCTTGCTAGATAAAAATCACAAGTTTTTGAATATTTAGCTTGATCTTTTGTGAAATCTTTATAATATGAGTATTCCTTGCCGGATTAGCTCAGTGGTAGAGCAACCGCCTTGTAAGCGGTAGGTCGTCAGTTCGAAACCGACATCCGGCACCACTTCTACGAAAAAGGGGTCTGTAGCTCAGGTGGTTAGAGCGCACGCCTGATAAGCGTGAGGTCGTTGGTTCAACTCCATCCAGACCCACCATTGTTTAGATAAAACAATGTATCCCTTTTTTAAATATATTTCACTAAGTATCTATTCTAGATCACCTCCTAAAATGCATGTAATTGTTGCACAAATATTTTTAAGGCTACTTAAAGTAAACTCATATATGCTTGAAAACCTTACTTTAAAAGCACTCTAATAATGAATAACTAAACGGAGAAAATCTATGATAGAAATGGCTCCATATAATTTAGCGCGGCCAGAAATTTATACAATGAAAACAAACAAAGACAAATCGACTGGTTATAGCTTTAATAAGGATATAAATCTTATCACTTGAAATTACTTTAAAGAAAGAAAGTAACATAGTCAATATTTGAGCTCCTCTTACAAGGACACTTTGAGTTAACAGCGCCACTCTCTTTAGCGCGCTTAAACCTATAAGCAACTGAACGAAGATTAGTCTTTAGAGAGGAAATATGTTCATTTTTTCTAGACCTACTAGCTTTCTATTCATTTCATTGTCTATGTCTATTATCTTTTGAATAGTGGATTTATAACTATTAACAGAGAATATATTCATCGAATTAACTAAATTCTTTGCTTCACTTCCAAGATCTATAAACTCAGACCTTACATCATCAGCTAATTTAGTCTTAGCACTAAGTTTGTTAATAGCAGAATAAGAACTCAACATATCACCATATGTATCATTTGCAGCAATAGATTCTGCAAACTCAATGAAATAATCTTTATATGCCATGATTTAAACCTGTTTTGAATTATAACTTTGAAGTAAAGCACTCAAGAGTTAATTTTCTATTAATTTTAATAGAAAAAAAATCTTTTATTATCCTCTTGATATCTGCAGACTGCCTAACTATATCTCTAAGTAACAATTTAATTACTTAAATAACTAAAAAGGATAGATTTATGACTAATGTAGAAAAAAAAGAAGAACATATTAAATTTGACGCAGAAGTTGGAAAAATTCTGCAGCTTATGATTAACTCACTTTACACAAACAAAGATATTTTCTTGCGTGAACTAATTTCAAACTCCTCAGATGCATGCGATAAACTGCGCTACTTAAGCTTAACAAACGCTGATTTAATAAAAAATGATGCCGAGTTTAAAATAAAAATCTCATCTGACGAAGAAAAACGTACCCTCACCATTTCAGATAATGGAATAGGAATGAGTAGAGAAGACCTAATTGAAAATATTGGGACTATTGCAAGATCTGGAACCCAAAACTTTATGTCTAAACTCACAGGAGATAGCAATAAAGACATGCAGCTAATTGGACAATTTGGAGTTGGCTTCTATTCTGGCTTCATGGTTGCAGATAAAATGGATGTAATAACTAAAAAAGCTGATGAAAACGAAGTATGGCAATGGAGCTCTGCAGGAGATGGAGAATATACATTAAAACAATTAGATAATGACGCAAGCCCTCGAGGAACTTCAATAACCCTACATCTAAAAGCTGGTGAAGATGACTTTTTAGATAAATTTCGTTTACGCCATATAGTAAAAACCTACTCAGACCATATTTCATTCCCAATAGAATTCTCAGCAGCAGATGCCGAAGCAGAGATTTTTAATAACTCTTCTGCTATATGGATGAGACCAAAATCAGAAATCACTGAAGACCAACATAAAGAATTTTATAAACAAGTTGCTCACCTTCCTGACGCCCCATGGCATACAATTCATAATAAAAACGAAGGAATGGTTGAATACACAAATCTTCTTTATATTCCCTCATCAAAACCATTTGATTTATTTAGTCCAGAACGCAAAAGTAAAGTAAAACTATATGTTAAGAAAGTATATATTGGTGACGAAGGACTTAACTTACTCCCATCTTACATGAGATTCTTGCATGGAGTAATTGATTCCGAAGATGTGCCGCTTAATATTAGTCGGGAAACTCTACAACATAACAGCTCTTTAGATAAAATTCGTAAATCTGTTACAAAAAAAGTTATTAACGAACTAAAAGCAAAACTTACAAAAGACAGAGATTCATATGCAGAATTTTGGAATAACTTTGGCGCAGTAATTAAAGAAGGACTATGCGAATCATTGCCAGCAGAAGAAAAAGAAAAACTTTTAGAAGTTTGTTTATTTAAAAGCACCTTAAGTGATAAATATATTAGCCTAAATGAATATATTGAAAACATGAAAGAAGAACAAAATACTATATTTTACTTAAGCGGAGATAGCGTTGAAAAAGCAAAAAATAGCCCACAACTAGAGGGATTTACGAAACATAATATCGATGTACTACTATTTACTGATACAGTAGATGATTTCTGGGTCAATGTAATGCATACATATAAAGAGAAAGAAATGAAGTCAGCAACTCGTAGTGATATTGAGTTTGATAAAATACTAAAACCTAAAACTGAAGGGGAAGAAGAAGTTAAAGAAGAGATTAAATTAAGCGAACATGACCAAACATTAGCAGATTTCTTTAAAAGCACTTTAGGTGATATCATTAAGGATGCTAGAATTTCAGATAAACTAGTTGGAAGCCCTGTATGTCTATCTGTTGCAGAAGGAGCAATGGATATTAGAATGGAGCGCTATTTAAAAGACCAGAAGCAAATTGGTTCAAGCTCAACTAAAATCATTGAAATTAATGCAAACCACCCTATAATAGACAAAATTAGTCAATCTATTGAGAAAGATAGCAATCTTGCTAAAGAGTTAGTATTTGCATTATTTGATCAGGCCTGCATTATAGAGGGAGAACCCCTATCTAATCCAGCTGAGTTCTCAAAAAGAATGAATAGCCTATTTGGAAGAATCTAAGGAGATTAAAAAAACATGACTTATGTTGTCACAGAAAGCTGTATCAAATGCAAATATACTGACTGCGTAGAAGTATGTCCAGTAGACTGTTTTTACGAAGGTGAAAACATGCTGGTAATTAACCCAGACGAATGCATAGATTGCGGCGTTTGTGAGCCAGAATGCCCAATTGAAGCAATTAAACCAGAAACTGAAGACAACATAAATTGGCTAGAAATTAATCGTGAATATTCGACAAAATGGCCCAATATATCTTTAAAAAAATCTCCTTTGCCTGAGGCAGAGGAGTTTAAAGACATAAAAGATAAAAAATCTTTACTCAGCTCTAATCCTGGTTAAAGCTTTTAATAAATAATAATGAAAGCAATATAAACAACGAAAATAAAAGGCTTAATTATGACAGCTCTGTTTTTAACTTTTGAAGGTGGCGAAGGGTCAGGAAAATCTACACAAGCAAAGCTCTTGCACCAAGCTTATGTAAACAGCGGGATAGAATCCATTCTAACCAGAGAACCTGGCGGAACTGATTCAGCTGAAAGCATAAGAAATTTGCTTCTGCATGGAGAGTCTAACTTTCTGCCAATTACTGAGTTATTATTGCATAATGCAAGTAGATATGAACACGCAAAAACCAAAATAATTCCAGCCCTTAAAGAAAAAAAGACTGTTATTTGCGATCGCTTTGTTGACTCAACCATGGCTTATCAAGGATATGGACATAAAGTTGGAAAAAAGACCCCAGCATTATTGCATAATATCTTAATGGAAGGGCTTGCACCTAATATTACTTTTATCCTAGATATAGATCCAAAAGTTGGATTAGAAAGAGCTAAATCAAAGAGTAAACATGACAATTATGAAAAACTAGATTTAGAATTTCACACAAGAGTTAGAAATGGATTTTTAGATATTGCAAATATGGCAAAAGATCGCTGCATATTGATTAAATCCACTAATAAAATCGCTGATATTCATAAAAAAATAATAGATGAGGTAAATAAAGCATCAGGATTAGAGCTAAAGCCAGTTAAAACAGCATAATTTTCTAGAAATTATTGTTTTTTTCTATTGACCCAAGTTAAAAATACTGTATAAATATAAGCTCTATATCATTAACACACCATGGTTTGTTAATAATATTCTTAAAAATGGGGATGTAGCTCAGTTGGTAGAGCGCTTGCCTTGCACGCATGTTGTCAGCGGTTCGATTCCGCTCATCTCCACCATTTTTTCTCTCATACATACAATCATAATTATCTAAGGGGTTGTAGCTCAGCTGGATAGAGCACGGGATTCCTAATCCCGGGGTCGTGGGTTCGAATCCCGCCAGTCCCACCAGACATATAACCACTAGAAAACTAAAGACTTACATTACACAAGACGCAAATCCTAATATATATTATATATTGACATGGTTAACTTATTAATTTATATTAACTAAAAAAACCATGCAAGGTATCCACCAATTATGACAGACATAGATCTAAGTATTTTTGATAAATCTAATGAAAATTATTTGCAAGTAGAGAAAATCAATAAATGGCTACTACAAACAGCTGGTATCTTACCAGAATTACCTACAAATGATTTAATAAAAATATACAGAGGATTAGCCCAATTAAAAATATTTGACAATAAGTTTATTAAAAATTTATGTGACATAATGTCACCTAGATTGCCCTCTTTATCATATTCAGATGCAACCATAATACTCTATTCACTTTACGAGTTAAAATACACTAAAAATATAGAATTTATTAGTAAAATTACTAATAATTTAACGCAGATTCAAACATGCTACAATAAAGCCCCTTTAGTTAATTCAATTTGGATATTATCTAAAATAGGTTTTTATGATGAAAACTTCATACAATCCTGGATACCCCTTATATCTCCCCAAATAGATGGATTATCAAATAGAGAAGTAACAAAAACAGTTCAAGCTATAGCAAATTTAAAAATATTTGACAATAAACTTATTGACCTAATATTACAAAAAATTGATAAGGAAAACAGCTCATATGACACAAGAACAAAATTAAATATTGCATTCTATTTATCAATGATCTCAATTAATAATTCAGAAAATGGGCTGGAAACATTAAAACTTAATATCAATAATATTATTCAAAATATAATGCACGAGCTTGATTTAAGAGTAACTCACGACCTTATTGCCAAACAACAAATATTACAAATTCACTCATCTGGTATCTATCAAGTTACAGAAGAAGATTTTGCTCGCCTTACTAGGGAATTAAAACAAAAGCTAGTCACTACAACAAGCATCATTCAAAAAAGGGTAGAATATTATATAAAAAGAGTCTGCCTTGGATATAAAGTTATAGCAGAATATTACGAACCCAAAACAGCATCTAGTATAGATTTAAGGGTGGTAAGAGATGAAAATCATCCAGAATATGACGTTTACTTACAAGTTGAAGGCCCCACCCATTACTTCATTAACCACCAGCCAAACCATGCTATTACAATATTTAATGGAGCAACTGAATATAGAAATAGACTGCATGAATCACATTCCATTCACACATCTCCTATTTCATATTTTGATATTGATGAGAGAAGCTACTTCTCAGGATTACTTGAGAAGCTGCATATATTTCCTGAAGGATACTCCCCTATATCAACCGCAATAGAAGAGGCAGTTTCCATTCCTAAAGAGGCACAGACTCAAAAGTCTCACGCAAAAACCAAACGCCATAAACTAAAGAAGAAACCTAAAGCAGAAAATAAAGTTGAAAATGGAGACGACTTTTATGCAATTCTAGAGGAAGTTGAAAAAGTTTATAAAGCCCAAAAAATTTATGAACTAACATATGATCAAATAGAAAAAAAATATAGAAAAAATAATAAAGTAATTTCTCCTCAAACATTACTTGAAGATGCATTCAAAAACAAGAACACAGATGAAATAGAAGTTATACTTAATCATTATAAAAGCATAAACCAAGATGAACTAAATCCATTATGGAGTAATGCAGCTATTATTGCTTTATGTGAAAAAACCTTAAATAAGATATCAAGTAGCTACAAAGAAAGTAAAATATATATTGAAATCTATGCTTTATTCTTAAAATATAATTATCTACCTGAGCTTAAAGAAAATCATTTAAAAGCACTTATTTACTCATATGGCTATGGTGATGTTGAAATATTTCAAAATTATTTAAATTTATTTCCAGAAAATTCTCATAAATTACAATTAATGGAATATTTCATGGTTAATTGCGGATCTTTAAACCATATTCAAATAGCAAATTTCTTATTATTAAAGAATATTGACATCAATTCCTGTTATAGCAGAGAGTCTGCTGAAGTTTTATATGCTCTTGCTGTTGGACATAAGCATAACTTCAAACCATTAAAGGATCAAACAAAAGTTTTCAGTCATTTATTCAAATTAATGACTGAAAATTTACATATTTCATCTGACATCCCTCAACTTGTTGAAAACTTATTTCAATTAGCAAGCGGAGGAAACTTAGATAGAGGGGAAGGAATTCCAGAAGGTCGCGGCGTTACAGCTTTACATTTAGCCTCTTATAGTCCAAAAGATAATGCAGTAGCTTTATTTCTTTTAGAAAATAATGCAAGCCCTAACACAATAAATAGAGATGGAGTTACTCCATTAATCACAGCATTATTACTTGGAAATGAAAAGGCGGCATTGCAAATCCTAAATTACCAGCCAAATGTAGATCTTAAAGCAACTAAAGATTTGACGGCAGCTCATATTGCAGCTAGATATGGCTTTATTGTGGTTATAAAAAAAATAGGCGATTTGAAAGGTAACTTTGATATTCAAATCAAAATACAAGGTTTCTTTCATGTTAAAAATAATATTGGAAAAGATATTAAATTTAATGAAGATGAGACCCCATTATGGATAGCTCTTGAAGAAAAACACATAGAATTAGCTAAATATTTAATAGAAGGAAAATCTAATTTAGATTCTCATATGCAAATTCAATATCCTTTATATATAGGATCTAAGAAGTTAACTCCAAAAACTAAAATACATTCTATTTTAACTTACTGCTTATTTTATTATCCAGAATTGGTAAAAGCATTGCTTAGGAATGGAGCCAAAGTTAATGATGATATAATTATTGGAACCAGCCCCCTTATAATTACTGCAGAGCTTTCTAATCCAGACACTCAACTCAGAAACGCAAAGATGCTGAAAGAGCCAAAAGCTAGCAAAGTTTATGATATGTCAGTAGCATTTAGTAAACAGAATATTTTTGAAGCATTAATTATTTCTGGAGCTGACGTTAATTTTAAAGACATCGACGGAGACACCGTTTCTGCTTATGTTTTAAGGCCAGGTATAGTATGCAATCATCAAAAAATGATTGCGTTTATTAGACTATTTGAATATCTTACAGGATATAATCTTCAAATAAGAGAAGCTACTATTTCTACTGTAGATCCTAGTATACAAATTGATCCTGCTATTTTAGGAACGCAAGAAACAAAATATTCTTTTTCATCATATCTTCCAGAATTCTTAAAAAATATTTTTCCAAACACTAAAAAAACAGTACTAATGTTAGAAAATAGTGATGCAAGCTCTGAGAGTTTATTTATTGAAATTGAGGGTTCAGATCAAAGTTATAGTATAAAAAGCTCCAAAATTGACTTAAACCGAATCTCAACTAGCATTAAAGCTGCCGACATTGTTATAGATTTAGCTAGGCTTGTTAATAGACCGAATGATGAGATTGCCTATAAGTTCATATATGATATTTCTTATATGGCAAGCTCGTTAAGAGGAAGTGGAACTCCAATATCACTTTTATTAAGCTCTCCACATATAGCAACTAAAATCAAACAAGGAGATTATGCAGGAGCCGCAGTTGATGCTAGCTTAAACATTGGCTTCCCCATACTTTCTTATACTCTTAGCAGTTTCGGGTTTCCTGTAGATAATGAATTTCTTTCGAAAGTGCAAACTCTATTAATGGCGCCTCAGTTATACTATAATATAGAATTATTATATGAAGAAATAACAGATCCAGATAATGCTATAAAATCAACAGAATCATACCAGAATATTAAATATGCCTTCTCTGATTTATTTTATGCCATGCAAGATATGATAGGTCTTGATAAGACTGAAAATCATGAAGAAATATAGTAAAGGTTACAAATTTCATATAATGAGACCGTTGAAAGATAATTTTGATTTCACTATTAACACATAAATTCTCTGTTTTATGTCCATTTATCTAATGCAGCATCATTAAATATATTACGCTAGAAAATTGACAGCAGCATTTACTAATTTTCGCCTAAAGCGATATCAACTAAGGATAAGAAAATAATGATATCAGAAAATAAAAAAGAAATAGATCAACTTATTAATCAAATCAACACCAGCTCTTATGGCCTTGATATAAAGGAATTATACAAATATCGTAGCGAGATCTTCAGTGGATTATATCAAATTGATTTTCAACATATTCTTAAATTACTGCTTAACAAACCATGCCCAGACAATGAACTCAATATGCAAAGAGAGCTCATAAGCCTCTCATTACATAAAGATGTGAATATAAAGGGATCTGATATAATAATTAGCCTTCATAACTTATATCATCATTGTGATATGCTCATAGAACTAATTAGTGAAAACCAGATAATCACAGCCTTAACCTCATGCTCCCAAACTAAAAATGAACAAGGAATTTGGGTCCCCATGGAAGAATTCATCAAACAATCTACAGAATTATTTGAAAGAATAATATTGAACTTTTCACATATAATTGGAGTAGATAAATTTTATGGCATTCATTTCTTAATAGTTAAATCACTATCAGAAAGAAATATAATTGATAGCGAATCTTTACTCAAAATGGCCCTACGTATATCCGAGTATAGAGACAACATAGACCACATACTGACCATACAGGCTCAAATCATTGAATCATGCCTAGATAATGGAGCCACACTAGAAACCGCCACCACTCCAAACATTTACTGGCTTAACCCCCAAATAATAAGCTTATTAATCAAAAAAGGATCTCTTCACCAGCAGGCTTTAGAGGTGCAGCTATCTTATTCTGAAAGCAGCGCATCAAGTATAGAGTTTGCTATTGATAATGATTTAAAATTATCTCATTTTAGCTTAGCTTATTGCTTATTAAACTTAGACATTACGGTAGAATTTCTTAAGTCATTGATTGACAATATTGGCCTTGATCTCAACTTGCCTTTGAATTTAAACAATATCAAGAGCTTTGTCACAGTTAATAAAATGGAATTTAGCGAATATGTTAATACTATCGCTTTTCAAGAATATGAAAAAAAATATTTTAACAATAATGGAAATTTAATACATTCATTAGTAAAATTAAATAAATATGAATTACTCAAATTCATCTTAAAAAATTACAATATTAATATAGATGCACAAGATAGCCTAGGAAAAACTCCATTATTCTTTGCCCAAGAACAAGAGATTGCAGAACTTCTTCTTGAACATGGAGCTAGCACAGAAATACTAGATGTAAATGGCTATACATGGTTAAACAGCTTACCTTTATCACTAATAGATCTAGCGCATAAGAATGATTTTCTACGAGAAAAACATGCCTTTAAAATAACTAAACAACATCTACTTAAAGGAAACTTCGAGTATGCTGCAAAATTAACAAAGCTATTTAAATTCAAGTTAGAATTAGATCCCATTAATGAGTTAACTGACTCAATTATACTTAGCTTGGAAAGCTCAATTGAAAAAAATAAATATCAAGCTTTAATTAACTTGATCAACAAAGCTGGAATTATAATACCTGCAAAACATAAATATATATTACATAGCTTCAGTGATGATCATAAGATAGAAGAATTCCAATTTATTTTTGGCTTAGTGCATAAATTAGCTAAATATTATATCAATCAAACAACAAAAAACTCAAAAACAACCTACCAGAGAATAGCTTTACTGAATATTTCAAAGTTTTTGGAGTAGCATCAATTAGCTTAGACAATGACTTTGCACTTGAAGCACTTACAATAAATGGACTTAGACCAAATAAATTAGAAAAAGAAGCACTCATTTATAGAGGTATGAGCACTATATTATCACCAGAAGATGTTGATGGATATTTCCAATATGGACATCGAGCTTTCTCTGTAGGGGAATATCAAAAAACCTTAGGATTTTATGTTAATGAACCATGGAATGAACTTGGAGCTAACTGGCTACGCTGGGAATTTGGCAGCACATATACCGCGCTCCAACCAACTGCAGCTGCTGGATTTGCAGCAGGACACTCCTCTATAAGCACTTCAAGTAAAATGGGCACTTTAATTGAAATGAAGATGCTTGGCAATAGCCCTAAAATATGCGGAGGATGGCAGGACCCGCATGGTAGTGAATTAATTTTCAGCACTATTGAGGGACAAAATATAATAGCCATTTATAAAATATCAGAAACCAAAGAAGGATATAAAGTAGTAGATGCATATATGAATCCATATCTCAACGAAACAAGCACCAGATTCCAAACAGGAGAAGAAATTCCTTATAGCTTAGAAGAAAATAAAAAGATAGAAGAATCTTATAACTTTGGTTGTAAAGATCTTCCTATTAACATGGAGACTCAAAGATCTAGTTTATACCATAGCTATAACGAATTCATGGAAAAATATACTACTTCAAAATATATAGATGACCAAAATAAACTAAAAGAAGATTATTTCCAAGAAAGAGAGAGCTTAGTTGATGTTTTAACAGGAGAATGTAATTTAGAATTAGAATGCTGCTTAGAATATTTTTAAATAAAATCTCTTTATCATCTTTTTTAAGTGATTATTAACATATCCCTAGTATTATGTACATATATTATAATAATATGCTGACCTAGATATGAATAATTTATACCATGTTTATCATAAAATGCCTGCATTACGCAAAGAGGACATGTATGTTGGGCTTGAAAATCTAACTAAAAGATTTGTTGAGTCAGGCTTACTTAGAATAGACGCTGAACCGATGCAAAACTTCACTCGATTCTCTATTCCAACTCGTAATATTCATCTTGTTTTTACTAAACGAGAATTATATGAGAAGCATCTACTAGAAAGAACCTATAGCCAACTTCGTAATGCATTAATAGAAAGTGGAGCAACAAATAACTTAGAACAAAAAATTAGGGATGAAGTAGAAAAACTTAAAACACAACTAAAAAAACATCTAGAAATAAGCTTTGAATTAGAAATGGAGCTTGCTAGAATCCTTGTCCAATCCTCTCATCCAGTAATTTTCTTATTAATTATGCTAGAAAATGTCCAAGTATTCTTATCTTATGGGCATAACATTGGCGAAGTAATGGATGTAGTCTCATGGCAGAAAGCAGGATCAAATAGCGGAATGCAAAGCACTGATGGTAAAAATGTTGCAATTTTTGTATCTTGCGGAGGAGACCCGCTTGCATTAGATCCACCTGAGAATAAAGAACTAGATGATAAGTTTACAGATAAACTTACTAGCGGAGATGGAGAGCCAGCCTTAGCTAGGATGATGGGAATTGCAGGACAAGAAATTGGCCATTACAGCGATATTAAACGTGACAAATTTGGCAGGCAATATATAAGATATTCAGCTAATTTTAGTGGCACCAGAGCAGATCCTATAGTCAACAAAGCTCGACTTACCGATTTAAATAACCTAGGAATATATTTTAAACTTCTACAAAGCAAAGGCCTTCAAAAGTTAGTTGATATAGAAAATAACTTAAAAATCTTTGATCGCCAATCTCATAAAGACATATATTATTATATAAAATATTTATGGATGAAGATTTATCGTTTTATATTTACATATAGAGCCAAAAAAGCAAAATTTATTCCTATCACCAACCTAGAAAAGAATAGATATCTAGGAATTAGTATAAGTGAAATATTTGGGGATATGGCCTTTAATTTAGAACCAGTTGCAGATGTTTATAAAAACGAGAACAAAGATATAGAAACAGCTATCGCTTGCATAGAAGCACTGGCACGAGTGCCTCAACAAGCCAATAAATGGGGCCATACTGCGACATTATTCTTTTGGAGAAATCTTTATAAATTTTATTACAATAAAGTAATTCCTGGATGTATAAAAGATTACGAAACAATATCAGGTAAGAAGTTCACCTTGTACCCCAGTAAACTTCGACGCTATAGCTTCAAAGAAAAGATAACCTTTAAAATAAACCATTTTAAAAAAAGAATAAAACAAAGACTAGGTTTTTAATGCTTATTATAGATTAATTCTTGACATAAACAACTAACCTCCTCAAAATCTATACAACTATTGGTTGAGAAAATAATAAAAACAAAGGAGAAAATAATGGCACTACAAATAGAACTTATTAATTTAAAAGACTCAAAAGATAGACTTGCAGCAATTGATAAAGTACTAACTGAGAATGAGCTAACATATCATAGACAAGAAGCAGCTCATGGACATAACATTAGGTTTTTACATGAACAGTCTGGAAAAACATTTACAGGAAAAGAATTAGCTGAAGGGAAAGCCACTTTAAATACACAGCTTGAAACATTTAACACATATACAGTTACATGTGACCCTCAAAGCTCTAACCCAACTAGCTTTGATTACAAAGGTTTTGGTATTAATGCTGGCCAAATGGGATCATTATGTAGTAATGACATAATCTGGAATCGCGCTGCTGAGAAGAAAAGTGAACATACACTTATACTACAAGACAATGTGATACCCGTAGCTGACTTCGGCAAAAAACTAGATAATATTTTAGAAAATCTTCCAAATACTTATGATATAGCCTTTCTAAAAATAGATCAAATAGCTGGAAGTCAAAATTCTATTGAAGGAAATACATTTCTTAATACATTTTCTTCAGATGCTAAATGGAGAGGATCAACTGGAGTAATCATTAGTCAAGCAGGCATACAAAAGCTAGTGAAAGAAAACATCTTTAATACGCCAGTAGACACATATTATTATAAATTTGCTACATGTACTGATAGAAAACTAGGCTGCGCTTTAATAACAGAAACAGCTGGACAAATGGAAGCATATGTTGCAACCGAAAGCCTACTGCAAAATCCTGGCTATAAATCAGTTACAGAAACAATGGGTGATGTAAAAGTTATACCTACTGAACTATAACAAAAGCCTTAATTTAAATAGACTTAACATCTCAGCATTTTACAAAAAATGTTGAGATGTTATAAAGTAAATTTTTAAATATTGATTTGAGAATTAATTCTTATTAAGTTCCATAATCTTCTTGATTATATCATCAACTATTATCATATGCGGACCATCTCCGCTATTAACACATAGATCTGCTTCTTCATATAATGGATAGCATTCTTTAATTAGTTGATCAACCAAACCCTCTTTATTGTCTGTTCTTAGTGTAGGCCTAGTATTTCGGCGAGAGACGCGTTCCAGTATGGTGTCATAGTCAGCACGAAGCCATATTGAGGTAGATTTCTCTTTTATAAGCTTTCTATTTACCGGATCGATAAAAGCCCCTCCACCAGTAGAAATCACGCAATTTGACAAGTTAAGCAAGTCTTCTACAACTTGTCTCTCCTTCTCTTTAAAAAAGTCTTCACCTGCATACTTAAAAATATCATCTATAGAGCAACCAGCAATCTCTTGCACTAAATTATCTGTATCATAAAATTGAACTCTCAATTTTTTAGCTAATCTAGTACCTACAGTAGATTTACCGGCACCCATCATACCAACAAGCACTACAGGCCTATTTAACTTAATAATGTCTGAGTAAGTCATAAAATCACTATATATTTATTTATTTTAATTATTCAACTATTTAATTATACTCAGGTAAAGCCTTTATCTTTTGACAAGTTAGGGGCAATACCTATATTTATAATCTATCTATTAGAATTCATTATAACAGGTAGGGCGTTCAAAAACAATGCCGTATCTAGAGAAAATAATTCTTTTATAAAAACCTATTAAATAATAAAAACTTCTCTAAAAAAATTATAAAATTTACAGCTTACATTTTTTTCTTGCAATATTATGACTAAAACAGTTATTTTAGGTTAATTAAAAAAATAATTATAGTAAAAATTATATGGCTTGGATTTTTCTTCTTACGGCTGGAATATTTGAAATTTTATGGGTGCTTGGAATCAAACATTGTCAAGGCCCTAAAACCATCCTTCCTTTGTTATTCGTAATTTTTTCAATGGCCAGTAGCGTTATATTTCTTTGGCTTGCAACCAAAACTATACCTATGACAATTGCCTACGCTATTTGGACTGGAATTGGCATAGTTGGAGTTTTTGCCTATGGGGTCTTTGTCTTAAAAGAACCCTGTTCAATACTAAATATTATCTTTGCCACTTTAATTCTAGCTGGAGTAATCGGACTTAAATTGAGTACAAAATAATTATTCTATTTTTCTTTAGCATTTTGTTATATTATGCTCACATATATTTTATTGGCGATTTAAATGAAAGTATCTTTACAAAAAATAAGCAAGAAATACAGAGAACATGAAGCACTCTCTGATGTAAGCATAGAAATAAATGAAGGAGAGCTAATTGCTTTGCTTGGCCCTTCAGGCTCAGGTAAAACCACTTTACTTAAAATTATCGCAGGACTTGAAGTGCCAAGCCAAGGGCAAGTGCTCATTAATAACATAAATGTCACTAATCTTTTACCTAACCAAAGAGCAATTGGCTTTGTTTTTCAGCATTATGCTTTATTTAAACACATGAGCATCTATGAAAATATTGCATTTGGACTCAAAGTTAAACCTAAAAACACCCGCCCAAATGACAAAGAAATAAAACAAAAGGTAAATAATCTGCTTAAGCTAGTTCAGATTAAAAATCTAAGCAATAGGCTCCCTCATGAATTATCAGGCGGACAAAGACAAAGAGCTGCTCTAGCACGGGCTCTGGCAATAGAGCCAAAAATTTTATTACTTGACGAACCTTTTTCAGCTCTAGATGATAACTTAAAAATAGAGCTAAGGCGCTGGCTACACAAACTAAAAAAAGAAACCAATATCACGATAATTATAGTTACCCATGACCAAGAGGAAGCGTTAGACATTGCAGACAGAGTAGTTGTACTTAATAATGGAGCTATAGAGCAGATAGATACTCCTGAAAATTTATACCACTCACCAAATAATCCATTCATATATAATTTCCTTGGCCATTATAATACATTTCAAGCAAGCAAAGATGCATCAGGAAAAATTTCGATTCTAAGTAAAAAAAATAATGTAGTTATTGACAAAAAAAAATGGTTTAACAAGCATAAAATAGTTTTAAGCATAACCAATTTACTTAGATCAAATAATGACCAACAAGATACTGAAGATAATAAAGAATATTTTCAAATTTTTGTTAGACCCCATGATATGGAGATTTCAAACAAACCTATCAGTAATGAATATATCCCAGCTATAATTACCTATTTAAACTTAGCAGGTCCTATTGTAAAGTTAGAATTAGAATCACCAGATTATGAATTGATTCAAGCAGAAATATCGCATGATATATTTACTAGTTTAAACATCAAAAAAGCTGATATGATATACACTAGAGCTAGACAATTCACTATGTTTGAAATATAGAATATATAGCTAAATTTCTTTATTATTGATAATTATTTAAGAATTTTATATCCCTTTAGTAGCTTTACAGAGAAAAACTGAACAAACAAAAATCGTAGCAAAGAAATATTTGACATATTATCAATAAAAAATAAGACTCATTGCTTTAAGTCTTGAGGTAATAATAGCTCACTTGTATATTGCTACGATTTTTTGTTGCGCTTAGCATCTCCTAAAGATATACTAAAATAAAAATTAAGACATATGCATGTATGCTAAATAAAACTAAAATTTTTACAGTATTCTTTCTAGCCTTTGTAATCTTTGCACCAGTTAAGAAATCTTGTGCTGTAGAAAACACTGCTTTGATTAGTAATTATGCCAGAAAATTACTAGACATCCAAAACTGGGATGCGATGTATGAAAAGCAAAGAAAAAAAGATATCAATTATCTTATTGGAAACATTGCTAACAATTCTCTTACGAACCTCTCCACAGAACAAAAAAATAAAATCGTTACAATGATGAGAGGCATGGCTATAAAGCAATTACTACAAGACAAGGCTTACTTTAAAGGATATCTTATAAATCAATATAGCAAGTCATTCACTCAAGATGAACTTATCAAACTCATAGAATATTTCAAAACATCTCTAATGCAAATGATGATTAACGCTAGACTCGAAAACACAGAATTTACAATAGAAGAGATAAATACTAAACTTACCTCTCAAACTGTAGCAGATCAAAATATTACCCAATGGTTTAATGGATCATATTTAAATGCAAGATATTCTCGTTTTCAGGAAGACATAACACCAAAAGCAAATAAAATGATCTATGAGCGCACTAAGGATATATTAAAAGCAGTATTCAACAAAACATCTGAACTAGAAAAAATTGTATCACAATGACAGAATCTTATAAAATAATACAGATAACTAGAGATGAAGAAAACTCTAGGCTAGATAGAGTAATCAGAAAGAAACACCCCTATCTTAATCAAGCAAAAATTGAAAAGTCTTTAAGAAGTAAACTGATATCAGTCAATCAAAAGAAAGTTGCTTCAAACTATAGGATTAACCTAGGAGATTATGTTCAAATAGCCAATTCTTTAGTGCAAGAAGAACCCCAATATTCTAGAAAGAGAATTTCTGAAAGCAATATCAAACTCCTTGCAGATAACATTATATACCGTGATGGCGATCTAATTGCACTTAATAAACCAAGTGGACTTGCTGTTCAAGGTGGAAGCAAAATCAAAATATCTATTGATGATATTATGCCAGAACTTCTTAAAAATATGGGAACATGGACTGAAAATAAACCAATTCATAAATTAGTTCATCGCCTAGATAAAGAAACCAGTGGAATTCTAATAATAGCATTAAATAACTACACTGCTCAAGAGCTATCCTTGTCTTTTAAAGAAAGAGACATTTCTAAAAAATATTTAGCTATTTTAAAAGGAAAGGTTAAAACTAATAATGGACAAATATCAACTATTATTGATAAAGACAATAGAAAAATAACTGAAATTAATGCAATTAGTGACTATAGAATATTATCAAAAAACTCACAAGCAAGCTTAGTAGAATTCAGCCCAATAACTGGAAAGAACCATCAATTGCGCTTACATGCTCTAGAGTTAGGTTTTCCTATCCTAGGAGATAATAGATATGATCCATCCTTTATAGATAGTAATGAAAAAAACTTACATCTTCATGCAGTAGAAATGAAAATACCTTATCAACATAATATTCTTAAACTAAAAGCAGAGTTGCCCGAATATTTTCTTAAGACTTTGTCTAGGTTAAAGCTAAAATTATGAAGGCATTGTCCTTAAAACTATGTCAACTAACATCTATCTTAAGTGACCTTTCTTATCACGATGGAGATAGCATTGGTAAACAGCTTGGCATAACTAGAAGCGCCGTATGGAAATATATTAAAAAGCTCCAAGAATATGGAGTAGAAGTTAGTTCAATAAAAAATAAAGGCTACGCACTAAAAGAACCTCTATTGGCATTAGACAAAGAATTTATTTGCAAAGAGATCGACAATCCTAATATTTCAGTAGAGACTCTTGAATCAGTTGATTCCACCAACAGCTACTTAAGAAAAAACCTTAAAGATAATCAACGTCAAATTTGTATCTCTGAAATGCAAACAAGTGGTAGGGGAAGAATGTCAAGATTATGGCATTCTCCTTTTGGAAAAAACATCTATATGTCCTACGCATATTATTTTAAAAAAGATATTAGCAGCCTAACGGGATTAAGTCTTGTTGTAAGCATGGCAATGCTTAGCGCTATTAAAGAAATAATTCCAAATATTGATATCAAACTTAAATGGCCTAATGATGGAATGCATAATGATTGTAAGTTAATGGGAAACCTAATTAACTTGCAAGCTGAAGCCAATGGATCTTCAGTTGCTATTATGGGGATAGGAATTAACGTAAACATGAAGCACGCAAGTGAGATATCTCAGAAATGGGAATCTCTTCAAAGCATAAGCAATAGTTATATCAATAGAAACTCACTTTGCGTAGCATTAATTCACAATTTAAATGCTTATCTTGAGCGTTTCTCAAAATATGGATTAAGAGACTTTGTTATAGAGTGGAAAAATTTAGACTATCTATATAACAAAGATATTTACCTAAATAATGGAGAAGTCACAGGAATAGCAAAAGGCATAAATGAGCAAGGTAACTTACTCATAAAGCTCAATAATGGCGAGCTTAAGTCTTTTTCTTGTGGAGACACATCTGTAAGAAAGCTTTAAGAATTAAGATATATTTTGTTAGCAGAGCGACATAAAGAGCTAACAATTTCATGACTATTTGTATTTGCTGCGCTTGCAAGAGCTTGAATACTAGAATGTTCGCCTAATATTTCTACGACTTCTCCTAAACGAATAAAATCTTTAGTAACGTTAGTTACATCTAAAACCGTCAGATCACTTGCTATTTTTCCAACTATAGGAGCCGGCTCTCCGTTAATATAAAAGACCCCCTTATTACTCAAACTTCGTAGAATTCCATTACCAGACCCAATAGGTATAGTCGCTAAAATACTTCCTTTGGGCACTTTAGCAACAGCCTCATAACCAATAAATGAATCTTCCTCTACTTGCTTTAACTGAATAATTTTACTAGTTAAAAAAATTGCGGGCTCCAAATTAAAAGAAACTGAATTAGTTTCGCCAAAAATCATCGTTGAGACTCTTAGAATATCAAAATAATATTCTGATCCCAAATGAATTGAACTTCCTGTTATCAAAGAAACGGGAAGATTAATTAATTCTTTCAAACGATTTAATAAGCTAAGCTGCTCTTTGTTTTTCTTGCTATTTATATTATGACCACATGAAAGATCACTCATTATAAAACGAAGCTTTAATTTTTGAATAAAAAAACCTTGCTTAGCCAAATCAATAGCAGCAGAAATTGGAATACCTGTATAACCTAGCCCTGCATCAACATGCAAAGCTGCTTCAAATATTCTACCCTTTCTTACGCAATAATTATTAAAAAGCTCAAACTGCTCTTTTGTATTGAGGACTGGAATAATATGATTATTAGCAAATCTATCTTCTTCACCCTCTAGAATTCCTCCCAACACATAAATCTCATCCGTAAGGGAATAACTACGTAAATCTACTGCTTCTTCAATGGTCCTAACAAAAAACTTATTGCATCCAGCTTTAGATAAAGATTGCATAATTGGAACGCTTCCAAGACCATATGCATTAGATTTCATTACTACTGCACAATCTATATTAGAACCAATATAATTTTGAATACTAGTATAGTTTCTTGCAATTGCATCACAATCTATAATAAGTTCATTTAAAGCATTTTTTTTATCTTTCATATATCAATATCTTACTTCTGAATGATTTGTAAATTTTGTAGTATTAGAATCAAAATGTAACTTCACACTACCTACTGCTCCATTACGTTGCTTAGCAATAATAACTTCAGTTAAATTACTCACTTTATCCATCTCCATCTGCCATCTCTCATGCTCTGAAGTGTTTTCTTGTGGCTGCTTACGAACTAAATAATATTCTTCACGATAAATAAACATCACAATATCAGCAT
>Ga0129324_10000688_pt1 | contig 23790 bp, 48 predicted proteins | sample CPBDNA_7_FD_96879 | JGI IMG/M metagenome (GOLD analysis project Ga0129324, IMG submission 96879) | Freshwater to marine salinity gradient microbial communities from Chesapeake Bay, USA - CPBay_Spr_15_0.2_DNA | ecosystem: Environmental > Aquatic > Marine > Coastal | place: USA: Chesapeake Bay... | reverse complement strand
TATTTATTATTTGTACTCGTCTGACTCTTTTAACACAGCTTTAACAAATAGTCCAATGCCTATTGTCATCAGCCCCCAGATCAAAACCTCTTCAAGCCCATCGGAAATGAGGGTGTTATATTGCTCAAAGCTGTCTGAAGAAAGCGCGATAGTGAATCCCACGAAGAGGATTGCAAACGCTACTACGACTTGGATTATTTTTTTCATTTGCGTATTGGTTTTAGTTGCGTTTATATGCTGTTATGTGCCATTAAGATTTGACAAACTTATAAAGTTCCAACAATAATAGCGATGCCTCTTCTTTGTTAAGCACCATTTTTCCTTTCATGTTAATATAGTTGTGAATAATCATTGTTTTTTCTTGATTGTAAAAATCATCAATCGTTACAACTGGTGCTTCAATAATTTTGTTTTCTGTTTCGTAACTCATAGTTCTAAAATTAACGCCACATAACAAGGTATATATGTTATACGCTAATGAAGTGTCGTACTTAATTTTTAATTTTGTGGTCAGGCGTACAACACATATACCCAACCGTTAGTAGGTCTAATGCTCTAACTCTACACCAAATTTCAATTCTACAATATGTTTCATGCAGTTTTGTTTGATTACAGCTTGTTGGTGAGCATATTCTTTATACTGTTCACAAATAGCCTCTAGTTGTGCTATTGAGTGATTTCCTTTACCTTCAAAATGAGGTTCTTTCACAATCATTCCTTTGTAGTGGATTGGGTTGTAAATATCATCTGACATATACACTAGGTATTCTTTTTTAAATTCTTTCATTTCGCTAAGGTATTTATTATTTGTACTTGTCTGACTCTTTTAACACAGCTTTAACAAATAGCCCAATGCCTACATTCTTATTTTCAATTGCTCTGTCAAACAAAAAATGGCTTGGTGTGTATTCGCCTTTTGGTCTTTCATTTTTTACAATTCTATCAAAATGTTCTTTGTTAAATTTTGTAAGCGTATTTATTGCGATGTTTTTGTAAGTATAAATAACACTACCATTCCATTGCGAGTACGCTGCATAGTCGCCACTTTTTTCTATTAGCGTTTTTTCTTCAAGCTCATAGTACTTTAACTTTCCTTTTTCGCTTTTCCAAGTGTTCACTATAATTATTTCTTTCATGGGTCTAGAAGTCAGTGAGAAAAACGTTTGTAAGTATTACAAAATCTTCGTATGTCTTTTTTTCATCAATTAAAGCCTGTATTGCTTCTTCTTCAGTTTCAAACGAATTACTTTTAAATCCGCTTAATTCTACTTTCTCAAGTGCTTTGTGTCTTTGGCTATCCATTACATTGTTCAGCCTGTAAATCACATATTTTTTATTTGCATTCATCTTTCTCTTTGTTTACTGTTTTAAACTCGTCTGCTATTTGCACTCCATCCTTGATGTACTGAAAGAATAAGTAGTTAGCTCCATCAAGTGTAAGGTTTCCTTTGTACACCTTTTCACCTTCATACTCCAAGCTAACCACATATTCATTTAGTACGCTGAATAGAGTCACTTTGTAGCCGTCTATGTACGCTTGCTTGATTGGTTTCATGGGGTTAGTCGTTTGATGCTACTATTCTTACTCCATACAGTCCGTTAGGGTATACTTGAACCGAGTCGTACTCATCATACAGTTCATCCCTAAAGTGACAAGCCTTTTGAATGTCATCTTCTGTTTTGTATGGAATTGTGTATACAATTTCTTTTTTCATGACTTTTTGGTTTTAGTTGTTAATTGTTAGTCGTTGTTACCTGCTATTCTTACTTTATGGCTAGTTTATATCAAGTATAACTTCATCATAATCAATCCCATAAATATAATTGTATCGTTCTAGTATATCATTTTTCTCAGGAAACTCAATATCTCTTATTGAAAATGATGTATAGTCATGTGGCTCTGCATCAAAGTTCTTCCCGTTTATTTCTTCACGTTCAAACTTTTCTACTACATAGTCATTCATGTGAGTAAATGACTTTTTAAGCTCATCAATTAACCAACATAATTCTTTCGAGTCTTCCTCTAAGTTATGATATATTGTATATTGCTGCCAATCTCCTTGACTATATCCAATAGCATCAACAATTGTTTTATTCTTAAATTCATCTTTAGTTGTTGCGTATCTTTTTTGCTCTTCTACGAGGTTATGAAATGTTTTGTTGGCTACTTCGCAATGGCAGTTTATATGTTCATTGACTAATGTATCTATCTCTTCCACATGATTGTTATACGCATCATTGCTTAGATAGTCGTTTGATATTCTAATTACTGTTTTCATGGTTTATATGTGACAGGGTTCGTAGATGTAGTATTGAAGTTCCTCGTCTTTGACCTCGCAAATGTCCGTGTACTCAAGACCTTTTATTTTAAGGTTATCTTCTACCCACTCAGGGGTAATGTGTTCTTTCTCGGTGAAGATCATGACATCTTCATGCGAGTTGTCGAAGTTTGTTACTAATATGTTCATGGTTTCTTTTATTTTAACTGTTTGTACTTCACGGTGTGTTCTATTGTCACTACATTTTGAGCATCACTAAGATAGGTAGGTACAATAAAGCCTTTACGACCTAAGAACTCTCTGGTGACTTGTCCCGCATCAGAATAGTATTCTAACCGCTCATCATCGCAGTCTATATACTTTCTGATTGCATTGGTTATACGGTAGGCATTTACTACTTTGCCATACCAATTAAATTCGTCTCTACCTTTATGTATTACGACCACATAAACGGTATTCTTTGCTAACTTTCTCATGGTTTCTATTGGTTTTTAGTTTTCGTTTCTTTCTTTGTTCGCTTGCTCAATTATGTTCTTTGCATTATCATAGAACACTTCCCTAGCTAACCTCATCTTATTTCTAAGTGCAGTCTCAAAATGATTCGTTACTGTCTGTGGGTTTATCTCTTTCAGATTGCATCTAATTTCTAGTAGCAATGTATCAAAGCTGTATGGATCAAGTATATTTTGATCCCTTTCATACCCGTCTTTTAGGTTTACGTTCTCCCAATTCATGATTTCTGTTGTTTTAGGTACACATTCATCGTATGTACTAACTGTTTTGCTTTTTCAATCTCTTGTTTTTCTAAGTGCCATCCGTTCAGTAGGGCTTCTATTATGTCTGTATCTTTCATGCTCTAACTAATTATTACTTTCACTTCTACCTGAATATCTTCAGAGTCTTGAGCCAAATGTTCAAGGCTTTCAATGAACTTTTGCTCTATGTTCTCTTTGCCTTCATATTTCAGATACTGAAATACTGCTCCTTCTTCATAGTCAATTCTACTTCGACCTTCGTCAAATGTTAGAACGTCTACAAGATCATCTCCTTTAATGTTAAGTACAAATCTTAGCTGTTTCATCACTTTTGGTTTTAAATTGTCCATTCTTCAAGCTCATCAAAATCTATATCACAAGGCACTAGCCACAGGTCTTCATTATATGTTATGAAAAACTCTGTACCATCCTCATCTACAATTTTAACTTGATTCATAATATTTGCCCAAGCATGAAAATACCATTCATTTTCGTCTGGACCTCTTAGCACACATTCAATATCCTCTTTTCTGCACTCGCTAAAGTCCCAAAGATTATTGTTTATATTGTTTTCAATAATAATTTGAGGGATGTATACTCCGTATCTACTGTCACAGAGTAGTATAATGTCGTCTATTGTCTTCATTTTGACGTGAATTTAGTTGATATTGTTACTCTATTACTTTTCTTGTGAAGTCTTATCTCTGATCTTCTACCTAAGTACACTAGTTCTTTGAAGAAATACTTATCACATTCCCCATAATACTCACCTTTGCCCATAGATAGAAACTCCTGTGTATTAGCTGTTTTATAGACCTTCTCTTGAATAAGTCTATTGTGTAGCCATTCTACGTTTTGCGTAATTGTCATAACTTTTGGTTTTTAAGTTAGTTCTACTTCAAATACTCCTATCAAGTGAGTATATTCCACATCTTCCTTTTCTCTAAGGTATTCATCTACCTGTTGTAATGCTTCATCTTCAGAAAAATCAGTGACTAGATGAACTCTAGCAAAGTTTGTACATTCTTCAGCTACCAAGTAAGGCTTGGCAGTATCTTCTTTTAGCTCTTCAAGGGAATCACTGCAATGAATAATATGAATAGTTTCCTGTCCATATTTACTAACTGCAATTAATTTACCTTGTTCGTTTTCTTCAATCTTGTACATGACTTTTTGGTTTTTAGGTTTAATTAGTGGGCTGCATAGTCGCGAGCTATTGAAGGTCTCTAACCTTACAGCCCTATATTTAATTTTACTTTGTCCAATTGCCATATACTTGGACAAAGTCTAACTTCAATTCAATAGCTTTCTTCAGTTTTGCTACTGTGCTACCTTCAACGAACTTACCAAAGTTTCTGAAGTGTATAGAAAAAGTCTCATCTTCATTGGCTATCGTTATTTCAATAGGCAAAGTTTTTCGCATTGCCTTCTCATTTAGTCCTAATTTTAGGAGCTTATTTTGCAGCTCAATAACTGCTTTAAAATAGCCACTAAGGTCAGTCGCCAAATCTTTGTTTTGGTCTTTTACGTTAACAGCCTTTGAAGCTGTAAACACTTTCTTTCCTTCCTTATTTGCTTGAAATAAGGTTACGTTAACTAGATTGCTCATTTTAACTTTCTTTTAGTTATACAATAGCTTGAACACTGCTAAGAGCTTAAACCTATTCGAATGAATAGACCAAAGGGTAAAACCTTTTGCGCTATTGCTTTAGTTTGCGTCCGTTTTAGTTGTGGTCTCCAACATATTGCGCCTAGCGCTATGTAATCAGTATTCTCTACCTTTTTGCTCTTCTTGCTTCTCTTTGGTTACTAGCTCTCGAAACCTTCGCGGCTTGTTTCATAAAACTTTCAGGCTGTTTATCGGCTATTGCCTGAAACCTTGCAAGCCTACTACCTTTTCCCCTACCTTTTGCGCTTAATTTATCGCCGTCCTCTTTGCGTCTATTTTCGGTATGTAAGGTAGTCTTATACCCTTCAATATTAAAAGTAACCTCACCTTTTAACCTGTGCCAATTGTACCGTGTGCTCATGCTTTCTATTATTTCCTTTTGACGAGACAAACATACGGCGACATTCTGTTAATAAAATCCCAATGAACTGTTAAAGAAATGTTAAAAGATAATATCCTTATATATACATGATCGCGCACGTATAATAAAAATATACCATATATCCAAATTTTAAAGAGTTAAATAAACCATAAAAATCATAATTAAACTGGATCAATTAAAGCCAGTATTAAAAGATATTGAACCTAGCGAACACAGTAATATATATAAACAATACAATAAGTCTAAACTTGTTTGTATAGTAAACTAGATTAGAGGATAGACAAGGAACGAGAATTAATAAAAGGGAAGGTTAGAACCTCCATATACATTACGCCAACACATTACAAGTTATATCAGTTTACTTTTTATGATTAGATCAGTTTACTTTTTTCTTTGCGTTTGACCTTGCAATATTAAATAGTAGTTGCTGCGCGCATGAATAAGATAATAGGGCAAAAAGTTTTGAGAACTGACCTTGAGTAAGCCCCCATGCGGTAAGGAAAACGCGTTTCGGAAATGGGGAGAGAGGTGGTGAAAGGGGTGAGAACCCCAACTATACAAAAGTTTTCATATTCCCCAACGCTAAAAAGTTTCACATATTCTTCAAGTCTAAAGAGTTTGCTGTATTCTTTAACTGAAATAATAATGCAGTTATTAAACTCTTTTATATGCGAGGTTTAATATGGTGTTGGTGGTGTTACTGGTTGTTGGGTTTAATTATCGGGGCTTTGGTTGAGCCACGCCCCTTGATTGAAATGTAAAAGTGGTATATCATCTAATAGAATAATTAATTTAATATATATTAAAGAATAGAGTTGATATGCGTCTTTACATTTATTGTAAAAACAGCTTTCTAAATTGACATTTTATTTGTATTTTTGTACTGTAATTAAAAAGATAGTTATGGCGAGTAGAGTAACGGAGTGGTTAAAGGAGAACAAGTTGTCCGTGATGATACGGGAGGATTTCAATCATGACAATGTAGAGGATGTGGTAGATGTAGATACTGGTGAGATAATAGGTAAGTTCTATCCTGATGGGTATAATAAGGTTCATTGCTTCATAGAAGAGAGGACTATGAGTAATGGGAATAGGCTTAATGCTCTAAAGGCTGTTGCTAGGAAGTTCTTTTCTATCAACTGCTATAAGAATGAGGAGGTGTATGGCTTATGTGCTGCGTATATTGCTTTGGTGAGTGAGGAGAAGGGGTATGGGATAACAGATGGTGAGATTAGTGAGGCTATTGAGTTAGCTAAGCAGAGTAAGGTGGACAGTTACAGGGAGCTTATGACTAGTTCTTATTTCACCTTCAATGTTAGGAGTCTACCTTACGATACTATAAGGAAGGTAGTGAGTAGGTGTATGAACCAGATGAAGAAGGTGAGAAGCCTTACTCTTATGGAAGCTGCTATACACTTGCAGAAAGAGGCTACTATGTTTATTACAAAACCTTCAACAGCTAAGGTAACTAAGGATGTGGATGAGAAGAGTAAAGGAGTATCAATAGCTACTGTCAACAGACATTGGAGTGTTTTTTCTGATGATGTTAATTCGTACCATAGCGATATGTTTGGTACTGATAAGTATGCTGAGAGAAGGGCAGCCTCTATCATAGAGCAGTTGATTGACAGCTATAACAGAGGTAATAAGACTAAGATGGCTCTCCATAGAGATACAGGAGTTAGCCGTCCTACTATTGATAATTATTGGAAAATCATAACTAAATGAACCTAGAAGCAGTAAAAGCATTAAACTCACTAGAGGGTGAGTTGATGCGTGAGCGTATAGCTAAGACAGAAAAGGATAAGCCACTTGTAGCTAAAGAGAAGTGTGTGGCGTATTGGACGATGCAGAGCATTAAAGTAACACATGATATAGACTATGCCGATTGGAGAGAGATTAGGAAAGGAGACTACTTTCAAGAGAAGGATATGTTGAATGGTCAAATATCTAAGATTAGGTTCACCATTAGAAGAGTTCTTGAATACAAGAGTAGAAAGAGATGAATAAAGTATATTTAGCAGGTGGTTTTAATAGTGATTGGGCTAACAATGTTAGAAAATGCTCAGATAAAATACACTTTATAAACCCAAAAGAAAAAGAGTTTAAAAACGGTGAGCGAATAGTAATGAATGTAAATGAGTATGGTAAATGGGATTTACATTATATACGAAATTCAGACATACTATTTGTTTATGTTGAGCGAAATAATCCAAGCTGTATAGGGCTATGTTGTGAGGCAGGTTACGCAAAAGGGTTAGGAAAAACTGTCATAACAGTATTAGAACCAAACCACGAAATAATAAAGGATAGTTATCTATCATTCATCACGCAAGTTTCTGATATAGTTTTTACAAACCTTGAAGATGGTATTCAGTACTTAAAATCTTTTGAAATATGACAACAGTTAACAGCATATCAGGAGGTAAGACATCAGCTTACATGGCGTTAAATCACCCTGCCGACATAGAGCTTTTCTCACTTGTGTGTATCGAAGCAGAATACTGCAAGCCAAAGGATAAAGGCTTAGTGAAATTCGTATCTGATAAGATAGGTCGTGATTTTATAGCGACTGCCGAAAGCGACAAGACCTTGGTTGTGGTTCGTGACCTAGAGCAGCTATTAGGTAGAGAGATTAAGTGGGTTGTAGGAGATACATTCGAGCAAGTTATTAAAGGCAAGAAAGCTATACCGAATCAAATGTGGAGATTCTGTACTACCGAAATGAAGTTAAAACCTATTTTCGAGTATTGCCAGAGAGAGGTTGGTGAGATTGTCGATATGAGGGTTGGCTTTAGGTATGATGAGAAGGAGAGGGGAGAGAGAAACAAAGACAACACCCACTTTAAAGTTGTAGTAGGGAAAAGCAAAACAGGCAATCAGAATAAATGGGGTGAGGTAGAATGGAGAAAATTATCATTCCCTTTGATAGAAAGTAAAGTCACACATTACGAGGTTTACCAATGGTCGCAAGGTAGTGGGCTTGACTTCCCTGCTGACTCTAACTGTGTAGGATGCTTCTGGAAACCCTTCCAACAGCTTAGAAAGAATTGGGATGATGAACCACAGAAGATGAAATGGTTTGCAGAGATGGAGAAGGAAATGAAACGGCAATGGAAGAAAGAAATGACGTACGAGCAAACGAAAAAGATAGGTCTACAACAAGACTTTATATTTGGCACAGGTAGCGGATGTCAATCAGGATATTGCACAGACTAGTAATCTAAAACAGAAGAGATGACAAACAAAGAGGCAATTGAGATTTTAGAGAATCACAACCGATGGAGGAGGGGAGATGATAATGTTAAGGAGACAGACCCAAAGCTCTATGGCATGGCACTAGATAAGGCGATTGAAGTGATGACAGGGGAAGAGTTGGGGGTATGTAAGTGCAAACAAGCCACATTCACTAGAACTGTTGACGAAGACTTTGAGCCGATGTGTGGTAAGTGTGGTAGAACGATTTAATTACTGAAAAAGAAACTAAAATGACAAACAACGAAATATATAACGAGGTAACAAATAGAGTCGTAAAAGTATTCAACACATACTTCCCCTTCAACAAGATAACAGCTAAAGACCTAATACTATCAAAGAAAAGCGGTGGTAAAGTCAATAAAAACATTAGTATAGCTAGGACTATCCACAGGGTAGCGTTGGTAAGACTAGGAATGACAAGAGAGTTTATAGCAGAGCAAACCAAGTGCAATACATCTACCACACACTATTCACTAAAGACGTTTGAAGGTGCTAGGTTCAAGAAAAGAGAGCTATATGATACCCTGCTGTCAGACGTTATGAAAAACCAAGAATACATCAGTAAAGATACACTAGCAGACATAACACAAGAGTTTAAAAAGTTCCTTGACGATAATAATGTACAAGGATTTGTAAAGGCCAAGTTTCAGTCCATACTCCATAAATACGTTTAATTCAAGATTTAGTATTTTTGCATTGAATTTAAACAAATCAAAATGCCAAGACCAAAATCAAATGGCCTCCCTAATGCGGGAGACAGAGACTTGAAGTTTATCCTTGCCGATAAGTCAAGACCTGCAAACTACCTATTCCCTAGTGAACACCTCGTCTTTGACCCTGTATCAAAGAAACAACGTACTGCAAGGTATGTGCAAGGCGTTCCTGACATCTGGAAAGACAAGCAGCCTAAAGACGTAACACGAACAGCTATACACTTCGTTGATGGTGATCTATTCGTTCCTAAAGACGATACATCCCTTCAAGAGTTCATGCTTGCTATCATGAATGAGAAGGGCGATATGTGTACCTTTAAGATTGATAACCCAGAGGAAGAAGCTAAGGTGTCTAACGAGAAGCGTAGACTCATCTCTCAAGCAACGGGACTTATCGCCTCTAAGGAGACAAAGCCTTCAGGGAAAGAGGAGCTATTGACTGTTGCTCGTTACTATGGTATTGATACAAGCTCCTTTGAACTTGTACTTCAAGCATTGTGGACTATTGCAGAGAAAGAACCTGAGAAGTTCATTGACTGCTTTAACAACCCTTCAGTTAAGATGAAGAGCTTAATGGCTCAAGGTAAAGATATAGGACTGTTCTTATTTGATGATGATACTCAGGTAAAGAACGCACGTACAGGCGACCCTATATGTCATGTGCCTATGGGTGTAGACCCTATGGATGCACTCACCTCTCATGCTCTTAGCAGCAAGGGTAAAATGCTCATAGAGTATGTGGAGAACGAAATAAAGTAGAAGTGTAATAAATAAATGTTAAAGCCCTTGTGTATTCCATGAGGGCTTTTTATTTTTGGTGCAGTTAGTAAAACTTGAATTATGAAAATAGTAACACTAGACAGAACGCAAAGAGAAGATAAGCAGACACTAGGTGTCATGCTACATGAGGGTAAAACTCTTTGCTATACTTTAGAGCTACCTTGGCTAGATAATCAAAAAGGCATTAGCTGTATACCTGAAGGCGAGTACGAGGTAGTCAGTAGGCAAACACCTTCATCACATTTCAAATACAAGCATTACCATATATTAGACGTTCCAGATAGAAGTTGGATTCTTATACATGGTGGCAACTACCACACACAGATAAAGGGCTGTATATTGGTTGGCTCTAAGTGGGAGGATATAAATGGCGATGGTTATAGGGACGTTGTCAACTCTCGTAAAACACTTGAATCTCTTATTGACTTCTTGGGGGAGAGCTTTAGATTAAAAATTTCTAATTGCTTCTAATGCCATACACATATTGTTATACTTTGTATCACTCGAATCAGCTTGAAGCTGGCGTAACGACTATGAAGCATAACAACGATATATATGCAACTAAAAAGTTGCTTTAAAAAAACGTTAACAATAATAGCTAATACTGTAAAAACAAAACAAATGGAATTGATACGGAAGATTGAACATTGGGCTGAAGATAGAAACCTCATTGAAGGTTCTAACTCCACTAAACAGTTCTTGAAGCTAGGAGAGGAAATGGGTGAACTCGCTTCAGGTCTTGCTAAGGGAAGACATGATGTGGTTAAAGACTCTATCGGAGATATAGTTGTAGTCCTAACTATCCTAGCTAGACAAGAAGGCTTAGAGATTTTGGACTGCATTGATCAAGCCTACAACGAGATTAAAGATAGGAAAGGTAAAATGGTTAACGGTGTGTTCGTCAAAGAAAGCGATCTAAAATGATAAACGAAGAAAGACCAAAGAGGGAAGAGCTTACACAATATCAACAAGCCGTTAAAGACCATATAGCCGAAGCCCCTGAAGAGTTGAGGGAGTATGTGTGGGGAAGGCTTAATGATGTGGACGCGGAGAATGCAGAGGAAATGAGGTGGAAAAAAGGAATAGACCCTATTTTTAATTGCGGTTTTGACTGGGGTGAATCAAAAGAGGGCGGAGAGTTTTGGGCTAGTATAGGTTATAAAAAGTGGAAAAAAGCCATGAAAACCGACTTTTGGAAGCAGCACACAGCTATTACGAAGCTCAAAAAGTGTGTCACTAAGGAATTAGACGAAGAGTACGAAGAGCTAACAGATGATGAGCGACTGAACTTTGATTTTGATGTCACGTATTCTGAGAAGATTTCCTTAATGTATGATTCATTAAAAGAGCTTCAGTTAAAGAAGAACGCTGACTATGGCGATTCTGTGTTTTTAGACATCAATGTTTTCGGGGAAAGTATATCCGCAAAGCAAGGCGTACTAGCACGTATAGCAGATAAAATCAAAAGACTTGAATCAAAAGACCTCAAGGTAGATGAATCAAAGAAAGATACAATCAAAGACTTGATAGGTTATCTTGTTGCCCTACTTATAATTGAAGAGAAATGATAAATACCGACATTAACTACGGAAGCAATAACAATCAGCCCAGAAACACAGTATGGTGGGTGTTGGGCGTAATAACAATTTTCTTAATACTTCGCGCATGGATGAGCTAGAGATTACATACTATCAGTTAATGGGTGTCAACTCATGGTATGGACACATAAAAGGCAATCACAGAATGGGTGCTTTTGGGTCGAGTAAAGAAGAGGTGAAGGCTAATATCATTGATGTGTATCAAGACTGTCTGACATGAGCATATTCTACTGCGAAGAGGTTGAATGTACATGGAAAGAGAAAAAGCCTAAAGGTTTTGGTAAAACACCTAAGTCAATGACTACTTGGTTTACTTGGAAGGCTGATGCTGTTACGGATGATATTTCACCCTATATATCTGACAAGGTGAATCATAGGCTAAACATCAATAAAAGCATTGAACTTTTTGAACTAAAGGCTATACCAAAAACAAAAATCATAGAGTTATGAGGAACAATAAGTTTGAAAAGAACTACCTATATCAAATGATGCAGACACCCAAACAGTTAATGCAGTACAAGATAATCAAAGACTTTAGCTTCTCTGATAAGAGACAGTTGGTGGAGTTGTTTGACGAGGCTATCTACGCATTAAACGAGGGCAAGGGCAAGATAGAGTTCAAGCATCTTAATTATAAGGTGCTAGAGCTTTTAAGGCAGTCTGGATACAAAGTGGAGTCAACTGGCAATGGTGATATGTACTATATTTTTCCTTAACTTTGAAAAAACAAAATATCATGCAAGTACAGTTACTTACAACAGAAGGCAGTAGAGAGGTTGATATGTACCTCGACAATACGTTTGTAAATACATACGATGTAAAAGATGTTGAGCATTTGAAGTCTCAGCTAGAGATGGAAAATAAAAATTTAGAGGTAGATATTGTATATAACGACTAATATATCTATCTTAGCACTTTAATTAAAACCAATACAAATGTCAAAAGACAACAGCCACTTCCCTAGAGGGATTTTCTTTAATGGTAGGTTAGACAGCCAACCTGATTTTGTTATCGGCCAGCTAAACATTGCCGATAGAGAAGAGTTTATTAAATGGGTTATGGAGCAGCCCACCACTTCAAAGGGCGGTGTACCTATCCAGATTACTGAGAACTTCAGAAAAGAGGATGGCAAGAAATTCACTTCTATGCGCCTTGACAAGTATGCCCTTGATTGGGACAGAAAGCAATCTGAAAAGAGAGGTGGGAACACTTCAGGTGGAGCAAATGCGCCACAAATGGATGATTCAGGTATTTTACCATTTTAATGGTTCATTCCATTATCGTTTCCTTACCTAAACCCACTAGCTTAAATGAGTATTATGCGGGTAAGCATTGGTCGTCTAGGTCTAAGTCAACGAAACAAATTAGGGGGATTGTTAAGGTTCTTTTATTAGAACAAGGGCAACCCCCTTTTTCAGTTGATACATATTCGATATCCTTACGGTCTAATGGTAGGACTGATATAGATAATAGGATAATGGCTATCAAATGGTTAAACGATTGCATGGAGAAAGACTTGAAGTGGGTGAGAAGTGATAACCCGAAGGTCTTTAAGAGATTTGAGATAGAGCAGGTAGACGAATTAGAGAAAGATGAGTTTCAAGCAAAAATAACTTTTTATGGACGGTAGCATCCGACAGGTAGAGGAAGATTCAAATATCATGCACGATATGATAAATGAATACTATGAAGGTCACGACTACGACAAAGATGGTTTGGTGACAAATGATGTTATGGCTTACATTGCCCTAACTAAGTTGAGAGACTATGTAACTGACTTAATAGGCGACGAAGATGAGTAACGAAGAGTTTGACGACCTGCTAGATGAGCTAGAAGATAAGTCTGAAGCGTATGACTGGGAGAAGCCCTCTGTATTTGAGGATAACACAAAGCTCAGAAGGTTTCACAAGGCACTAGAGCGCATAGCTAAGATGAGGGCTGCTGAGACATCTTGCCCTAGTTCATTTAAGAGTGAGCAAGAGTATAAGGCTCATAAGCAAGAACTGAACGAAAGGGAAATTGTTGAGCTATTAAAGGTGAGAGACTGTAACCCTGAAATGATAGATAGTTTAATTGAAAAAATTGACTAGATGGGAGAGCAAAGCCATAAAGGAAAGCTAATAGAATCTTACATAAGAGAACACCTTGAGGAATTAAATAGGGAAGATAAACCTTTAGGGGTTAAGACCCTATCAAGGAACTTCTTGAAAAATGTCTTAGGCGTAAATAAGCCAACAGAAAAAGAGGTTGATGCAATAAGAAGTATTGTCAGAGCGTACTTAGGCAGAAGAGGCTCTGCAACAGTTAAGCAAAGATTCCATATTCGAAATCGGAATACTTCTGAAACACAGCCAGTAGAGTTTGTAAACACACCATATCGACAAGCTAAGGTTTTAGTATTTGATATTGAGACATCCCCTTTAATGGTTTATACTTGGGGTATATGGAATCAAAATATACCAACTGACAATATACTAAAAGATTGGATGATACTCACATGGTCGGCTAAATGGCTGTTTGAGGATAAGATGTATTCAGCGAGGATAAAGCCCTCTGAGATTAAGAAAAATGACGATAAAAGGGTCGTTAAAGCCCTTTGGAGTTTGATAGATGAAGCTGATATAGTCATAGCTCACAACGGGAATAAGTTTGACATCAAAAGGATGAACACCCGTTTCTTAAAGCATGGATTGAATCTACCATCACCTTATCAGTCAATAGACACCTTGCTTCACGCTAGGAAGAAGTTTAATATAGTCTCTAATAGGCTAGACTATATTGCTAGTAATTTCTTGGGTATAGAGGGTAAGATGGAGACTGAGAAAGGTCTATGGAAGAAGGCTATTGAGGGCGATAGGGAAGCATTGCATACAATGGATGTGTATTGCCAACAAGACGTAAGGGTATTGGAAGATGTGTATTTGCATTTAAGACCTTATATACAGCCTCATCCTAACATTGGTCTATTGGAATCTTCTGACAAGCCTCAATGTCCTTGCTGCGGCTCTACTGAGCTTAAACCGATAGGAGACTATAATACCTATGTGAACACTTATATGAGCTTTAGGTGTCCTAATGGAAGCATTAGCAGGTCAAGGGTAAATGCAACTCCCAAGTCAGTTAGGGATAATTTGAATGTGAGTACCCCGTGATAAACGATTTCACATATTGGGAAGATTCTTGGAATGGAGAAGGTGAAGAGGAAGAAAAAGGAAGAAGAAGAAGAGGTACTATTTTGCGAAGTGAAGCCCGTAGAGTGTAGTGCTAAATGCTTGAGGACAAAGCAATGTTCTGAGCGACAAAAATAAAACATAATATATAATGAAAGCATTGACACAAGATCAAATAAATGCAGTAGTTGATTGGATGAATAATTGGGAACAATTGAAAGATACAGCTATTCCACTACGATTCAAAGAAGATTGGACTAAGCAATTAAATTTATCTACACTTGAATATAGTAAGGATGAGAAACCACCTTTAGGATTGAAACCTAAATGGATTCATGACCAACAAAGACAGGGTGAAATAATGGCTGCAATAGCGCGATACTTAGAACTAGGTAAAACACCACCAAGGGAATGGGCGATAGAGTTTGCATCTTATTGTGGCTAACGGCTATGGCTATGTGCAGTAGCGGATTTTAACGCTATAACTTTCAATTTTAAAAAAATGATAGATATAAGATTAAGTGATAATTTAGAATTAATGGCAGAAATGCAGGATAATACAGTAGATTTGATTTACTGCGATATACTGTATGGAACGGGTAGAAACTTTGGAGAATACCAAGACCTGAAGCCAGAACGTAATTTGATTGAAAGCCACTACCTACCCCGACTTATTGAAATGAAACGAGTTCTAAAACAAAACGGCACACTGTATTTCCATACAGGTGTGAATACTTCACATTGGATAAGGTGTTTGCTTGATGATGTTTTTGGATATGCTAATTTTAGGAACGAAATAATATGGAACTACAACTCTGCTCCAAGAAAGAAAAATTGTTTTGGCAATAGGCACGATGTTATTTATAGGTATAGCGTAACCGATGACTTCATATTTAATCCAATTCGTGAGCCATATTCACTTACAGCACCAAGAGGATATGAAAAGGAAAAATACTATCATAGCGAAGGTAAAGTCATTGGTGATGTTTGGAGTATAAGCATTTTGGGGCAAAATGATAAGACAGAAAGAAATGGCTATCCTACCCAAAAACCAAAAGAGTTAATTAGACGTTTTATTTTGGCTTCAAGTAACGAAAATGATGTAGTAGCCGATTATTATTTAGGTAGTGGTACGACTGCCGAAGTTTGTAAAGAGTTGAATAGAGACTTTATTGGTTGCGATATAAACCCTAAAGCAATTGAAATAACTAAAAGCCGATTGAGTGGTTTAATTTAGCCTTGCACATAACGTAAAAGTATAACAAATCGTAAAAAGCTATATATGGTGGGTAACACTTAGGCTAACTTTGAAAATAAAAAATCGTGACGATTTGCCACAACTAAACTTTGAAAAAATGAAGAAATTAAGCTATGTTTTTCATTTAGTGTTAGGCACAGTTAAAAAAGGCTTGACACATAATAGATGCGATAGTTGTGGATTTACAAAAGATGAAGTTTATGTAACTGAACACTTTACAGAAGCAGGTTTTATAGAATGTATGAAATGCTACAATAACAGAACTAACTCTTAATTGTGCCTAACAACGATATATGTGCAACTAAAACCTCACTTCTTCTCTTATTTTATTGGTTGTAGCTTTATTTACCGCTACCTTGTGATACCACTTATCTACATTTGCCTCTTCCTCGTAGTATATAACACCATCTTTAGTCATAGGCTTAATCAGCTTATCGTCTTTTAAGTTGTTCTTTACTAGATTACCATTCTTATTGCGATAGAAAGGTGTGCTGTCCACTTTGCTTTCCACTTCACCCGTCATTCTGCTATACCTATCTAGGTACTCAAGAAACTTCTCACACAAGTCAACAGCCTTCTTTGTGTATCTGTATCTTTCCCTTATTCTTCTTTTTTCAGTATGCTTATGTACACTCTCTCCTTTACCAGATACTTTAGACACCTTTATCTCACTTTCTCCAAATGCTTTTACTATGTATCCATTTGATGAAAGGAAGAATAGTATCTTTTTTGCGTAAACAGCAGACACAGGAGTTTTCTTCTGTATGGTATTACCACTAAAAAACTCAAAGTCGTACATAGATATTAGAACCTCTACTGCGCTAGGCTGTATGTTGTCTTTGCGCTCACTTATCACAGCGTTTATTGCCTTTGCCCAACCTGATATATGTTCTACTTTTCTATCCTCCTTTATTTTTAATTTGGAGTCTAGTGTTTTGTATTTGTTTTGAACTCTTGCCATAACCCAAAGTTACAAATTTCGTACTTTTGCAAAAGTAAAGCATCAAACATGGCTACAACGGGAACGAACAATTTAGCAGATAACGCTTCTTTTCATCAAAATACAGCAGGGTACTGTCGTCACTTGAATTTAGATAGCAACAATCCTTTTTATACGGATGCTGTTGATGGGTTAAGCATTGAGAGTATTGCTGATTCTGGTAATGGGGTTATGGCTGTTGAGTTTGATTCTGGTGATGACCTTAGCAAGGTGATGAAGTTTTCTCAATTAGTTCTTAGAAATACAACTGATAATGCCAACAATGGTACGTTTGAAGTTATTTCTGTGAACAATGCGACAAAGATAATCTCAGTAAAGAATGACAGGGCATCTATCACGGCACAGGCAGCAGCGGGTGGTGTAGGTAATGTCATTCCATTGCAGGGTGTAAACTACATTAAGGCTTTAGAGGATAGTACGGCTTTCTCTTCATTAGTAGAGCATACTGATTATATTGGTGGTGATGAAGATGCTTTAGAGGGTCTTACATTGGATAAGAATGATTTTGAATTTGGGTATTTCACCGAGATTGTACTTAGCGGTGGGACGTTAAGAGTCGCGCTTCTATAAATTATTTTAGGTAATTGTTTTATGCCACAATGTAAATTCATACATTTGTGGTATGTACGATGATACTCCCTTTAACGAAGACCCAAGGATACAATCTTTCTTGGATTCAGCAGAGGCTATTTGCGAAGAGGCAGATGGCGATATAGGCTTTTACGGAATTGTTTTCAAGCGTTTTTTTAATGGTGATGGGTATAGTATAGAATACTGTATCGTTGATTCCACCGCATCTCAGAACGAGAAGATGACGTGCATAGAGCATATCATCAAAGAAGATTCAGAGCTATTGCCCATTAAAGACAAACATCATTTCTTTGTAAGCTAACGAATGGTGGTATGGTTTGATTTTTAACGAATTTAAAAACGAAATATTATGAGCAAAGTTGATATAATTAGAAAACATATTGGTTCAGACAATTTTTATGATTTGAACGGAACTGAAATGCTAAGTAAAATATTAGCAGCAATGGAGGAATACTCACAGGAGCAAGTTAAAAATTTAACTATACCACGTGTTAGCGGTAGTTCATTTGATTGGGATAAATTTGCAAAAGCATTAGATGATAAATTTGGTGAAAGTTTAATAAGTGTTGACGATGCGGATGAAAATAACCCGTATGATTATTGGTTGCAAGATGTTACGGTAGCAGATATTGTTGAGTTCTGTAAGAATTACCGCTAACAGCGGATAAGCATACCTTTTGTTTTTAGTAACTTTGTGGTAATCAAATAAACTACAATGTTGACTAAAGTATCGCGTGTTCTACGCAGCTTAACCGTTGGAGCTATAAAGGACGGTTTCAGATGGGTTGTTGGAAACACAAGCACCCTCAAGGACGAAGAAGGAGAATACTTCAAGGTTATTATATCAAGCATTATAAGGCATGACGAGCAAGGTATACCCTATTGGGTTATATACGTCAAGAAGATAGATGACCTAGATGCAGGTGAGTTTATATGGAAGGTTCATCGCAAGGGAGATCAGAGTGTAACTGAAGAATTTGAACTAGATATATGAGATCGGCAGGAAGTTTAATAGTAGAGATAAAGAAAGACTTTAAGGATGAGATTCAATTACAAAATGGTAAAATACTCTACCTTGACCCCTCTTACTATAAGTTTGAAAACAGAGTCATGGAAGGTAAGCTCACTTCCGTACCACCTAAACTTTCAGACATCTTTAGAGAAGGAGATAGAGTATTCTTTCACCACTCATTAGTCATAGGCACGAACAGTCAAAGACCCGTAGTTGATTGGGATAAAAGGCTATTTAGGTTGGACTATACGAAAGATTTGTCTTTCAACTGCCTAGTATATTTAATTGAGAGGGATGGTGAGTTCATTACTGTCAATGACTTTATCTTCATAGAGCCTATCAAAGAGGAGAAGTTGGAAAAGATAGGCAGTATATACATTCCTCAAACTAAAGAGGATGAAATACCCAAAAAGGGTCGTATAGTATACTCTAACGACTTCGCCCATGAGGAGCTTGGTGTTAATGTGGGCGATGAGGTGTATATTACAGAGAAGGGTAGATACCCAATGACTATTGATGGACAAGAGTTGTGGCGTATGCGTTCTACTAGGAATATACTTGCGATAGATGGGTAGACCGAGGAAAGATGTTTTTATTCCAGAGAATGCTACTAAAGACGCATTAAGAGCTTCTAGGAGTATGTATGATGCTTTCCTTGCCAATATATCAAAAGGTATAGACGAGGATGCTACGGGTTCTGATAGGCTCAATGAACTGAAGGCTATATCTTATGCTGTGAATGAACTTCCCAACCTTATAAAAGGTATCAACACTCTTCAGAAGATGATTGAGCAAAAGGATTACGATAAGGAGAGAGAGATTGTTGAAGGGGAGAGCGAAAAATTTATGTAATGTCTTTCTACGACAAGGATAATCAAATCATAAAAATATCACCGTATGAGGGTGATGTCAATAGAGAGAATATAAATCTTCAAGGGATGAGAGTGCAGTTACCTCAGAAGCCCTCTGACAAGTACATACTCAATAGCGACAAGGCTATTTTAGAACAGAAGTGGGCAAGAATACCTATACCTGAAGAGATTGATGTTATTGATTCATGGGAAGAGTTTAAGCAGTACCCGCAGGATGTTCAGGATAGGCTTAACGAGTATATTGAAGAAGAGTGGCGTAGGCGTAAAGATGGGCTTTGGGTATACATAAAGGGCAGGGCGTATTATCTAACGGGGGATTATTATATGTTCCTTCAATGGGGTAAGCAAGCAGACTTTGACCTTAATGATGGATACCCTTTGTTTTATGAAAACCAATGGGAGTTAGAGGTTCATGCTGAGGCGTGTTTTCTAATACCTTGGTGCTGTGGGCAGATAGTAGGAAAGAACAGGCGTTACGGTTGGACTTCTTTGGTTCGCAATAAAACCCTATGTAAGACATCTGGTGGCTTGGGTAAGGGTAAGACTTCAGGTATGACCTCTAAGAATGAGGATGATGCCAAAGAGGTTCTTTATGAGAAGTTGCTATACACCTATCAGAACTGGCCTTTCTTTTTCAGAATATCATACCATGAGTCAGGTAGTGGGATAATCTTCGACAGGAAGAAGCAGCAAATAACTCTTAGCAGGAACAATAAGAAGAAGTCAAATGCTCATGGTGGAAGGATAAGGTACGGTGCAACGAAGAACAATACTTTTGATGGTTGGGCTTTATTTATTCTATTGGCTGATGAGATTGCTAAGTTCACTCGTCCTGTTACGTTAAAGAAGTTTTGGGACAAGCATAAGCCGACACTATACGATAGGATAAGGGTTAGGGGTTTTGCTTTTTTAGGCACTACTGCTGAAGAGGTTAAAGACCATGAGAAGGAAGGTGCTGAGGATTACAAGAAGCTATACTCTCAATCTGACATATCTAAGAGTGTTGGAGGAGAGACAAAGAGTGGTCTTATAAAATACTTTTGCTCTGCCCGCAACTCTCTCGTTATAGATGAGTATGGGTTGTCAGTTGTGAATGACCCTAAGAAAGATGAGGAGGTTTACGACCATGATGGGAACAGGATACTAGAGGGTTCTAAGACAATTATAGCTAGAGAGATTAAAAAGCGTGGTAATGATACCCATGCGATAAATGAGTATAGGAGATTATTTCCTTCAACTGAAACGGATATGTTCAGGACGATGGGTAGTAACTCTTTGAATACAGAGAAAATATATACTCAGATACAATATAATGAGGAGCAATCGCTATTGGGTGCTACTCCGTTTAGGCAAGGTCTTTTTGAATGGACAGGTGAGAGGTATAGAAGCAACGTAACATTTGTGGATAATTCTAGGGGGCAATGGAGGATAGCTTTGTTCTTAGATGAGGAAGACCAGAACAAAAAGATTACTGTAAATGGTTTAGATGCTCCTGCTAATGGTTGGCTAGGGGGCGGTGGTGTTGACCCTTATAAGGCAGACCAAACATCTGATGGCAGGGGTTCGTCTGGCTCATGTCATATCGTGACTAGGTACAATATGAAGTACCCTTCAAACGTATGTATCGCTAGGTATAATGGTAGACCTGAGACATTGTATTTATGCTCTGAGCAACTGCTTATGGCTCATATATATTTTGGTGTTCCCTGCTTAATAGAGAGGGAGGTAGACACTATGATACGTCATTGGGAAGACTTGGGGTACAAGAACTATCTTATAAAAAGCCCACCACACTTAACGCCAAAAGGTTCTAGGAATATAGGTAAGTCGGGAATAAATACTTCGGGTGCTAATGTCAGGGAGGCATTGCTTTTAGCCTTGCAGACCTATGTAAATGAAAGTATAGGTATGTTGAGTAGTGGTAAGATGGGTAGCTTTTACTTCAATGAGACATTGTATGACCTTGCTAACTTCGATATAAATAACGCAACGATACATGATGACTCAATGAGTTTAGGTATTGCTTTGCTAGGTCTTCAGACGTATAAAGAGTTAAAACCTGTAAAGACACAGATAACCAATTTGGTTAGGCGTTTTGATAATAGTGGCACTAGCAGTCGGTTCGTTAAGCCTTCTTAGTATTTTCTTAACTTTGCATCACTACTTTGCTCGAAACGGGCTTATATGAATGATGCGAAAAAAATAGGTTCTTTTCCCTCTCCACTTTTACCTAAAGAGGAGAAAAAGAAAGATAGCTACGGACTTCAGGTTGGTCGTGCTATTGAAGGAGGTGGGTTTGACAATCAATCATATAACTTCTCAAAGCAGCAAAAGGACATTCAAGAGAGGCGTTCATACGCTTACGGAAAGCAAAACATTGATAGGTATAAGGCAAGGATAAATCCTAGTGGTGATAACTCTTATTACAACTTAGACTTCTCTCCTGTTGCCATTGCTCCTAAGTTCGTTAGTTCTATTGTTAGCGCAATATACGATAATAAGTTTGAGATAGAGGTAAAGGCTATTGACCCTTTGGCGTTATCTCAAAAGGAGGCTTACAAGAATGACCTTATTGGTAAGATTATCAACAAGCCTTACCTCGATGAGCTTAAAGAGCAGTTTGGGATGGATATGCTTCAGGGTCAGGAGTTGCCTGAAACTGTTGAGGAGGTAGACCTTCACATGAATCTTAATTTCAAGCAGTCTGTGGAGATTGCTGCTGAGATTGCTATACGTTATGCGTTTAAGATAAACGATTATGACGAAGAGATTAAGAGGAAGATAATTGAGGATATTGTTGTTATTGGCAAGGGTGTATCTCTTGACATAACTGACCCTATTGATGGCATTAAGCTAGAGTACATTGACCCTGAGTATTGGGTTCATTCTGCTACGCGAAGGCAAGACTTTAAGGATTGCTTTTACATGGGTCATATTGAGTATATGACTATTGCTAAATTGCGTAGGCAAGCTGCATCTAGGGGTGCTGAGTGGTCAAATAACGAGAAAGACTTAGAGAAAATAGCTAAGATGTACGTTGGGGAGCTTGGCAACCCAACTACATTTGATTACACCTACAATAACAATGTGGGTTATTATCCTTATGATGATTACTTGATACCTGTCTTACGCTTTGAGTATAAGGTGTCGGATATGGATAAGTATGAGGAGAAGGATACTAAGTACGGAACAACGACATTTAAGAAAAAGCCTTCAGGGTATAAGCCACCAAAGAAGTCAAAGTACAATAGAAAGCAGTACGAAGATAAATACGAAGATATTTATGCGGGGTACTATGTGCTAAAGACTGATAAGATATATGGTTGGGGAAGGTTAGACAATCAGGTTCGTCCTGACGATGCTTTAAGAAAGTGTGAGTTTAGCTATACTGCTTATGCTCCTGAGTTATATAAGAATGACACATCATCTATCATAGGTAAGATAATGCCTTACCTCGATGCCATACAGCTATCGTGGTTAAAGATGCAGGTTGTCATGCAAAACTCAGCACCAGATGGGTATGCTATCGACCTTAGTGCTTTAGATGCTGTTGACTTGGGTAATGGTGCGTTAGACCCCATGACCATTGAGGATATACGTCAGGCTACGGGTAGATTGTTTTATCGTTCAATGAACGAAGACCAATCGAGGAATAGTGTGCCTGTCATGCCTATGCGTAATCAGTTAGATGTAAGTCCTTTCATAAATCAGATTGAGTTTAACTTGAGGATGATTCGTGAAATTTCAGGTGTAGTGCCTGAGATGGATGGTCAAACAAAGAGAGATCAGCTTGTAGGGGTGACTGAAATATCTATTCAGTCAGCGAAGAACTCTATAAGCTACATAGATAATAGCATTAGGAGTATCACTCGCAGGGTTGCTGAGAAGAGCATCATGCGTATTCAAGACCTACCTAAAGGAAGTGCATTATACAAAGAGTATATGGAGGCTGTTGGTCAAGCTAACATGGCTGTTGTTGATGCTATGGGCGACCTATCTATTCATAAGTTCGGAATAGACATTTCTGTTGGTAGGAATGATGTGGAGAGATTATCTTTTGAGAGGGATGTTACCGCAATGGTTAATGCAGGAATGATAACACCTGATGAGAGGTACTTTATCCTTCGTATTACCAACACCAATTACGCTGCTGCATATCTTAAAATGACCAGAGAGAAGCGTGAGGCTCGTAAGTTGGAAGAGGATAAGGCTCGTATTCGTGAGCAGTCTATGGCTAATGCTCAAGCGGCTCAAGCTGCTGAACAGGCTAAGGCAATGGCAGCACAAGCAATAGCTCAGTATGAGTTGCAGAAAGAGATTCAGCTTCTTAATCAGGTGAAGATGCCTGAGATGAACTTACAGTTTCAGTATGATGCACAGCTTCAGCAGATAAAGAATACAGGTTCTTACAATCAGGCTCAGGTATCAGCTATGGCTAAGGCTGCTGTGGAG
>Ga0129324_10000687_pt1 | contig 23798 bp, 22 predicted proteins | sample CPBDNA_7_FD_96879 | JGI IMG/M metagenome (GOLD analysis project Ga0129324, IMG submission 96879) | Freshwater to marine salinity gradient microbial communities from Chesapeake Bay, USA - CPBay_Spr_15_0.2_DNA | ecosystem: Environmental > Aquatic > Marine > Coastal | place: USA: Chesapeake Bay... | reverse complement strand
ACCCTGCCACAAAATGACGAATCAGTTCTATTTGAATACTTGCAGGTAACCTGCTTTTGCGTCTGCTGCTAACCATCTGACACTCATAAAGAAAATTCCTTATCTATGTCAGCCCCAAAATCTATGACGACATCGGCCACGCACCGTTGGTGCTGTCGTTGTCGGAACCGTTTACCGGCATTGCACCGGCACTGGCCGATAGCGTCGCGTTCTTAAAGTCGGCTTAAACGTCAGAGCCGCCCGAGAAGTTGAACACAGCCCCTTCTTTGACGCCCGATGGCCAGCGCGCGGTAACGGTTTTAAGCTTGGTGTAGAACCGGATACCCTCCATCCCATGGATCGAGTGATCGCCGAACAACGATGCTTTCCAGCCTCCGAACGAATGGTACGCGACCGGCACCGGGATCGGAACGTTGACGCCGACCATGCCAATGTTGACGTCGCGCACGAAGTCGCGCGCCGTATCACCGTCACGGGTAAAGATCGCAGCGCCGTTGCCATATTCGTGACCGATCACCAAGTCTTTGGCCTCTTCATACGTTTTGGCGCGCACCACCGACAACACGGGTCCAAAGATTTCGTCTTTATAGACAGACATATCTTTGGTCACGTTATCGATCAGCGTCCCGCCGACGAAGAATCCGTTTTCATAGCCCTGCAGCGACAAGCCGCGGCCATCGACGACAACGTCTGCGCCATCGGCTTCGCCCTCGCTGATGTATCGCTCGATCCGATCTTTGGATTCCTGGGTGACCACAGGCCCCATTTCGGCAGCGCTGTCATTGTACGGTCCGATTTTCAGGCCGCGCACCTTCGGGGCCATTTTTTCGATAAAGCTATTCGCAGCTTCTTCACCGACGGTGACCGCGACCGAAACCGCCATGCAGCGTTCGCCGGCAGAGCCATAGGCTGCCCCCATTGCCGCGTCGACGGCTTGCGCCATATCTGCATCGGGCATAATCACCATGTGGTTTTTCGCCCCGCACAACGCCTGAACCCGTTTGCCGTTGGCGCACCCGGTCTCGTAGATGTAGCGGCCAATCGCCGTTGAGCCGACGAAGCTGATGGCGCCTACGTCCGGATCGTGCAGCAACGCATCGACGGCTTCCTTATCGCCATTGACGACGTTCAGACAGCCTTTCGGCAGACCGGCTTCAATCAACAATCCTGCGATAATCATTGGCGCGGATGGGTCACGCTCGGACGGCTTCAAGATGAAGGTGTTGCCGCAGGCAAGGGCGACCGGGAACATCCACATCGGCACCATGGCCGGAAAATTGAACGGCGTAATGCCAGCGCATATGCCGACCGGCTGACGGATGCCGACACTGTCGACGCCGGCCGCCACGTTGTCGGAATATTCACCCTTTAACAGGTGCGGGATACCGCAGACGAATTCAACGACATCCAAGCCGCGTGCGACTTCGCCTTTCGCATCATCAAAGGTTTTCCCATGTTCCATCGACACTGCTTCGGCGAGGCGGTCATGATTTTTAATCAGCAGTTCACGGAATTTAAACATCACCTGCGCACGCTTGGCGGGCGGGGTTGCAGCCCAGCCGGGCAGCGCACGGGCAGCGGATTCAACGGCGGCGCGCACCTCAGCCTTACTGGCAAGCGCGACCTGGCGTGCGACCTCGCCTGTCGCCGGGTTAAACACGTCTTTGGTACGCCCGCTGGTGCCTTTGACGACGGCGCCATCGATAAAATGTTGAATGTCCGCGCTCATGATCTTCCTCTCGGGTAATATTCTTTAGGATTTCCACTCTTTTTATGTGGGCTTTACTTAACGACCGCAGTCGGCGCTTGGCAAGCGGCCCGCACCTAGATTGTCTCGGTTTTTCAAGGCTGGACCTAAGAAAATCAAGCATTTGGCACTAACCACACCATCCGAAACAGCACGACCCTAGATTGGATAAAAAAACCGTAACCTCCAGATTGTTGACCAAATATAGAGAACGGGCTCATAATTATAGGGTAAACGGTGCGTGATCACCGAAGAAACATCCAAACCGAACGGCCAACAAAACAAATATCGCCCATCAACGTTTTTCTGACCCAGGGAGCTTTCGCATGACCTCCAACACTAAATCCTCTGCACGACAGACCGTTGCTGCAGCAAAGAAATTTAATCGCCGCACCGTCCTTAAGGGCACCGCGGCCATTGCCGGCGCTGCGGCCATGGGGCCGTTCGTGATCCGTGATGCATACGCCGCAGGCACCGTGAACGCCATCGTCTGGACCAACTACCTGACCGACGACTTCATTTCGGGCTTCGAGAAAAAGACCGGCATTAAAGTCAACGTGACTCCGCTCGGCTCCAACGAAGAGCTTTTGAACAAAATGAAGGCATCGAAGGGGCGCGGCTTTGACCTGATCACACCGACCCTAAACCGCAAAGGTCAGTGGATCGATTTGGGTTTGTTGCAACCTTGGGATATCAACAAGGTCACGAACCTGTCAAATGTCGAACCGGCATTCGTCAAAGCATCTGAAGCTTGGACCTGGGGTGGTGGCCAGCATCACTTGCCGCACATTTGGGGCACCGAGGCGATGTCTTGGCGCACCGACAAGTGGTCGACGGAATACGGCAAGCTGTCGTTCGGCGATCTTTGGATCCCGGAAATGAAGGGCAAAGTGCAAGGCCGTCCGCATTCGATGATGGCCGGCATTGGTCGTTACCTAGAAGGCATCGGCAAGCTGCCGCCGTTCGTCGAAGCCTACAAAGACGAAGAAAGCATGCGCAAAATTTGGGAAGAGATCACCAAATTTGCAGTTGAGCACAAGTCGTGGGTGAAACAGTTCTGGAACGACCACGACACGCAAAAGACCGGCTTCATGCAAAACGGCGTGATCCTAGGCCAGACCTGGGACGGCCCAGCGATCGAATTGTTCAAAGACGACAAACCCGTCCAGTATATGGCACCGAAAGAAGGTGCATTCGCTTGGTTGGACGGCCTGTGCATGCCAGTCGGCGCCAAAAATATCGACGAGACCTATGAGCTGGTTAACGCCATCTACACCGTCGATGCGGCGGCAGATTCGGCGATCAAAACCGGCTACAACGGCACCGTCAAAGGCTATGCCGACAAGCTGGACGATCTTTCGAAGAAAGCCTTCAACCTGGCCTACCCGGGCGATGCGTTGTCGAAGCTTTGGTGGTGGCCGGACGAGCCCGCATGGTACGCATCGATCCGTGCCGAATACCGCGACAAGTTCGTCGCCGCTTAAAATGCGACACGGCCCGCACCCGGCGCACAAGCGTCGGGTGCGGCTCCCTGCCCACCTCGAGATTATGGGCAGCAAAATATAAGTCCAAAATGGACATCGCTTTTGCAGGAGGCTCGCATTTTTGAGCATATAGGGGGGCCGGATGAGCAGCGTTGAACTAGACCACATCACGATCCGATTCGGTGATTTTGTCGCCGTCGACAACTGTAACCTAACCATCAATTCAGGTGAATTTTTCAGCTTCCTAGGCCCGTCAGGCTGCGGCAAGACCACGATCTTACGTGCGGTATCGGGCTTCAACGAGCCCACTGAAGGCACCGTGCGGATCGGCGGGAAAGACATGCGCGGCAGCGGCCCGAACAAGCGCCCAACCGCGCTGATTTTCCAAAACCTCGCCCTATTCCCGTTGATGAGCGTCGCCGACAACATCGCTTTTGGACTTGAAGTTGCGGGCATCAAATACAACGAACGCAGACGCCGCGCCGAAGAGTTACTGAACCTGATCGCGCTGCCCGGCCAAGGTGACAAAATGGTCTCCGAGCTGTCGGGCGGCCAACGCCAACGCGTCGCCATTGCTCGCGCGCTTGCGGTTGAGCCGGAGGTCCTACTGCTGGACGAGCCGCTGTCAGCGTTGGACCTAAAACTGCGCCAACATATGCGGACCGAGCTTCGTTCGATCCAACAACGGGTCGGCATCACATTTATTTACATCACACACGATCAAGGTGAAGCGCTGACCATGTCGGACCGCATCGCCGTCATGAGCGCCGGGATCGTGCAGCAGGTCGGCAACGGTTCGGACATTTACAATAACCCGGCGACCGCGTTCGTCGCCTCGTTCGTCGGTGAGAACAATGCCTTTCACGGCAAAGTCAGCCGGGTCGAAGATGGCTTTGCCGTCGTCGATACCTCGTTCGGACCGATGCGCGGCATCAACAATCGCGGCCTTACCGAAGGTGATGAGGCGTATGTGTTCATTCGCCCAGAAGCGATGCGCCCCGCCAAGCCGGGCGACACCACCGAAGACACCACATTTGAGACCGAAGCCCTGAAAGAAGAATTCGAAGGCAGTTTTCTGCACGTGTTCTTACGCTCGGAAAATGAAGAAAAACCCTACAAAATGGCACTGGTGAATGACGCGGATGTGGCGCGGCAGAAGCTTGGCGCGCCGCTCCGGGTGACCTTCGATCCAAAACGCGCCGTTGCGCTGCCGGTCGGGGAACTTGCCGATGAGTGATCTTCTGTCATCGGGGCCGGTCGAGCTGGCGCAGATGCAAATCACGCCGAGCCTGCCCACGCCTGCCGAGCCCAAGCCCGCCATGCCGACGCCGTCACTGCCAAGCAACTCGGGTGGCGGACTCGGAATCAGTCCATCGCTGCCGAGCGGCAGTGCCATTTCGCCGTCGTTGCCCGGAAGCGGCGCGCCGTCCAGCGGGGCATCATCATCTGCGCCATCCGGGAGCGGTGCGAACCTCAATATCACAATTACCAATCCCGATAATCTGCCAAAACTTCCAGCAGGCCAGCATGAACTGAAGCTGGTCATTCAAGACCCGGCAAAACAGGTGCCGGCGGATAGTGGGCTCGGCTTTCTTGAAATTTTCCTGGCGATTGTTGCGGCGCTGATCATCGCGCCGTTCGTGCAACGCGAAGCCGGCAAATGGACGGCGAATGTCAACGCGTTACAGTTCGTGCAAAAAAACGGCCTCGCGATTTCAGCCTATTTGCTGGTGTTCACCACTGGCTGGATCGTCTTTATGATCGTGCTGCCGCAGTTGTACATGTTCGACTTTTCGTTCCGCTATAATCTGCCTCCCCCAGAAATCGGTGGGCCAAACGATGTCTATACGCTGAAGAACTATGAATACCTGATCTTCGGCCGCGAAGGCAGCGACGAGATGCTGAACTGGCTGCACCTGGAGGTCTTTTTCAAGACTATCATCGCCAGTGTCATCGTCACGATGATCAACTTTTTGATCTGTTATCCATTGGCGTTCTTCATGGCGCAGATGGTGAAAGGCCGCGGGCAACGCTTGTTATTCTTGTGCCTTTTGTTGCCGTTCTGGGTGAATGAAATCCTGCGCGCGTTTGCCTTCAAACTGATCTTTGCCGAACTCGGTCTCATCAACAATCTGCTGATAGGCATGGGTATTTTAGATCAGCCGTATGACTTCCTGGGCGCCAACGTTGCACTGTATACAGGTCTTACGTATGCCTACGTGCTTTTGATGATCTTCCCGCTGTATAACGCCATCGAAAGCCTTGATCACAATCAGATCGAGGCGGCGCGGGACATGGGCGCGTCGTGGTTGAAGATTCACCTTCGCGTGGTCATGCCGCACGCCAAGCCGGGTATTGCGTCGGGCTGCACCATGGTGTTCATGCTGACCGCCGGTGCGTTGGCGGCCCCCAACATTTTAGGGGGGCCTAGTTCGCTCTGGTTCACGCAGATTATTTACCAGTGGTACAACACCGGCGGCAATTGGCCCCAGGGTTCTGCGTACGCTTTTGTGCTGCTGATTTCGTGCATCATCTTTGTGCGTGTGATGATGCGAATATTTAAAGTCGGTCTTGGGGATATCGCAAAACGATGAGCTCAAACCAGATCCGCAAATTGGTCGTGATGGGATATATCGTCCTGTTCTTCCTGTATTTGTTCGGCCCGCTGATCATCATGTCAGCGTCGGCTTTCAATCAGTCCAGCTATCCGACGATCACACCGTGGGAAGGCTTCACCGTCGAATGGTTCGGTGAACTTGCCGCAAACGACCGTCTGGTCGCGGGCTTCATCAACAGCGTTTGGATCGGCATCGGCGTGGTCTCGTTATCTGTTCCGACAGCACTGGCCGGCGCCATCATGCTGATGCAGGTCTCGGAACGGGTACGACCGATTTATTATACCATCGTCGTTTCGCCGGTCCTGGTACCGGGAGTCATCATCGGTATATCGACGGTGATTTTCTGGGAGCGGTTCGGCAGCTTGGTCGGGCTCGATTACGAAACCACCAACAACCCATTCTTTCTAACCATCGTCGGCCAGTCGACGTTTATCTCGGCTTATTGTATGCTGGTATTCATGGCGCGCCTACAGCGCTTCGACAAAACCCAAGAAGAAGCCGCACTCGACCTTGGGGCCACCCACGTCCAAGTATTTTGGAAAGTGCTGATCCCGTTCCTGCGGCCGGCGATCTTGTCGTCCATCGTGTTGGCGTTTTTGACCTCGTTTGAAAACTATAATACCACGGTGTTCACGATGGTGGCACGGGGCACGCTGACGACCGAGTTGGCTGGCCTTGCCCGGTTCGGTGTGAACCCGTCAATCTCTGCTCTAGCGGTCGTCATCATGGGCTTCACGCTGATTGGCGCAGTGATCTATGAAATCAAAAAACGCCGCGAAGAAGCGATTGCCGATGCCTCGAAACGCCGCGCCGCGATGAAACGCATGCGCGACACCGAAGCGGCACAACAAGCCGCAGACGCCGCGCAAGCGGCATAGTAGGGGAAACACTGAGTGATGCCGACAACCGTCCAAAAGATTGCCCGCCACGCGATCCAAGTGCTGAACAAACGCACTGGTCCGGCACCACGTCCGTCCTTGATCGTGCGGCTGTATCGGGACGATGGGAAAATGGTCGGGACCGCGGTGTTTAAGCACTACGCGGACCTTGAAGCCGAGCTACCGACCGGCAACGAAGACGCGAGTCATGTGACGGCGTTTTTTGATATCAGCTTTTACGACGCGTTTCTCGGACTGCTGAATCACGGCGTGCCGCTTTATTGGAAAGTGCATTGGGTGCAAACGGGCGCCCGCAAAGAACCGGCGGACGTCTCGCTCGACAGCAAAGAAGAAATCATTGGCGAGTATTTTGCCAAAGGCTAACGTTATTCTTCTGACTGTTATTCTCATTGCACCCAACGCTTGGGCCGCCGAAGATACTTATTACGAACTCATCTACGATTTTGAAGTCGCCAGCTTTTGTGGGCTGGTCAGCAAGAATGTATATGACATATTCTGGCGCAAACGTCGGGCACTTGAATCGGCCAGCCTGCACAGTATACCGCATCTCACGAACACCCGTGTCCGCGCGATGGCCGACGCCGATTTAGAATTCCAAAATCGCGGACTTGGCGGTTATAAGCCGTGGTGCCAATCGGATGGGATCGCGGGGATTCAAAGAATTCTTAATTAGCCGACGTCATTCCCGCGCCGGCGAGAACCCATGATTAACATGGACCTCGGCCTGCACGAGCGTGACGCAATTGAGTGGTCTAAATTTTCGACAAGGAACCGCGCAGTTTATCGATCATCTCGTCGATGTGCTTTTCCTCGGCGATGAACTGCGGTGCGATAATGCCGTTGTCGCCGGTGAACTTGATATGCAGACCATCCCAGAACAGAGATTTTTGCAGGTTGGTACCGAGCGCGCCCGGCGCACCTTGTGGCTTCAGTTCAATCGCCGCCATCAGACCGTACGAGCGAATGTCTTTCATGCACTCCAAATCTTTCAAGCTGTGCACCGCTTCACCGAAATAACCGGAAAGCTTGGCCGCACGCTCAAACAGATTTTCACGCTGGAAGATATCCTGCGTGACGTTGCCCGCCGCACACGCAGCCGGATGACCCGAGTACGTATAGCCATGGAAAAATTCGATGGCGTTTTCAGGGGCCGCATCCGTGATGGTCTCGTAAATCTCGTCTTTCACGGCAACGGCACCCATCGGCTGTGCACCATTGGTCAATGCTTTGGCCATCGTCATGATATCAGGTGTGACGTCGAAGGCTTGCGAAGCAAAGGCATGGCCCAAACGACCAAAGCCGGTGATCACTTCGTCGAACACCAACAAGATGCCATGCATATCGCAAATCTCGCGGATGCGTTCCAGATAGCCGACCGGCGGCACGAGACAGCCGGTAGAGCCCGCAATCGGCTCGACAAACACAGCAGCAATGGTCGAGCCGCCATAAGTCTCGCAGATGCGGGTCAAATCTTCGGCAAGTTCGACGCCACGCGTCGGCTGACCCGGGGTGAAGACATTTTCTTCCATCCAGGTGTGCCGCATGGTGACAACGCCCGGCATTACGCCCGAAAACGTTTCCCGGTTTTTGACCATACCCGCCAAGCTGACGCCGCCAATGTTGACACCGTGATAGGCACGTTCACGCGACACAAAGCGGGTCCGATGCCCTTCGCCCCGTGCACGGTGATAGGCCATCGCAATCTTCAACGCGGTATCGATGGATTCCGAACCAGAGTTGACGAAGAACACATGATTGATCGGGTCCGGCGTGATACGCGCGACTTTGCTCGCCAATTCGAACGAGCCCGGATGGCCGAGCTGAAACGGCGGCGTGTAGTCATTGGTCAGAAGCTGATCATGAACCGCCTTGGCGATTTCCGGGCGACCGTGGCCGAGTGGCACACAAAACAAGCCCGACGAGGCGTCCAACACAGTGCCGCCCTTGTGATCGATGAAATACGTGCCCTCGGCTTTAACGACGATGCGAGGGTTGGCTTTGAAGTCGCGGTTGCCGGTAAACGGCATCCAGTGCTCTTCAAGCGAATTGGTCGTGAATTCCATCGGTCTCTCCCATCAACGGTCGCACCGGGCTGGCCGACCGAAAGTCCATGAATACGCAAAGCTACAATAAGCGAAACTGCGGGGCCAAGCGACGATTGCCGGCAACAAGATATACCGTAGACGTTTGACCTGATCCTATAATAGGTCCAAATTTTGGCTTTCCAAGGAGCCAGTGCGATCCATGCGCGATGCAATCTTCCATCTGAAACGCAGCGACACAATCAGCCTGCAGGCACAGATCAGGGAATTGCTGGTCAACGCCATCTTAGGCGGCCAGTTAGTGGACGGCGAGCCGCTGCCTTCGAGCCGTCGTATGGCCGAAAATATGGGCGTTTCAAGGAACACCGTGGTGCTGGCGTATCAAGACCTGGTCGATGACGGCTATCTAATTGCGCGCGAGCGGAGTGGCTACTACGTCAACGGCGCGCTGGTCGGGGACAAGACCGACTCTTCAAACGACGCCGCAGGTAAACTCAATGATGCCGCAGATAACCCCCGTGCGCCCGATTGGCCCGGGCGGTTTCGAGTGCAGCCATCGAAGCAGGAGAACATCGTCAAAGCCATCGACTGGCCGTCGTATCCGTATCCATTTGTTTACGGCCAAGTGGATCAGCAATTGTTTCCGCTGGCAGCCTGGCGTGAGTGCGCGCGCCAAGCACTGGGACGCCGGGCCATGGATGCGTGGACCGGCGACCGGCTGATCTATGACGATCCGATGCTGATCGAACAAATCCGCACGCACATTCTGCCAAGGCGTGGGATCACCGCAGCACCCGAAGAAATCCTCGTCACCATGGGTGCGCAGAACGGGCTTTATATATTGGCGAGTCTGTTGTTCACGGGGCAGACCACGGTGGGCATCGAAGACCCCGGCTATCCGGATATGCGCAACATCGCAGCGCTCAAGACCGAGCGCGTAATCCCGATCCCGGTCGACGATGAAGGCCTGCCGGTCGATGACAGGCTTGATGCATGCGACTATGTCTATGTCACGCCGAGCCATCAATTTCCGACCACCGCCACCATGCCCCTGCAACGCCGGATGGACCTGCTGGCCCGCGCCGATGCGCACGACATCGTACTGATCGAAGACGACTACGAGTTCGAGACCAACTATGTGGGTCGCCCAAGCCCAGCGCTCAAATCCATGGACGACGATGGGCGTGTGATTTACTTGGGCTCATTGTCGAAGTCGCTTTTTCCGGGGCTCCGGCTCGGTTTCATGGTGGCGCCAAAACAGGTCATCGAAGAAGCGCGTGCGCTGCGGCGTTTAATGCTGCGCCATCCGCCGACGGTCAATCAGCGCCAGACCGCATTATTCTTGTCGCTCGGTCATCACGACGCGCTAATCCACCGCCTGCACCGGGAATTCCATAAGCGCTGGGAAACCATGGACGCCGCCCTGCAGCACTATTTACCTGCGTCCGCGATCCGCCCCAGCTTCGGCGGCACCAGCTTTTGGGTTCGCGGCCCGGAAAACTTGGATGCCGAAGCGCTCGCCGCGCGTGCCCGCGCCGAGGGCGTATTGATAGAGCCCGGGCGCGTCCACTTTCTCGGCGACCATCGCCCCCACAATTATTTCCGGCTCGCGTTCTCATCGATCGCCACGGACCGGATCACACCGGGGGTGCGCATCTTGACCGAACTTATTTATGGGTTTGAGCGGATTTAGAGAGAGCATTGTTCTTTGGCGCCATGGTTTCGATCGCTTTGGCCCTAAAAACCATCGAAAACGCAGGCATATCGTGATGGGATAAGCGGTGGCGAGCGCATCTCGGGTTGACCATCGACATGCAATCTGGCATACACTATCTTAATTTATGGGATGAAATGTCTCATTATTGAATTTATCGGCGAATTACGGATGTAACCAATCAGCATGTTTTCGATGGCGAGAACACAAGCTGAGCCAATCGGACCCCATAAGGACCAGAGGGAACTGACATGACCAAAATGACAACGGAAGAAGCCTTCATCAAAGTATTGCAGATGCACGGCATTGAGCACGCGTTTGGGATCATCGGCTCGGCGATGATGCCGATCTCGGATTTATTCCCGCAAGCCGGCATCACCTTTTGGGATTGCGCGCATGAGTGCAACGCCGGCATGACGGCTGACGGCTACTCGCGGGCCACCGGCAAAATGTCGATGGCGATCGCGCAGAACGGCCCCGGCATCACCAACTTTGTAACGCCGATCAAGACCGCCTATTGGAACCACACGCCGTTGCTGCTGGTGACGCCGCAGGCCGCCAACAAAACCATCGGCCAGGGTGGCTTCCAGGAAGTCGAACAAATGGCGCTGTTCGAAGAAATGGTCTGCTACCAAGAAGAAGTCCGCGACCCCTCGCGGATTTGCGAAGTGTTGAACCGGGTGATCGAGAACGCATGGCGCGGCTCCGCACCGGCACAAATCAACGTGCCGCGTGACTATTGGACGCAGGTCATCGATATCGAGTTGCCGCAAATCGTCCGCATTGAGCGTCCGTCTGGTGGAAAGCAAGCCGTTGCGGCGGCGGCCAAACTTTTGTCCGAAGCAAAATTTCCGGTGCTGTTGAACGGTGCCGGTGTGGTGCTGTCGGGCGGCATTGATGCGTCTCGCAAGTTGGCCGAAAAGCTCTCGGCGCCGGTCTGCTGCGGCTATCAGCACAACGACGCATTCCCGGGATCGCACCCGCTGTTCGCCGGACCGCTCGGCTACAACGGTTCGAAAGCCGGTATGGAATTGATCGCGCAGGCCGACGTTGTGTTGGCGCTTGGCACGCGGCTCAACCCTTTCTCGACCCTGCCCGGTTACGGCATCGACTACTGGCCGAAAGATGCCAAAATCATCCAGGTCGACGTCAACGCCGACCGCATAGGCTTAACCAAAAAAGTCGACGTCGCAATCCAAGGCGACGCGAAAATGGTCGCCGAACAATTGCTCGAAGCACTTGCCGCCAATGCCGGCGACGCCAACCGTAAGGAGCGCGAAGACCTGATCTCGACGACCAAGTCGCGCTGGCTGCAACAGTTGTCGAGCATGGACAACGAAGACGACGATCCGGGCACGACCTGGAACGAGCGCGCTCGCGCCGCCCACCCGGACCGGATGTCGCCGCGTATGGCATGGCGTGCGATCCAGTCTGCCTTGCCGCGCGATGCAATTATCTCGTCCGATATCGGCAACAACTGCGCCATCGGCAACGCCTACCCGACCTTCGAAGAAGGCCGCAAGTATCTCGCACCCGGTCTATTCGGCCCGTGCGGTTACGGCTTCCCATCAATCCTAGGTGCAAAAATAGGTTGCCCGGATACGCCAGTGGTCGGCTTTGCCGGTGACGGTGCGTTCGGTATCTCCATGAACGAAATGACCGCATGTGGTCGTGACGAATGGCCGGCGATCACCATGGTGATTTTCCGCAACTACCAATGGGGTGCTGAGAAGCGCAACACCACGCTTTGGTACGACGACAACTTCGTCGGCACCGAGTTGGACCTCGACGTATCTTACGCCAAGATCGCCGATGCGTGCGGCCTGAAAGGTGTGCAAGTGACCACCATGGCCGAGACCACGGAAGCACTCGCGACCGCCATCAAAGAGCAGATGGAAGACGGCGTGACCACGTTTATCGAGGTGATCTTGAACCAAGAACTGGGCGAGCCGTTCCGCCGCGATGCCATGAAGGCGCCGGTTTCCGTCGCTGGCATCAGCAAAGACGACATGCGTCCGCAACAGCGTTCGTGATCTAGCACGCTCGCTACGTTACACTGAACCGGACCGGCTTAACTGTCGGTCCGGTTTTTATATGGGGGCGCTACTCAATGCTCAGCACAACACCACACGAACTCCCCACCGCCTTAATTACACGCGCACAACAACTGCCGCCCGTCGCCATGGCAATTGCCGGCGCCGACCATCCCTTAGCGCTGCAAAGCGCCTGGCAGGCGACAAAGTCCGGCTTGATCATTCCGACGCTGGTCGGGCCGAAAGCAGACATCGAGCGCATCGCGAAGGATTTGGGTTGGCCGCTCGACGGTATCCGTATCGTCGACGCTGCGCCCGAAGGCCCGAGCGCCGATGCTGCCGTCCAACTGGCGTCCGCCGACGAGGTCCAAGCCCTGATGAAAGGCCAAATTCATACCGATACCTTGATGCGTGCGATTGTGTCTCGCGATGCCGGGCTCCGCACAGACCGCCGTATCAGCCATGTGTTTCACATGACCGCGCCGGGCACCGACAAAGCGCTGATGATTACCGATGGTGCGGTCAACGTCGCACCCAACGAACATACATTGATGGATATCGTGGCCAATGCCGTCACACTTGGCCACGCACTCGGCTATGATGCACCCAAAGTGGCGATGCTGTCCGGCTCGGAAAGCGTCATCGACAGCATGCCGTCGACAGTGCTCGCAAACCGCATTGTCGAGCGCGCAAACGCCGGCGAAATTTCAAACGCGCACGTCGCAGGACCGTTTGCTTTGGACAATGCGATCTCGATGCCGGCGGCTCAACTCAAAGGGATTACCGGCCCTGTAGCCGGTCAGGCCGACATTCTGGCGGTTCCCAATATCGAGATGGGCAATGCACTGTTTAAAGCACTGGTCTATTTCCGCTCGGCCCTCGCCGCCGGAATCGTGCTCGGCGCCAAGGTCCCGATTGTCCTCACCAGCCGCGCCGACCCACCCGAAGCGCGCTTGGCCGCCACGGCGATTGCGCAGATCAGGGCGGCGCATTCGGGTTAAACGGCGTCTCGAAGGATGCGACCCTCAGAACAACCCCTGGATCAAACCCTTGCTGTCCAAGTGAATACTGTTTGCAGACGGCACCCGGGGTAGGCCTGGCATTGTCATGATCTCGCCGGTGATGGCGACAATAAATTCTGCGCCCGCCGATAAACGCACTTCACGCACCGCAACTTCGTGATTGCTAGGGGCGCCCTTCGCGTTCGGGTCGGTCGAGAATGAATACTGCGTCTTTGCGATACAAATCGGCAGGTGGCCGTAACCAGCCGATTCCCATTCTTTCAACTGATTGAGAACTTTTTGATCTGCCGTCGCTTTGCCGCCGTAGATTTCTTTCACCACGGTTTCAATTTTTTCGAACAATGGCATTTTGTCGGCATACAACGGCTTGAACTTGGCTTTGCCGGAGTCCACCAACTTGACCACGTGATGCGCCAACTCTTCGGTGCCTTTGGAGCCGTCGGCCCAGTGGCTACACTGGATCGCTTTGACGCCAAGCTTTTTGCAGGTGGCTTCGACCGCTGCCAATTCCTTTGGCGTGTCGGTGATGAACTGATTGATTGCGACAACCGGCGGGACACCAAACTTTTTGATGTTCTTAATATGGCGTTCAAGGTTGCTGCAGCCGCTGATCACGGCTTTGACATTTTCTTTACCGAGATCTCCTTTGGCGACGCCGCCATGCATTTTCAAAGCCCGCACCGTAGCGACGACAACAGCCGCCGCTGGCTTCAGACCCGCCTTACGGCATTTGATGTCGAAGAATTTTTCAGCGCCTAAGTCGGCGCCGAAGCCGGCCTCAGTGACCACATAGTCGGCGAGCTTAAGCGCTGTCTGCGTCGCCATCACCGAGTTGCAACCGTGCGCAATGTTGGCAAACGGACCGCCGTGAATGAACGCCGGATTGTTCTCTAAGGTCTGCACAAGGTTCGGCATCAATGCATCTTTGAGCAGCACAGCCATCGCGCCGGATGCTTTTAGCTGTTTCGCACGCACCGGTTTGCGATCCCGTGTATAGCCGACGACGATGTTATCAATCCGGCGCTGCAAGTCTTTCAGATCCGTTGCGAGACAAAAGATCGCCATGATCTCGGACGCGACCGTGATGTCGAAGCCGGCTTCACGCGGAAAACCGTTGGCAACCCCGCCGAGCGACGCGGTGATCTGCCGCAGCGCACGATCATTCATATCCAAGACACGGCGCCACACGATGCGTCGAACATCAAGGTCGGGCTTAAGCCCCCAGTAAACATGATTGTCGACCATCGCCGACAACAAGTTGTGCGCGGCGCCGATAGCGTGAAAGTCGCCGGTAAAATGCAAATTGATATTTTCCATCGGCACGACTTGTGCGTAACCGCCACCGGCAGCCCCGCCTTTCATACCGAAACACGGCCCCAGCGACGGCTCGCGAATACAGATCGCCGTTTTCTTACCGATGGCGTTCAGTCCGTCGCCCAAGCCGACAGTGGTCGTGGTCTTGCCCTCGCCTGCCGGTGTCGGCGTGATTGCGGTAACCAAAATCAGTTTACCGTCACGCTTTTTAGCCAAGCCGCGAATGAAGCCATAATCGACTTTTGCCATGTGGTGACCGTGACGTAGCAACGCGCTCTCGGGAATGTCGAGCTTGGCGCCGATGTCGGCAATCGGCTCCATGGTGGCTGCGCGGGCAATTTCGATATCAGACTTTGGCATGTCATCTCCTTAAAGCGTTGGCAGTGCGCGCCCCACAATCGGCGCGCCGTCCCGGCAACATCGTTGAACGGTAATCAGGCGGCAGCGGGTGGGCTAATACAATCGCGCCTCGAAATTCCCCAAAACCGACACCAAGACCGCTACCGACAGCATAACAGATCAATGCAACGGATGAGCGTCATTCTCGACGACGGTTGGGATCAAGTTGGTCGGACACGGGCTCGCGTGATGCAGTGCCATTTTCCACACACCGCGTTCCTGGACAAAGCCGTTGGTCGCCACCAGCCCGGAACTGCCCAGGACTTCGTAGCAATTGACCACCGCCATGGTGCCGCTGGTTAGCACGCGTGGCGCCACGACGGTCATTGTCGACACGCCCTCGTCACTGAGGATTTGTCGCCAGCTTTCCATGATCGCCCCCCGCTCGAATAGTGGGGGCGCACCTGGATGCAAACAGGCCAGTTTCGCCTCGACTGCCCAGACCGCATCCATAATCGCCACGTCGCCGGACGCGAAAGCGGCATAGAACGACTCATTGGCAAAAAAGTTGAGGTCTTCGAATGCTGACATTAGTTGCCTTTGATGCTCGTCATCGTGCGACCGGGTGCAACGATTTCAGGGTCGACCCGCAGTTCGATCAACGACATCGTGTCTGCGGCCATAGCGGCATCCAGGGCGGCTTCAAACTGCGACGTTTCTGTCACCACAAAACCTTTGCCACCATAAGCCTCGCACAATTTAGCGAAGTCCGGGTTGACCAAGTCGGTCCCTGAAATACGGTCCGGATAGCGACGTTCTTGATGCATGCGGATGGTGCCGTAGATGCCGTTGTTAACGACGATAAAGATGACGTTGGCCCCGTACTGCGCGGCGGTACCGATTTCCTGGCCGTTCATCTGAAAACAACCGTCGCCCGCAAACGACACCACGACCCGCTCCGGGTGGCGGAGCTTGGCGGCAACCGCAGCCGGCACCCCATAGCCCATGGCACCTGACGTCGGCGCCAATTGCGTGCCCGGCCCACGAAAGCGGAAATAGCGATGCACCCAAATTGAATAATTGCCGGCGCCGTTGGCAATAATGGCGTCAGCGGGCAGCTTGTCGCGGACAGTACACATCACAGCGCCCATATCGACGGCGGTGTCCAACGCAGCGGGTTCACTAAATGCCATGTAACTGGCATGCGCGGCGTTGGCGTCTTCGGCCCATACCGGGTTCAAAATTGGTTCGAATGCAGCGCAGGCCTGCAAAAACGCGGTCACATCGGCCTGAATCGGCATGTCAGCAGCGAACACCCGGTTTAATTCTTCACCCGACGGATGCACGTGCACCAACGGCTGTGGAATGTACGGCGGCTTGAGAACTTCATAGCCACCCGTGGTTATCTCGCCCAAACGGGGGCCGATCACGATCAACGGATCGGCGGCCTTCACGCGCTCAAGCAACGCAGGGTCAGCGCCGATCCCCACATGCCCCGCATACAGCGGGTGCAAATTATCGAAACAGTCTTGGCGACGAAATGCGCAGGAGACGGGTAAATTATTGGCCTCGGCAAAGGTCGTCAGCGCGGCCGTCGCAGCCGGTGTCCAGCCGCCGCCGCCAACCAAAAGCAACGGCCGGGTCGCGGTCGCCAAGCGATCGCGAAATGCGGCGACGTCGGCAGCCGATACGCCCGGCCGAGACAAATGTACGGCACGGGTTTCAGGTGCTTCGGCACTGCCCGACAGCATGTCTTCCGGCAATGCCAGGACGACGGGGCCAGGTCGCCCTGCGGTCGCGGTCTGAAATGCGCGACTCATGTATTCAGGTACCCGCGAGGTGTCATCGATTTGCGCCACCCACTTCGCCATCTCGCCATACATGCGGCGATAATCAATTTCCTGGAACGCTTCGCGGTCCACTTGATCGCGTGCGACTTGGCCGATCAGAACAATCATAGGTGTCGAGTCTTGAAAGCCCGTATGCACGCCAATTGAGGCATTGGTGGCACCCGGCCCGCGGGTCACCAAAACGACGCCGGGTTTTCCGGTTAACTTACCATACGCTTCAGCCATGTTCGCCGCGCCGCCTTCTTGGCGACAAACCGTCACGTGGATGCGGTTCGAGACATCGTACAACGCATCCAAAACCGCCAAATAACTCTCGCCAGGCACACAGAACACACGGTCGATCCCGTTTTCGACCAAAGCCTCGACCACCATTTGTCCACCCGTGCGCATGTCTAACGTTCCTTATGTGATTTGTTATTAGGCTTGCATCTTCGGCAACTGATCGGGGCTTTGCAATGCCATTGGCCACAAGAAATTACCACGACCGGAAATTTGAAAAAAACTAGCGAATGATGCGCACAGACGTCTAAGGTACGATGCAGATACCGCAAAACGCGAAGGGATAAACAGATGAAGATGATTATTGCTGTCATCAAGCCGTTCAAACTTGATGCCGCGCGTCAAGCGCTGACGGAAATCGGCGTCGAAGGCTTGACGGTCTCTGAAGTCAAAGGCTTTGGTCGGCAAAAAGGCCAGACGGAGGTTTACCGGGGCGCTGAATACAGCATCGAATTCGTACCGAAGGTTCGTCTTGAGATCGTCGTTACCGATGACCGGGTCGAGGGTATCGTCGAAGCGATTCAAAATGCCGCGCACACCGGCAAAATTGGCGACGGCAAGATTTTTGTCACAGATGTCGGTCAAGCGATCCGCATTCGCACCGGCGAGAGCGGCGAGTCAGCCGTCTGAGCGACCGTGTTTTCGCCTTCCGTACATCGACAGGCGACGTACGCAAAAGACAAAGTAGGCCGTGGATCGCCTGATCCCGTTTACGCCCGATGTTTATGTCGGCATGTTTGCAGACTTTAACACGGCGTTCTGGCCCGGACACCTCATCGCTTTCGGACTGATTTGGGCGATGATTGTCTGCGCCAGGCGCGGCGGTCGCGTCAACACGGGCGTCATGCTTGCGCTTATCGCCGGTTTTTGGATTTGGGTTGGCTATGAATTCCACATTGAGCACTATGCCCAGTTGAACTGGGCGGCCATTGCGTTTGGCTGGATATTTATCGCCCAAGGCTTATTGATCCTCGTATGAGGGACCATCTCTAAAACGGTCGAGGTGCGCTTGAGTCTCGATAAATTTACCGGGCTTGGATTGCTGTTGATATTGGCCTGCGTCGGTCTACATCCGACTTTTGCCTATGCGGCGGGATGGCCGATCGCCGCGGGGCAGACTGCCGGCATGCTGCCGCTTAGCCTGATATTGCTGAGTTTCGGTGGGTTCGCCTTTTTGCTGCGTCGTCCGCCACTCTGGGTCATCGCAGTACCCCTTTTGTGGTGTGTATGGGAAGCCGCGTGGTCTTGGACACTCGGATTATGGCCAGATTATACGTCGGCTTTTGTTGCGATGGTCAGCGGACTCCTTTGCGCCCTGCCGCGTCCAACAAAAAATTGAGTCCGATGGATAATTTCACGAACATATACTGGACTTTGAATATATAATGGCCAATTAAATGCGCATTCGTTATGATTAACCGAATCGCGTGGAGACGAGGGACATTAAATTGAGGTCTTTAAATGGTTGAGGAGGCAATGCTCGACGGGGCATCGCAAGCGGCTGATTTTTTGAAGTCGATGGCGAATGAGAACCGCCTGTTAATTTTGTGTCATCTGAGCGAGGGGGAAGTTTCGGTTTCTGACCTGGAAATCATGCTTGGCCTTCGTCAGCCGACCCTATCGCAACAACTTGCGCGCCTGCGCAACGACGGCTTGGTTGCCACCCGCCGTGAAGGCAAAACTATTTATTACTCGATCGCCAGCGAGGACGTCGGCAAAATGCTGGAGTTTATGTATAATCTGTTCTGCTCGGACGAAGCCAAAGCGGCGCGGGAAAAAATGATGGCAGGGCGCAAGACCAACGCGGCATAACGCCACTGCCATCCTCAGGTCGTTCAGGGCTTGGTGGCTTCTTTCAGATACGCGATTAAATCCAAGATATCTTTTTCACTACGAATACCCGCAAAGGCCATGCGCGTGTTGGCCCGGCTTTTAGCGAGTTGCTCACCCAGATACCCCTTGGGGTCGGCGACAAACGCGGCGATCGTCTCGTCCGTCCATACCAAGCCTTTGTCACCTGCCGCCATCATATCTTTGGAATATTTATAGTCTTCGTGGGTTCCGGCGGCGCGGCCAAACAGGTCTTTGAGGCCAGGGCCGACACGATTCTTGGCGCTGTCGACCAAATGACAGGCTTTGCACTTATTAAAGACCGAACGGCCAGCCTTGGCGTCCCCGCTGGGAACGGCGGCAACTTGCGTTTCGGTGGGCGCGGACGATGCCGCACTAACATCCACCGCATCGCCGCCGGTCTCTGGTGTCACATCAAGCTTACGAGCACTGCCGACGACCTTGATCGGGCCGCCACAGTCTTTCATGCACAATTCGCCTTTCGGCTGCGCATCCGGGCGTGGGTCATCGAAGAAGTTGACCCTGTTCGGCATCTCGATGGTGCCGATGTTCTCCGCCGAAACCACGGTATCGTCGGTAATGATGTCGTTCATGAACAACAGGTACGCGGTCAGCCCATAAACTTCATCGTTGTTGAGGCTTTGCGCATTCCCGAACGGCATCGCACGTTTAATATAATCAAAAATTGTCGACGCATACGGCCAATAGCTGCCGATAGTTTTTTCCGGGCGCTGATGCTTCAGCGTGCCGAAGCCACCGATCAACACCGGATAGCGCCCGCCACCCTCACCGAATTCACCATGGCAGGACGCGCACTTCACCAAGTACACGCGTTCGCCCTGCACGGCCGTCCCGTGACCCGGCGGCGCGCCCTTCCCGTCCGGTCGAACATCGATGTCCCAACTTTGGATTTCGGCCGGCGTGGCTTCACGCCCGACACCAGGGTACTGTCGCTCAGCCGCCGAGGCCGAGCCAACGGTGACAACAACTGCCAGCACAGTCAACGCGATACGCTTAACCAAGACGGACATTTTCCACCTCGCCGGACTTCAACACGTGCCAGGTTTGGATGGCGTTGTTGTGATAGATGGAATTGACCCCACGGACTTTTTGCAATTCAACCATTTGCGGCTGCACATAGCCGGTATCGTCCATCGCGCGGCTTTGCAAATAGACCTCACTGCCATCCCATTCCCAACCGTCCAGATAGAACCGGGTCAGACATTTTGGCATCACCGGCCCTTCGAGCCTGGCCTCGAGCCAATTACGCCCCCCGTCCATCGATACATCGACACGGGTCACCGTGCCGCGCCCCGACCATGCAAGACCGGTCAGCACATTGGCGCCCTTGCCAGGGATCGGGTTTTCCGGACACGGGTTGGTGATCACGGACTTGCAGTCCATTTCCCATGTGAAGCGGCGCGCACGCCCGTCCGGCATCAGATCGGTATACTTCGAGGTTTCTTCGCGCGCCTGCCAGGCGCCGTCGCCGACTTCGATGCGGCGCAGCCATTTGACCCACATGTTGCCTTCAAAGCCCGGCACGACAAGGCGCACCGGATAGCCTTGCTCGACCCGCAAGCGTTCGCCGTTCATGAACAAGGCGACGATGCAGTCGTCCAGCGCCTTCGCCATCGGGATCGAACGATTCATGCCGGCGCTGTCACCACCTTCAACCATGATCCAATCTGCTTTTGGCTTCACGCCGGCTTCTTCAAGCAATAGCTTCAGCGGCACACCGGTGTATTGAACGCAGTGGACCATGCCGTGTGTGTACTGCACGCCGTTGAGCTGCGCATTACGCCATTCCATGCCGCCATTGGCCGCGCATTCCAGGAAAAAGAACCGTGATACACGGGGTAGACGCAAAAGGTCTTCGACGGAAAACAACAAGGGCCGGTCAACCATGCCGTTGATCATGAGATGATGTTGCGCGGGATCGACCTCGGCGGCACCACCGTGATGGCGCTCAAAACAGATACCATTCGGCGTCACGAAACCGTCCAACGCATAAAGCGGCGTAAAGTTAATCGAGGATTCGCGGGTTGCCGTCAGCCAATCAACACTTCGACGAACAACGCCACTTTCGTAAACCGATGGCTTGCCGTAGGGCAACGCATCAACATCGATGCCTAACTGCTGGCTCCAGATCGGGATATCGAGGCCAGCGGCCTTGGCTCCACTCGCACCTGCAAGCCCGCCTGCTGCGAGCGCTGTTGACCCGGCCAGCCCGGCGCGCAGAAAACTGCGGCGGTCCAACCCCTCGTTTTCAGGCACATTTATGTCTGAATTTGAACTTTTTTTGCGCATCAGCGCTGCCCTCCCAAAGGTCATGATGACCCGTCGTTTTTTATAACATATTCACAAATGTCATTATATAAAAAGTGAATATGTTGTCCAGCCCTGATCTAAAAATACCGTGTTCAGGACTGCTGGCGCACGTACTCGTGGAATTTCTGGGTTTTGTAGGCTTCTTCGCGGACGAACTTGAACATCGCGATAAAATGCTCCGGCTTGAAATAACCCGGGATGCGCGCAACTTCGTTTTGTTTGCAGGTCTGGCCTTTCGCGGCATCGACATCATCGGTAAAGAACTGAATAGTCGGCGTAAACTTTACCTGCCACTTTTGCGCCAGCGCGCGCTCGGACAACTCTTCCCCATCAAAATCGGTGACGATACGCGACCCAATGACGTTCAGTTGTAAGACGCTGAAATTGGTTTTGACGTAGTCTAAAATCGCCGGTTGAGCCAAATTGACGCGATGCGTTTCTTTGCAGTACGGGCAGCCCTTGAGTTCCCAAAACACAGCGAAGCGTTTGCCGTTGCTGTGTGCGTCAGCAAGATCCTCATTCATAATCAAGAAGGAGTCCAAAAACCAAGGCTGATAGATCAGGCCGTCATCGGTGTAGGTCAACGCTTCCGCAGCGGTGGAGGCCGGCCACACGGCGCTACCGGCGATAGCCGCAAGTGCGGTTGCAAGTGCGCCTTGATGAAAGCGGCGGCGTGTGATCATCGTTGTCTCCGAAGGCTGTTTCGTATTCTAATATGTGAATATAATATCAGGGCGGGCCCGTGCCCGGCAATGACCATTCATCAGAGGAACGATCTTGTGTCCCAGATACTCAAAGTGCTCGCGATTTTTTGTATGATGGCTCTAACGTCGTTGCCACTCGCCGCCGACCCGCTTTCGGACTTTAACGCTAAGGTCTCTGAAGCCTACAGCGGATATCGCGCGGCGATGAACTACCTTCGCACCGGCAATCCGGGTTTGGCGTCGCTGGAACTCAGCGCTGCGGTGGATGGTTGGCAGACTGTGGAGCGCACGTATATGTCTGACCCGCCTGCCGAATTCGTGAAAGATGATACCTTCGCAGCGACATTATCCAACGTCGGCAAAGCGCTGAATAGTGGTCTGGACAAGTCCGCCGACGGCGATATGGAAACAGCACAAGAAGTACTCTTACCGGTCCGCGGCATGTTGTTTGCGTTGCGGCAACGCAACGGTGTCCGCGTTTATGCCGACTGCATCACGGATATGAATACGGTAATGGATCGGCTCTATGTGTTTCGCCGACCCGCGCCCGAGCTTGGCAATACCGATGTCCAGTCCGCCATCGCAACCGATACCCGCGCCTATCAAAAGTTGCTGCCTACCTGTCGCGCCATGGCGCCCACTGCCATCCATAGCGATATTGAATTTGTGCGATTGTTCGATGGGGCGGAAAGCTCGGTGGCGTCGTTGATGCCGGCCCTAGACGCGCGCGACAGCCAAGCCGTTGTCAATGTGCTGCGCGAGTTACGCTCGTTCGATCGGATATTGTTCTTCCGCTTCGGCGGTTAGCCGACTTTTCCCAGCGCCGGAAACGTTTCCAGCAGCCAATAAGCAATATCCGCGACCCGGCCTGTCAAAAACAGCACGCCGGTGATGATCAGCAAAACGCCGATCCCCTTTTCAATGGCGCCCATGTATTTACGGATACCGGGCATCAGCCGCAAGAACGGACCGATGGTCACAGCGGCAATCAGGAACGGCAAACCGATTCCTGTAGCATAGGTTGCCAACAGCAATATGCCGCGTGTGACGGAGTCTTCGCTGCCGGCGACCATCAGGATTGCCGCTAATACCGGACCGACGCAGGGCGTCCAGCCGAACGCAAACGCCAAGCCCATCAAGAAGGCACCGAACAAGCCGATCGGCTTGGCGGGTCCGTGGAACCGCGCCTCGCGATACAACAGGGGGATTTTGACGATCCCTAAGAAGTGCACGCCCATGATGATGATCAGCACGCCGGCAACGCGCCCGATCCAAAGCATGTTGTCAGCCAACAATTGCCCGAGAAACGAGGCTGTAGCACCAAACAGCACGAACACCATCGTAAAGCCCAAGACAAAGGCTAAAGCTGAGATAAACACACGTCGATTGGCTCCCGGTGGCGGCCCTGCTTTATCGGTCATCTCAGAAAGGCTAACGCCACCAATAAAGCACAGATACGGCGGCACCAACGGCAGCACGCAAGGCGACATAAAACTCAGCAAGCCGGCGATGAACGCCCCCCAGAGTCCGACATCAAATCCGGCCATGCGGGCATGTCCTCAAATCAATGT